>OGQO01002358.1_pt1 | contig 14977 bp, 12 predicted proteins | sample 1553241 | NCBI WGS metagenome assembly OGQO01 (sample SAMEA2579933, study PRJEB22360) | human gut metagenome | biome: human gut; feature: human-associated habitat; material: faeces | place: Denmark | collected 2008/2010
ATCAATTTCAAGATATCCCTTAATATCTTCTGTAAGTTCCTTTGCAGTAACAGCAAAAGGCTGTTTTTTCTCTACATAAACTCTCTTAACTTTACTCATGAATTCCTCCTGAATAGTTTTTCTATTATTTGTATTTTTATGAAATAATGCTCGACCCAATATACTACATTAATTTCACTCCGTTAGTATAACACCGATTGAAAATAAAGTACATATTATATTTTTCATATTTCCAGCTATTCATGCTCTAGCATATTCTTTCTATACCACTTAGGCAAATACGTACACTGGCACTTAGGATTATATCTTTCCTTTATTGCTATGGTATTAAAAAATATCTTCCACAAATCCTCGTATTCATCATCTTTTCGAACGCTCTTCACTAACTGATCCATATTCTGTCCTTCAACTAAAACAGTTGCCATACCTTTCTGATGAACTGCTGCCTTTATTCTTCTCTGGTCATATATAATCCAGTTCTCATTAGGAAACCTATTTTGAAAATGTGCATACACCTGTGACAGCACATCACACTTAGGCTCAATTCTACTATACAAAACATTACCTTTAAGCTCTTCAAATCTAATAAATTCTATAAATGAATGTGCCTCGTTGGAAGTCTTTCTACTAAGTTCCATTACTCTCATAACTGCCGGAACGTGAAGCATCTTCATAACTCTTGCACCGTATCTGTAACCATATCTCAGAAATTCAAAAACCGCATCCCCCTTATCCTCTGCAAAATTCATACACGTTCTAAAAACTGCAATATATGCCTCTTCTGAAATCTTAATCTTTATTGAGCGAATAACCCTTTCAGCCTTAGAATTGTCAGTTTCAATATTAATAAATTTAGAAAAAAAGGTTGGTGCATAATCACTGCCCGGATGGATGTTAACAGAATATCCCTTATTCATGTACACCCACCCGTCATAAATTGCTGTCATTATTCCTTCTATATTGTCTTCACAAACTAACGTAACATTCATATTACTCTCCGTTTATCCTAAGCCTACTGTTTCAATCCCAAATCCATAAGTGTCATCTGCTTATAAGTTGTATCATTCTCAATGGCATAAACCTGTTTTCTGTCAGTATCTGCCAATGTTCTTGCCAAGGCATCCTGATTCATTGACAATGGAATCATAGTCTTTCCACCACAGGTTATAAAATATGCTGCCCTTTTAAGAACTACGCCCATCTTCTTTAAGCTGTTAAAATCAAGCATTCCATAACGTCTTGCCGCAGTTATTCTTCTTGCCGACTTTACTCCAATTCCAGGCACCCTTAATAAGGTATAATAATCCGCTCTCATAACTTCCACAGGAAACTTATCCAAATGATTAACTGCCCAATCACATTTAGGATCCAAAGCCACATTAAAATTAGGATGCTCCTTATTAAGCAACTCCTTAACAGCAAAGCCATAATACCTCAACAGCCAGTCTGCCTGATAAAGTCTATGTTCCCTAAGCATGGGGTTAGGTCCTATTATTGCAGGTGAATCAATATTATGATTCACATCCACAAAAGCCGAATAGAACACTCTCTTTAAATCAAATTTCTGATACAGATTCTCGGCAATGCTCACAATCTGGTAATCGTTTTCCGGGGTTGCGCCGATGATCATCTGTGTGCTCTGTCCTGCGGGTACGAACTTCGGGGCGTGCCGGTAAAGAGCGACTTCATTCTTATTTTCCGTAATACCGTTCTGAACCATGCGCATTGGCTTTAAAATGGTATTTCTCGACTTGCAGGGCGCAAGCCTTTTCAGGCTGTCTGCGGTAGGCAGTTCCAGATTAATACTCATGCGGTCAGCCAGAAACCCAGTTTTTTCAATCAGCAGAGGATCAGCGCCGGGAATCGCTTTCACATGGATGTAACCGTTAAAATGGTGCGCTGTGCGCAATTTATAAAGGGTCTGGTATAAAAGTTCCATCGTATAGTTGGGGCTTACCATAATGCCGGAACTTAAAAAAAGACCTTCAATATAATTCCGCCGGTAAAATTCCATCGTCAGTTCGCAGACTTCCTCCGGGGTAAAGGCAGCCCGCCGGACATCGGAGTTACAATTATTCTGGCAGTAAGAGCAGTTAAAAATACATTCGTTTGTAAATAAAATCTTGAGAAGGGAAACACACCGTCCATCTGCGGAAAAAGTATGACAGATCCCACAGGAAATAGAGTTGCCAAGGCCGATGCCGTCACCACCGCGGTCCACACCGCTTGACGTGCAGGCGACATCGTATTTTGCAGCGTCTGAGAGAATCGTAAGTTTTTCCATCAGTGACATATTTTGCTGGATTTTCATCTGGATGTGATCTCCTCCAATCAAAGAATAGGATAGAACATATGTTCGATAAAATGAGAATACCACATTCGGAAAAAGAATGCAAGAGAAAAAGACTGCCAATTTCTGGATCCAATTTTTGGACAAAAAATTCTCTCATAATCCTGATTCCTTAGTTTTTCAGAATTATGAGAGGATGTGTCTTATGAATGGAGTTGTATTTCTTCATATTTAGCTACAACACGTTTGCCACTGAATGCAATCCCAAAAAGTCCAATTTTTTTGATACCATGATATTCCATGTCGGTAGAATATTTTTTGCTTTGGATCTGTTGTATCGCACTTGACGCAGAATTAGCAAGTTCGGTATCTGAAAGGTTTTTTCCGGCTTTAAATTCAATAATATAGCCCAATTGGGATTTATCTTTTGGCTCAAGCTGTATATCAAAACGCCCTTCGCCGGATTCTCTGTTGGAAGAGATATAATATCGGTCTGAGAGTATTGCCAACATTCCGAAAACAGTTCCGTGATAAAAATTTTCGTTTGTAGTGTCAAAAGTACTGGCAGACTGCAAGAGATATTTTTGCAAGGTGTCAGTGAAAAGAGTAGTATCACCTGTTCGAAGAGCAAGTTCGAAATCTCGGAGCAGGGAGCCGTTAAACAAGGTATTATAATTATCCAAAATCTCTTTCTGGAAAACACTTTTTATCTCGCGGTTAGGCAGCTTGAGAGAACAAATCGGGTTGTCATTAAATTCACTGATCACATTTGTGGCACGCAGATATCCGGCGACAAGCAGAAAGCTGTAGATTGTGTCAGAATCAGCATTTACCTCCGGGTAAATAATATCCGTATTAATAATGGATTGCACTTCTTTTCCCTGCAGTAAAAGTGAGAGACTTTCGTACACTTCTTTGTCGGAACTGCGGATGAGTTCACCAATAATTTCATTGCCGCTTGTTCGGGACCAGAAAGCCTTTGGTTTACAGTTATTGTTAAAATAATTAATCACAGACCACGGATTATATATTTCTGTATTTCCGAAGAGATAACCGTCATACCATTCTTTAATTTCTGAAAGTTTTTCTGCCATTCCATAGTAAGCTGCCATATTTGATATATCGTTTACGGTAAAACCGAAATACTCTGAGTACTTGTCATCCAAAATCGTGTTTACAACAAGATTATTTAAACCACTGAATAAACTTTCTTTTGCAATGCGGAGTATTCCAGTCAAAATGCCAAATTCCAGATTCTCATTGTCTTTTAAAGCGGAGGAGAAAAGATTCCGCATAAAACCGACAACTTCATTATAATAATGATATAAGTGTCCTTGTTGGATTGGCGTGTCGTACTCATCAATAATAATAATAACTTTCTGGTTATAATGTGTGGCAAGTAAAGAAGAAAGCTTGCCAAGAGCAAACTGATAATCGGTAGAATCAGCGACATCATTTATGAGATTGTGAATGTATTTTTTGTCGTATTCATTAATTGCTTTGCTTGATAAAAGTTCTATATGGCGAAGAAATTCTTCTTTTAAGGTAAAACACAGACTGCGGTACATATCAGTCCAGTTAGTCTGATGTGCATCTTTAAAAGACAGAAAAATGACCGGATAAGTCCCCTGAAGCTGCTTGTAAGCATCTCCGCAATTCCAGATTTTTTTATCTGAAAAATATATGGATGTATCTGTGGATGTTTTTTCAAAATAGGTTCGGATCATGTCCATGGTAAGTGTTTTCCCAAAACGGCGCGGTCTTGTGAAAAGATAAACCTTGCTGTGGTCGTCAATTATATCTTTTATGAGAAGCGTTTTGTCGACATAATAGCATTCTTTGGAAACTTCTTTATATGAAGTGATTCCAACCGGACATGGGAGTAATCTGCCGGACAAAGGTGGGGTTTGTTTGTTTCGAAGGATTTCCGGTTTTGTTGTATCAGAAGGGATCAACCAGTATCTTCCTTCTTTGTATGCACCGTTAATAAAACCGGCAGTGCAGAGCTGATTTACCCTCCGGGGAGTAATTCCCCAAAGCTGGGCAATATCTTTTGCCTTCAAAAATTTTTTATCCATTATAATCCCTCCATTGCATATGCAATCATTCTATATTTCCTATAATATGATATTTTCGGGAAATTAACAAGAAATAAAAATATAATTTCCTGAAAACGGGAAATTAATGAGAAATAAAAACATAATTTCCCGAAAAAGGGAAATACAAGAACTAAACAGCCCGTGCAACACTGCTAAATTATAAATGCTGCGTCGTTTATTAGAAGAACTACTATAAAACCTCTGCTTTTTCAAAAAATAGTTCTTTTTATAACACTTTATGTAACGCCCTGAATGTTATAGTTAGTATAACAAAAAGGACAAATATGTTTTTTTGCAGCCTTGGCAAAAGTGCAGCGAGATAAACATTAAAATGGAAGGAAGAGGTTTACACAGATGAAAAAGGAAATGATGGAAAACGCTACAGGCGTAAAATTAACCAAAAAAGCCAGCAAAAACGTGATCAGATCATTATCGGTCGGACTGGCAGCAATGATGGCATTATTTACTCCGATTGCAGCATTTGCTGAGGATGCAGATGGACAGAATAGCAGTGAAACAACACCGGAAGAGAGTACAACAACTGTAACAACACAGAAATCTGCAGCGGAACAGGTGGGAGAAGTTCAGAAAGCCGCTGAAGAAACGAGCAAAACAACAGAAGCAGCAAAGGATGCGGTAAATGCAGCAGTTGATACAACAATTGCGGATGACAGTGGCGCAGACCAGACAACAAAAGATGCAGCAGGCGTATTGGATGCTATCGCAAACGGAACATTCGAAGGCGGTACAGATGTGAATGTGGCAGAAGAAATAGTTGACAAAACAATGGATCGCATAAAAGATGCGTCAGATGCCGCAGCAGATACCGACGCAGCTCTTGATAAGGCAGATAAAAAAGCAGATGAGGCAAATACAATTGCGGATGATGCAAAGAAAGAGCAGCAGGAAGCACAAGACGCATTTGATAAAGCACAAGCCGGAATTGATTCTGCAACAGACATTGAGGAGGCGAAGAATGCTTACAATCAGGCAGCTGGTATTGTAGGCGATGCACAGAAAGCGTATGAGACTGCCAAAGCAGCTTATGACAGCAAAGTAGCCGAATACAATACAGCGTTAGACGAGCTTAAGGCGGCACAGGCAGCTTATGATACAGCAGTTGCCGAAGCAAGTACCGAGGCAGCGGCAGCCGCAGCAAATCTTGCAGCAGTTCAGGAGAAAGCGAAGGCTCTTCAGGAGGCAGCAGAGGAAGCAAAAACAGCAATTCCGGAGCTTACCGATGCACAGAAAGCAGCACTTGAGATCATCGCTCTGGAAAAAGAACGTGCAGGGGATACCTCCACAAACTGGAGAAAAGAAGATGAGCTGTTCAAAGTGATCCTTAAGAATTACTACATTCCGGAACTTGCCAAGGGAGAACTTGTTGACTGCAAGTGGACCTGGAATCGGAATGATAACAAAAACTATTGTGAGGTGACTTACAAAGATGTGGCAGGGGACACACAAACCGTATATCTGAACTACAAGCTCAACGATACCCGCGATGATCTTGTTATTTTCGAGAAGGCAGAAGAAGTGGTTTCCTATGATGTGAAGGGCACAGACGGAAGCCTTGCATTCAATATCAATGCAGAGAACTTCCCGGCAGATAAGCTTCAGAATGATCAGGATACCGCAGTTTATGAGAATAACGGAGTGGTATACACAATCGTAAATATAGGTGGACAGTTCTATGTGGTCGACTCAGCTTCTAAGGACGTTGAGGTGAACGATAACAATGAGTACAACAGCGAACAATATGAAACTTCCGGTGAGAAAAAGACCACCTATTCAGTGGATGAAAATGGCAAATTGGTCAAAACGGTAAAACAAAATGTTTCCAAGATCACATACACGGAAACTAAATTATCTTCTGATAAGACATATGACAATGTCGAGGCAGCAGAAAAGGATCTGGCCGATAAAAAAGCAGCATTGAAAGACGGAGATAAAGATGTCGAGACGTCCATGAGCGCAACAGCGACTGCAGATGTGACCGTAAGCCAGAAAACTACATTTACGACAACTATTGATTTATCGAAAATTGTTGTTGAAATGAAAAAAATCAATAATGATAACGATAAATACGAGAAGAAAAATGCCGAGATTGCAGCAAAGGAACTTTTTGCTAAATTCACCAACAAAGAGGCGTTAGAGAATCTGCTTGGCGGCGATTATAAGATCGAAAGTATTAATAAAGAAAATGCAAAAGTGAATGCTACAGATCAGTACAAAAATACTTCCGGCAGATGGGTAGACTGGGGTACAGATTCTGCTGCTTATAAAAACGTATTTTCAGGCACGATCGTTATTACTTATTCGCAGACAGTGACTGCAAAAGCAAACGCTGTGGAATCCAAGACAAATGCTGTAAATGCAGCAGACAATACGAATCTGGAAGCGTTAAAGGATCAGGCATATGATGCTGCAAAAGCAGATGCAGAAAAACTTCTTGGAGATGCAGTTTCCCAGAATAAGAAGATCACAGACAGCCTGAAAACGGGAGAACTGCATATTAACGGTTATGAAGGCTGGAATGGAAAACATAACTCCAACGTAGCAATCAAAATCCATTATGCCGATGACACATTCACAGAGGGAAAGAAGACAACGGATCAGGCAGTTGTTGACGAGAAGAACAGCTCCACAACCTTATCCGTTTCCTACACCGGAACTTATCAGCAGAAAAATTCCAAAGATCTTGGTGCGCAGACCGTGGAAACACAGAAATACAATCAGACTGCCAAGGCAGAGGAAAAAACAGCTTATACAAGCAACAAATATTATGATGAATATAAGAAAACAGGAGAAATCAATGAAGGAATCTGGCTCACCGGAAAAGATGATAATCGTTTCCCGGGACATGAAAGCTTAAAGAGCTTCTATGATTTCAAAGATGCAGCATTAAAAGCGGAGGCTGAAAGAGCAGAGAAAGTAGCAAAAGCGGATGCGATCATTGACGCAGCAAAGAATGCGGTGGAAAAAGTTGATAAAGCAAAAGCAGATGCGGACAGCTTAAAGGATAAGCTTACAGCACTTCTTGCAAGCCAGAACTACACAGCAGATCAGGTAAAAGAGTTAGAGGGACAGATCAGCGCGGCAGAGATAAAATTAAAAGAGGCAGAGGACATGGCAAAAGACCTGACAGATAAGTTAGGAATTGCAGGAGAAACACTGGCTGATAAGATCGCAGAACTCACCCCTGCACCGGCTCCGGGCGAAGGCGGTTCCACAACGACACCGGGTGGCACAACTACCCCATCCGGCACTGAAACGACACCGGGCGGCGCAACTACCCCATCCGGTACTGAGACGACACCGGGCGGCGCAGCCACAACACCTGCAGGCACTGTAACTACAGCAGCGGCTCCGGCAAGTGCAGCCACAATTGTTACAACAGCCACAGCAGCTGCAACACCGGTTGAGATCGCAGAGACACCGGTAGCGCTTGCAGCAGCTGCAACACCGGCGGCAGCAACGAGAACAGCAGCGGTTGCAAATGCAAATGCCGCAGCTGATACAGATGCGGACGCTGACACAGATGTGACAATTGCGGACGAGGAGACACCTCTTGCAGCGAACGGAGCACAGGAGAGCTCGACAATTGCCGATGAAGAAACTCCACTTGCAGCAGAGGCTGGCGCAGTGGAAGACACGCAGCAGGAGAAAATGTCCTGGTGGTGGTTACTCATCATTGCACTTCTTGGTGTAACCGGCGAGGAAATGTACCGCAGAAATAAAAAGAAAAAAGCAGAAGCAGCTCAGAAAGATGAGAAATAAATTTTAACAGTAAGGCGCATCCAAAAGGTGCGCCTTTTCTAAAACATCCATTGCAAAAAAATAAAATACGGAGTATTCTGAAAACAGGAAAAATATGATTCGTAATTTGTATACAAGGAAACAAAATCTATGAAAAAAAAGAAAACACTCATAATCTGCATGCTTCTTGGCATAATGCTCCTGACTTCCTGCGGAAAAACAGATCATCAGGATCAGGCGTCAGTCGCCACCGAGCAGACATCCGGAGACAGCCGGCAAACGACAGAAGAACCTGCGGAAACCGTCGGCGAACCGGAAGAGACAACAGAAGCAGCCAAAGCAGCCGGGACAGCCCAAGCGGCAGTAGAAGCCGTGGAAAGCACAGAATCTTCTGAATATGCAGAACGTAAAAGCATCATCATCACAGCCACAAACGAGTGCGGCATCGACATTGGGATGTTTTCTGTGATCGATCCGATCAGCGGCGAACAATACAATATCAGTGCAATCGCAGATGGACAGTCTGTTTCCATGCCGGTAGAGTGGCCGGTGGAGATCACAGATTTTCAGTGGGCGCTTTATAATCAGAACGGTGAACTCTGCGTTGAGGCAACCACGGATATCAGTCAGGCGGAGAGCGGAGTGACATTGCTTCTCACCGGAGACGGAACTCTGGATGATGTACAGGAGATCTTTGAATAATGCAGACGATCTGATACAGACAATTCTGCCTGTACAGGGCAGTCAGGACAGAAATGATAAAAACAGGGGGTACTCATGGAAGAAAGAAGAGAAATATCGAGGGTAGAATACAAGACAAATGGTGTTGTCGTAATCTGCGATACACAGGAAAAAATATACGTGGACGTGAAAGACATCAGTCCGTTAGGCATGGGAATCTGTGTGCCGGAGGGGCATGAAGGCCTTCTCGGAAAACAGGTGATCGTTGTGGCAGAAACACTGATCATGTATGCGGAGGTTTCCCGCGAAGAAAAGCAGGAAGACGGCTCCACATTCATTGGTGTGCATGCGATAAAATTCACAGATGACGTTCTGCAGTATCTGTTTTCACACATTGGCTGATGAAACTAATCTTCTAAGCTCGCAGTTTCCGAGCAGCTGATCCCAGAAATGCTCAAGAGGAATCTCTTCATACTGGCAGATCAGGCTGCAGTCTAAGGCTCCATGGGCGACGATCAGTACATTTTTTCCGGAAACAACTTCCGGCGTTAAAACATCGTGGATAAAAGAGCCGCTGCGGGCATACAAATGCTCAAGACTTTCCGCACCATCTACAGCATGATAATGGACAGGATCATGGAACAGCGTATATACCGGACAATCTGGTTTCTGTGTGACATGTTCTGTTCCTTCATACATGCCAAATCCCATCTCGCGGAGACGGTCGTCCGTCAGGATCGGCGTGCCGCTCCCTTCCAGAAAAATTTCAGCAGTCTCCTGCGCACGCTGTAAGGGAGAACAATAGCAGATATCAAATCGCAGATCCCCATACTTTTTCCGCGCGTCTCTCGCCATCTGGCGGCCTTCTTCATTCAAAGGAATATCTTCGCTTCCCTGCAGGCGGTGGACTGCATTCCAGTCAGTTTTTCCGTGTCTCATGATATATAACATAATAAACAATATCCTTTCCTCTTATAATAGTAAAAATCATAAACGCATTGCCGACTCAATTCCCGGTGCGATTGAATTATATCCTATATTTTGTTAAAATGAAACCCTGATCAGAAAACAGCACCGGCACAACGCAGGAAATTGCATGACAGCTATTAATTTTACAGGAAAACTACCGATATATGAGTTAGAAAAATAAGTGTTCCGGCATTTGCAGAGATCCGGACCGCAACCATGGAAGAACACAGGCTTATGCACACGGAGGTGTAGAACAATGGCAATAGAGGCTATGAAAGGGGCAGGGATGTCCTACGCGGGAAGTTCATCCGCATCAGATGTAAAAGCAGAGAGTCAGGCAAAAGTGGAAACTGCATCCAACGCAGCAGCTTCTGACGATCTCATGAAGAAAACCATTCAGATCGACACGAAAGAAACTGACAAAAACGGCAAAGACGGAAACCGGGACGACAGTCAGGCAAAGCAGACGATTTCCGAGAATTCCCAGATCAGGAAAGCAGTTGACGAGATCAATAAGAAGGCGCACAATTCCGAGGCAGTCTTCGGAATCCATGAAGCAACCAACCGTGTCACCATCAAGATCGTTGACAAAGACACGAAGAAAGTCCTGAAAGAATATCCGCCGGAGAAAACTCTGGACATGATCGCAAAAGTCTGGGAGATGGCCGGATTATTAGTGGATAAGAAACTGTAGATCACTGTCCAGAAGGCAGGAACAGCAATAGACAAGTGACAGATGCAAACAGAAAATGATATAAACAAGCTACAAAACTGAAAGGAGCAGGATTATGCCAATCAGAATCACAGGTCTGAACTCGGGATTAGATACCGAGTCCATTATCTCAGCGCTTGTATCTTCTTATAGTTACAAGACGAGCAAGTATAAAAAAGCACAGACAAAATTATCATGGAAGCAGGAGGCATGGAGTACCTTAAACTCCAAAGTGTACAGTTTCTACAACAATGTTGGTAAATTAAAACTGTCATCTGCCTACAATATGCGTACAGCAAGCGTATCCGACAGCACGAAAGCGAAAGTGAGTGCAGCAAGCGGTGCGACCAACGGCGTACAGTCTCTGGAGGTCTTAGAAGTTGCCAAAAGTGATTATCTTACCGGCGGAAAGATTTCGATCAAAGATGCATCCGGTGCGGAAGATAAGACAAAAACCGTTTCATCGGCGTCCACTTTAAGCGAACTGGGATATACCGGAACCGGTACGATCGAAGTTACCAATAAAGAAACCGGAAAGACAACAAGCATCAGCGTGACCGGTGACACAAAGATCAGCGACTTTGTGAAATCCCTGTCAGATGCAGGTGTGAAAGCCAGCTTTGATGAGAAAAACGGCAGATTATTTGTAAGTTCAGCAAAGACCGGTACAGAAAACGGTTTTGAACTGAAATCAAAGAATGCAGACGGCGATAAGGCGTTGCTGGCATTGGGACTGGCAATGACATCTACCGTATCAGATACCGGCGCAAAAGTGAATGACGATAACAACTGGTCGGCGGCATCGGATGCGAAGATCAAACTGAATGGTGCAGAATACACTTCATCTACCAACGAGTTCGCTGTAAATGGTCTTTCTGTCACAGCACTTGCCAAGACGAGTGGAGAGATTTCTGTAACCGTAGCTACAGACAGTGAGGGAATCTATGAGCAGGTCAAGGATCTGCTCAGCCAGTACAACTCACTTATTAACGAGATGAACAAGTTATACAATGCAGATTCGGCAAAAGGATATGAGCCGCTGACAGATGAAGAAAAGGATTCCATGAGTGATACGGAAGTGGAGAAATGGGAGGCAAAAGTCAAAGATTCCCTGCTCCGCAGAGATGATTCGTTAGAGAGCCTGATCTCGTCCATGACAACGGCGATGTCCAAGGGATATGAAGTCAATGGAAAGACATACTATCTTACTTCTTTTGGAATTTCAACACTTGGTTATATGAATTCTGCAAAGAATGAACAGTATGCATACCATATCAATGGGGATGAGGATGACAGCGCAACTTCCGGAAAGGAAGACAAACTGCTGGCAGCGATCAAAGAAGATCCGGATTCTGTGGCGGGATTCATGCAGCAGCTTGCAACAGGATTATACGATTCTATTGATAAGAAAATGAAGACATCCACTTTAAGCAGTATATTTAAAGTATACAATGATAAGGAGATGGCTTCGGAATACAGCGATTATACAACCACGATCAAAAAGTGGGAGGATAAGCTGTCTGAACAGGAGGATTACTACTACAAGAAGTTCTCGGCGATGGAAACAGCGCTGGCAAAACTCAATTCACAGACATCTTCTTTATCCGGTCTGTTCGGATCATGATAACAGGACATTTAACCTGCGGCATTGCCGCAGGTTAAATCTGCATAAAGAAAAAAACACATGGAGGTATTTTCACATGCTTAATCATAATGGCTATGCTGCGTATGCGAATAGCAAAATTATGACCGCATCACCTGCGGAACTGACACTTATGCTCTATGACGGAGCAATCAAATTCTGCAACATAGCAATTGCAGGGATTGAGGAAAACAATATCGAGAAAGCACATAACAACATCCGGAAAGTTGAGGATATCATCTCCGAGTTTCAGGCAACATTAAATCATAAATATGCAACAGCTGATGATTTTAATAATGTATATGTCTATTTGAAAGAACGTCTGATCGAGGCAAATATGAAAAAAGATAAAGAAATCCTGGAAGAAGTATTAAAACATCTCAGAACCATGCGCGATACATGGAAAGAAGTGATGAAACTGGCTGCCAGCCAGAGATAACCGGAAGGAGAAAGCAATACATCGTGACAGATAATTACATTGGAATCATGATCGAAAGCCTCCGGCGAAAAAGGGATGTCCTGACAGATATATTAAAACTTAGCGAGGAACAAAGCCTTCTGCTGGATGATCCTAATTTAGAACCGGACACATTTGAAAAAAACGTGAATCGGAAAGCGGCGCTGATCGACAAATTAGAGCAGCTTGACACAGGTTTCGAAAGTTTATACGACAAAGTAAAGGAAGAGCTTGAGAGCAACAAAGAGATTCATAAAGACCAGATCAGGCAGATGCAGGAACTGATCAGGGCACTTACCGAATTGAATATGCAGATTCAGGCGACGGAGGCAAGAAATAAGGAAAAGGCAACTGCCAAGTTTACATATATCAGGCAGCAGGCAAAGGAAATCCGCAGCAGCCAGAAGATCGTCAAGGAATACTATAACAACATGATGCATAAGGCATATAATGAGCCGCATTTTTTGGATAATAAAAAATAGAGAGAATAAAAGACCGCACAGATAGAAAGATATTGATTTGTGAGGTCTTTTTAGTTACAATTTTAAGGTAGTAGCCAGAGATTTTGCTATGGTGGCTGAAGAAACATATCAGATAATTATGAGACGTATTAACAACTTAGAAAATAAAAATAAAAAAAGGGGTTAAGTATCTTTCACTTATGCCGATATACAATGCAAGTAAGCAAAGAATGCTACTTCGTGAAAACCGAAATGAAGCGTACGGTCAGAGTAGGAACGTTCACAAATAAAACAAATCTACTTCAGCATGGAAGCTGAAGCCCAATTCAAGGAGGAAAAATAATATGGTAGTACAGCACAATCTTACAGCGATGAACGCTAATCGTCAGTTAGGAATCACAACAGGAGCTCAGGCAAAATCTTCAGAGAAATTATCTTCTGGTTACAGAATCAACCGTGCAGGTGATGATGCTGCTGGTTTAAAAATTTCTGAGAAAATGAGAAGCCAGATTCGTGGTCTTGACAAAGCTTCTTCAAACGCAGAGGATGGTATTTCACTTATCCAGACAGCAGAAGGTGCATTGAGTGAGGCACACTCCATCTTACAGCGTATGAATGAATTGGCAGTTCAGGGCGCAAACGATACAAATGAAAGTATTGATCGTGATGCTATTAATCAGGAGTTGGATGCGTTAACAACAGAACTTGATCGTATTTCAACAACAACCCAGTTTAACAAACAGAATTTATTAGATGGATCATTCCAGAGCAAGAATCTTCAGGTCGGAGCAAACGCTAATCAGAATATTACTATTAACATTGATAATATGAATGCTGATAGCTTAGGACTTAGAAAAATTAAAGGATTTGAAGCTGGTGCTGCACAGACTGGAGAAAAGCCGATTTCTGTATCATATAAAGGGATGACCTATGCATATAATTCAACAAAGACAGATGATGAAAATCAAGCAGCAGCTATTTCATCATTCAAGACAGCTATCGCAAATGCAGCTAGTGAGGATCAATATGCGGCTAAATTTTCGAAAGGATCTATGTACTATAATGGTACAGGAGCTACTAATGGTGCTAAAAAGTATGCTACAGCAAAATCTGCAATGGATGCTGATGTAGCATCTGCTCAAGCAGCAATGAGCAGTGCATTGAAAAAGAGCTGGGCTGACTATCTGGATAAGGAAAAAACTACAGGTACAAAAGCTACTGTCTTAGCACAGGGCACAGCATTTGAAGAGAAAAAACCTACCGTTTCTGATTATTCCAGAGCAAATGCAACAATTACAGCTGTTCAGACAGCAATTAATAAAGTATCTTCCCAGAGATCTGCATTGGGAGCTCTGCAGAACAGATTAGAGCACACAGTTGCTAACTTGGACAATGTATCTGAGAATACATCTTCCGCAGAATCTCGTATTCGTGATACAGACATGGCTGATGAAATGGTTGAGTATAGCAAGAATAATATTCTTGCACAGGCAGGACAGTCTATGCTTGCACAGGCTAATCAGTCTACTCAGGGAGTATTATCACTTCTCCAGTAATATCAAAAATAGAAAAAGAGTTGGCAGTGATGTCAACTCTTTTTTCATAATTAGGGTGGTAACATGAGTATAAAACAAATATATACAAAAGTATTAAAATCGTGTATTGGATTCTCGGTGTATGGAACTAAAAAAGTAGAAGAGGAAACAAAAGAATTATTACCTTTGTTAAATGAATTTTATGACAGGTTTTTAAGAGAGAATGTATTTGAAATTGATAAAACAGATTATGAAAAACTTCAGTTGTTATTCATTAACATAATTAGGGATCTTTCACAAGGATTGAAAAATAAAGACGTGGTTTTATTGGAAGATGCAATGGAATATGGGTTATTGCCTTTTCTGGAAATA
>OGQO01002364.1_pt1 | contig 14945 bp, 10 predicted proteins | sample 1553241 | NCBI WGS metagenome assembly OGQO01 (sample SAMEA2579933, study PRJEB22360) | human gut metagenome | biome: human gut; feature: human-associated habitat; material: faeces | place: Denmark | collected 2008/2010
TCATGGTAGTATAAAAGCACCCGAACCGTTAAAGGTTCCGGGTGCTTTTGCTTTTGGAAATCAAATAAAACAGGGATACCGCTCCGGTATCCCTGAAATATATTTAGTTTTCTGTATTAAGCTGTCTGCGCATTTCCATAACGTCAAAAATGTTCAGCTTATCGTCATCATTCATGTCACCGTTTGTCTTGCCCTGCTTGTCAATATCAGTATCGCTGTCTTTCACAAGATACTTGCTGAGCTTTACAACGTCTGCAACATTGAATTTACCATCAAGATTTACATCGCCTTTGAGCTTTGAAATATCATCAGGAGTCTTGCCATTCGGTTCAGTACCCCAGATAAGTTTATCACCGTCATACATTGTAATATACGGAGTTTCAATCATTGCATCTTCTCCGCCCTGTACAAGGTCTTTGAATGAATAGTCATTTGACGGATCCCATACGTTCTGAATAGTATCTGCTATACCGATTCTGAACTGAAGTTCTGAACGATGCTCGGACTGTCCTGTTGGCATTACAACTCTGCCATCGCCAAATGTTATCTTTACATAATAAATATTGCCGTCATACTGAATAGGGTCTGAAACTGTTGCAACACCCTCATCTCCGGAATGCTGGTCTGTACCCTTCTGAACCTTTACATCGTTAATTGAATATCCTGCCTCAACGAGTTCAGAAATATCAAAGTAGTAATTATAGGAAAGATCCTTTATTACTCTTGCCGGCCATGCACTGTGGTTCATCGCATAGGCTTTTATTTCTGTAAAGCTGTTTGAAGCCTGATTGATAGAAGCTTTCATAAGGAACTCAGGTCTTGTAGGAGTTTCCTCCGGCGGGAAGTCTGCCAGCGGTGTACCGCCGTAATCATCTATCATAGCACAAAGTGCAGCTGTGAAGCCTGCGTTATAGTCGATAGCAACCTCAGTATTCTGATATGATGCATTAGTATCTGTGAATGTTCCGTCCTGATTAGGTCCGCCTTCAAGTGCACCATAAAGTGTGTGTGCATAAGTTGTTTCCCACTTGTCACTTGGTTCAGATGAGCCAAGTTCATTCCAGTGGTCATCATAAATACCGCTTGATGTTCTGTGGTGAACATTTACAGGATTCTTGTCACCCATACCGAGAACATAGCTCATTCCGAGATCATTGTCACCAAATGCATAATCCATCTGTGATTTTGCCCATGTATCATATTTGTCAACAAGTGTCTTATCATCAGCCAGAATTGTATCTGAAGCAATCTTTGCAATAAATGCTGTTGTTGTAACGTGTCTGAGTGAGCCCCAGTTAAAGAGCCATGCCATACCGTCCGGAGTATATGAAACCTGCTTGCCGCCATATCCGGTTGTCCAGTAATCAAGGTGATGCTTAACGTGTTCAACCCATTCGGATTTACCTGTGTTCATGGCATAAAGAAGTGCAGCTGCCTGTGAAACATCGTCCCAGCATACGCCCCATGTATACTTACGTTCTGTTGACTGATTTTCAGTCGGGAAATACGGAATATAATCGCTTTCACAAAGGTCAAGATATTTCTGTTCGCCTGTTGCCATATAAAGCCAGTTTGCTGCATAGAACAGCTCATCAATATAATCACCTATCGAGCCAGACTGTTGTGCATTATAATATTTTTTCTGAACGCCCTGGTCATCATTGCTTCTTGTCTTGTCAGCAAGTTCAAAAAGACTCTTTGCGTGTTTCAGATAGCTTTCAGCGAGTTCCGGATTTTCATCTTTGAATACAATATATCCAGCCGCCATAGCAGATGCCATTTCAGCAACTGTGGTTGTACAGGTTATCTCATCATAAGGACGAGGATCTGTTCCGCCTTTGAGGACATATTTTCTCATATAAACTTCCGCACTGCCCCACCATACATGGTCAAATGCGTCATCACCGATAGTTCCGATAACCTTGTCCCCAAGATCACATCCGGCAACAAAATCAAGTCCCCACTGAAGATTTTTCAGATAAAGGTCGTAAAGACCGGCATTTTTTACAGCATCTTTATACTGCATAAGTCCCCATGCCATTATAGTTGCTGTGTAAGCATTTGTCAGTGAAAATTTAAGATGATCTCCGGCATCGAACCAACCGCCCGGTACAACATCATTTTCCATTGAATCTGCTCTCCATGAAACTTCGTTCCAGTCCGGAAGAACGCCTGCCTGCTGAACCTCATAGAAAAACATGGATTTCTGCAACGCTTCCCCATAATTGTAATTTGATTCTTCCGCATACACAGGAGCCGTTTCCACAACTGCCGGAGCAACTGCCGCAAGAGAAGAAACTGACATAGCAGCCGTCACCAGAGCTGCAATTACCTTTTTCATCATATTACCTCCGTTTCTGCTGTCATATACAATATATCACAGCACAAATAAAATATATTCTTAAACACACCGAAGAATGCCAATGAAAAATCACTGACATTCTTCGGATAAAAACTCACTTAAATTGATTACTAATTTACAGCTTTTCCCAGATCACTTTCGCTGAATGTTCCTATAACAACACCTATAAGCATATTGCTGTCTTTCAGGTCAATTACACCGTCAATGTTGCAGTCGGCATTTGCCTTTGCAACAGGTTTAAGATCGTATTCTGTACTGCTCAGGATGTACTTGTTCAGAAGTACGATATCTGTTGCTGTAATAATATCATCACAGTCAATATCACCATATTTTGTAGGCTGTACCGGATTCTCCGATGTAGTTTCTGTTGTTTCAGTAGTTGTTACTGATGTTTCAGGTGTAGTGCTGGTCTCAGATGCTGTCGTTTCTTCTGTCGGTTCAGTTGTTTCAGTTGTTGTAACTGTTGTAACAACAGTTGTGGTGGTTGTTTCAGTTGGTTCTGTTGTAACAGTTGTTGTAACAACAGGCTGATCTCCCTTGTACCACTTGCCGAATTCATAATCAGACTTTATTTCTTCAGCATTTTTAACGATACTGTCAAGATCTGAAGCATCGCCCCCATAATAATCTACAAGACCTGCACAGGCAAGTGCGAAACAGCCATTATAATCAAGAGCAGGTTCTGTACAGCTGTATGAATTCTTTTTATCTTCATATTCACCATTGGAATTAGGGCCGCCTATAAGTGCACCATACAATGTATATGTTGCATCAGAATTATCATCTGCCGAACCACTTCCTACGTTTGCTGCACGATGATGAATTTTTGTAGGCCACTGTGTTCCATAACCGAGCAAAAAGCTTTTGCCTGATGGATTATTTCCAAGAATAAAGTCCATCTGGTATTTAGCAGCTTCTGCATATGACTGATCATTATTTGCCTTTGCCAGATGCAATGCACTGTTCTGAAGAGCACAGTTATATCTTGATGCACCCCATCCATCTGCACAATATCTGCTTGTAGATAATCCGCCGCGTCCGTCATATGCCTTTTTCAAAGCACCCATATAAGTAGATGTTTCATATCCTACTTCTGTCAGCAATGCAGCATATCCGCTCCATGCTTTATCCCATGTATAAAGCCATCCGTCCCATTCGCCATTGTAGGATTCACCATTCCACTTATATGTAGCTGTATATGATGAAGGTAAGCTGCCATTGTTTTCTGCCAATGCACACCATACTTCTCCGAATGCAATTTCATCACTTGCAGAATTTGAGTTCTGATACATACCGCCATATCCATCAGATGCAGGAGTAGGATACTTTTTAGCAAAGGCTTCAAGTGCCTTAGCATATTTCAAACATTCTGCTGCATATTCAGGAGCTACATTTTTCAATGCAAGTGAAGTAGATGCAAGTGAAGCAGCCATAAGTCCTGCTGAACATCCATCAGGATGAGATGAATCAGCCCAGTATGTATTACGAGTCATAGTCTGTGTTTCCGGTGCACTCCACACACCATGGTCTGAACCTTCATCACCGACAATATAACAAAATGCAACAACATCATTGCCATCAAGATATGTAGTTTTCATCATATAATCGGCATTTTCTTTTAAGATATCAAACAAATGATCTTCGCATCCGGCCTTTTTGTAAGAATCAGGATATGTAAAATATGACCATGCAAGAGATGCACCGGCAAATCCCATTGTTTTAGAAAATTTAATATGATCTCCGGCATCATGATATCCGCCGCTTACATCAACTTTATCCGAACCGCCATTTGCATTTTTTATAAAACTTTTTGAACTGGATGAAAGTCCGTTCGCATTATCAAGAGAAGCTTCAGCATCATATGTATGACAATTGCCTCTCCATGTCAGCGGATTGTCATCAACTTCTGTTCCGCACTGGTTTGCGTCAAAAAAGTAAAGTGACATTGCAAGTGCTTCTGCGTAATTCTGTCCGTCAGCAGCTACAACTGTTGAATAGTTTGCCACGTTGACAGATGCACAGGAAAACAATGTTGCTGCACTAACTGCACATGCAAGGGCACGTTTAAAGCGAGAAATCTTTCCCATTTATTTCTACCTCCCAAAGAAATAATAAAACTGTTTACTTATATTCATCATTTTATCACATTACAACCATATATTTCAATGTTTTTTCAAGCATTTTATAAATATTCCACAAAATGCACAAAAATCCATATCAGAATTAGTACATATTATCAATCGGACTTTTCATAATGTTTGACAGTACTTTCAAATCGTGATAAAATAAAAACAATCTTGATTTATGGTGATGATAAACATGACTTTACAGCAATTAAAATATGTGATTGAAATAGCTCAGTGCGGCTCTATAACAATGGCGGCACAGAAACTTTTTATAACTCAGCCGAGCCTTTCAAAAGCAGTTTCCGACCTTGAAAAGGAAATGGGAATATCCATCTTCTGCAGAAGCAGCAAAGGTGTGATTCTTTCGGATGACGGAACAAAATTCCTGTCATATGCCAGGCAGGTAATCGAACAGGCAGAGCTGCTCGAGCAAACGTATAAGCACGGTTCTCCTTCAAAAAGAACATTTGCCGTATCGTCCCAGCACTACGCATTCGCTGTCAATGCATTTGTTGCACTTATAAAGGAATATGGCGAGGATAAATATGAATTTTCATTTCGTGAGCTGCGAACAAATGACATTATAGAGGATGTAAGAACGATGCGCAGTGAACTTGGAATAATCTTTCTGAGCAAGTTCAACCGTGAGGTTATACAGAGAATACTGCAAAGCAATGACCTGCATTTTGTCAGTCAGTTCACAGCAAAGCCACACGTTTTTGTAAGCCGGAGTAATCCTCTTGCCAAAAAGAAGCTTGTCCTGAGGAAGGATCTTCTTGAATTTCCAAGACTTTCATACGATCAGGGAATAAACAATTCCTTTTATTTTTCAGAAGAACTGCACAGTACAGATGAAAGCCCGAAAAGCATTGTCGTTTCTGACCGTGCTACACTTTTCAATCTGCTTATAGGACTTAACGGATATACTATTTCGTCAGGGATTCTCAGCAGTGACTTAAACGGAACGGATATAGTTTCAATCCCTCTTGAAAGCGATGAAGAAATGGATATAGGGTATATTTATACACTCCAGCGACCTCTCAGCGAAATTGCACAAAGCTATATCGAGCATCTCAGAAAATACATTGAAAACTATCAGAAAAAATAATGGCAAAACAAATTCAGGGTACTTCAATCAAGAAGTACCCTTTTATTTTAATGTATTTTCTCAAACACTGGAATTATCATTGCTATTGCCACCAAAATTACCGTTCTGCGGTATTCCGCCCTGCGGTACGTTTCCATTGTTATCCGGAGGTGTCATATTTCCTCCTTCTGAACCATTGCCGTCAGGCATTTCAGGCATATCTGAAGGCTTGTCACCTCCGCCGGGCATTCCTCCTCCGCCCATCTGACCAACTGTTCCGTCACCTACAGATGTAACGGGACTTTCAGATGTTACTGTTCCAAGAAGTTCCCCTCCGGTATAACTGCCACCGGATATAAATCCGTTTTTGCTGTCTCCGCCGGAAGTTCCGCCGTAATAAACGCTGTATTCACTGCCTGATTTAATTTCCGGAGTGCTGATAACCACTGACGAATATTCTTTGGACGGCTGGAATGACAATATGACATTTCCATCAGAATCCTTCACGCAAACTGAAGAAGTCTGAGCCTGGGCAAATCCGAGTGAAAGTGAATATTGTGTTGAATTGTCCGAAGGCAGCTCAGCCATCTGGGAGCTTCCTGCCGCAACAAGAATTCCTCCTGTAACGACTATTTCGCTTCCGGAATCAAGTGCGCCGTTTCCGCCGCTGACAGGCCCGTCAACTATAACAGTGCCACCGTTTATATTCAAAACTCCGTTTGAGTCAATACCGTCACCACTTGCATTTACATAAACATAACCACCATTTATATTCAGTTCACAGTCAGATGAAACATCTCCGAATCCTCCAGGCTGCATACTGCTTCCGCTGCCGTCACTTGCATTAAATCCATCATCTGATGACATAACACTTATATTACCATTTTCAACATTTATAACCTTTCCTTCTATACCTTCATAGGAAGTTTTTATATCAATGTTTCCACCATTTATTGTAAGTGTTTCATCTGAATGGATTCCGTCATCACCCGAACTAAGTGTAAGCGTACCGCCGTTTATATCAATGTTTCCGTTTGAATGAACGCTGTCATCTTCACATACCGCAGTAATAACGCCGTCATTTATCGTTATGCCATTTCCTGCTTTAAGTCCCTTTTTGCTTTCTTCGGTTTTGTTCTGATTTCCTTCCTGTGTCATTCCGCCGCCGAATCCGCCAAAACCGTTATTATCGGTGCTGTTTCCACCGTTGTCAGTACTGCTATTATCTGGGTTTTTATTATCAGATGATGCAGAAGTGTTTAATGTTCCGCTTGTGAGATTGAATTCACCGCCGTTAATTTCAAGTGTATTTTCTGCCTGAACTGCATCATAAGCGGCTGTAATGTCAAAGTTTCCGCTTTCAAAAACAATGTATCCCTTATCAGCATTATCAGAATTTGAGGATTTTATACCGTCCTGCTGTGAATTTATTTTTATATCTGCATCAAGGACTGCAACGGAATCCTTTCCTTTTATAGCATTTCCCGCAGATGTTATATCAAGACTGCATTCTGCTATACGCAGGTCATCCTTTGTGGTGATTCCCTCATTATAATTTGCGGTTATTTCAAGAGAACCGCCACCGTTCAGCGACAAATCATCCTTGCTGAAGATTACAGCGTCCGGTTCATTCTCCTCGCCGTTTTCATATTTGTACTCTGTGCCATCGGAAAGTTTGTTGGAAGAACCGTCTGCGAGAGTTATGACAACTCCTCCGGATTTTTCAACATAAAGCGGTGAATATGTTGAAGAATTTATCTCTGCACCCTTTAATACGATATGGACAAACTCATCGCAGTTTACATATATACGTCCGTCAGAAAGTTTTCCTGTGAGCACATATGTTCCGCCTTTGGTTATTGATATTACACCGTCTTTATATTCAGCCCCGCTTCCGGTTATTTTTGTACTGTCATCATTAAGAACAATATCTGCTGTAACATCATTGTAATCTGTAAGCAGGTCAGTTTCATCAAAATATTCAGACTGTCCTGTAAGATTGCTCAGTGTCTTGGCTGATGCATCTGTTCCTGAAACGCTTTCTGCCGCTGAAGATACTGTTTCCGAACTTTCAGATGACTTGCTTTCTCCGGTACAGCCTGTCATTCCCACTGAAACAGCTGAAACAAAAATGAGTGTAAATAATATTGCCTTTAATTTTTTCATTAAAATCACGCCTTTATCTAAAAGATGCCCCTCCGTGATTTCTTTTATCTTTATGATTATAATTTAACACAGCAATGTTAAATCTGTGTGAAATAATCCTGTTAATTAAAAGAAAAAGTGTATCTGTCCAAAAACAGATACACCAATAAATTCTGAATTATTTGCTGTAATCCTTAAAGCTTATATTAAGGTCTACATCGCCCTCAATACCCGGAACACGTCCGGTACTTGTATACTGCCACATATCAAAATCATAGTAATATGTAGGTTCAGTATTATATTCAGCCAGCCAGAAGTCATAATCGTTCAGCCTGTTAAGGTCAAGTTTGAAAATGCTGGTACGCTTATTCTGATATATCATCGGCGTATATCCTGCATTCTTAATGGTTTCGCAAAACGCAACACAGCAGTCTGTCAGAACATCAACCGAAATATTGTCTGTTCTTGCAGTGTCATCATAAATTATCTCCCAGTCATATACAACAGGATAATTTACATCAAGACCGTCAAGACTTTCTATAACCAGATTCGCTTCCTCAACAGCTTCTTCGGCTGTTATCGCCTGCGAAAAGAAATATACTCCGGCATCAAGTCCGGCATCTCTTGCTCCCTGAATATTTTCAGCATAATTTTCATCAAGCTGAGCCTCGCCCGTTCCGTATCCTCTGTATCCCAGACGAACCATTGCAAAATCTATTCCGGATTCCTTTACCTTTGCCCAGTCAATATTGTCCTGATGCACAGAAACGTCCACACCGAGAAGTGAAGTTATTTTTGAATCCTCAACATAGAATTTTCTTCCGTTTCTTGATTTGAGCTGGTCAATATTCTTTGAAAATGCAGGTACATTTTCCAGAACAGGTATCCATATTTCACCATATGTTCCGTCCTCAAGAAGTATCTTCTTTCCGCTGAGTTTATAGTAATTATCGTTCACCTTACGTTCAACGCTTTCTTCGCTGTCCGTAACAGTATCAGCTGTTCCCATGGTTTCAACCGCCCTATCTCTGCCACGATATAAAAATACAACAGAAATAGTAAGGAAGATGATAAGAATTGCTTCTATTATAATAAGTATAGTCTTTATCGCTGATTTCATTTATGTATCCAGAGCCGTTTTAAGACTCTCTCCTTTCGATGAAATAAAATAATATATTCAAACTATACTGTAATCATAACACATTTTTCTGTAAATTACAACCCGTTAACCGAAAACTCTGTCAGAAAAAATCTTCCGCATAAATTTTATACGGAAGATTTTACTTTTATTTACTTTTCACAGCACTGTGCAATAAGCTCTGCCGCTTTTTCTGTTCCCAGAACACTGCTGTCTATCACAAGGTCATAGTTGCTCATATCACGCCAGTCCCTGCTGAAATTCATTCTGTAATAGTTACTTCGTTTCTTGTCATACTTTTTCAAAACACTCTTAACATCAGAAGCACTTATTTTATAAACTTCCTCAGCTCTTTTTATTCTGTAATCAATATTCGCATGAACAAAAACTTTCAGAACATCTTTTCTTTCCTTGATTGCAAATGCCGCACATCTTCCGACAAACACAGCCGGACCTTCTGCCGCAATCTCTCTTATGGTTTCAATTTCATCAGCATTAAGTTTTTCAGCCGCTGTTGCCTTTCCGAGAGAACCGTTTGACATACCGGAAATCTTATAAAGGGAATACAAAAAGCTTCCCTGAGGATTCTCCTCCATTTCTTCTATATTAGTTTCAACGGTATAGAAACCTTGTTTTCTTGTGTCTGCCATGCATCTGTACTCCTGTTACCCACAATGTATGATTCCTCATGCAATGTCCTCATTTTCGCTCATTATATCATATCTGAAGCAGATGCACATATTTTTTTATGGAAGAATAAGTTTTTGTCCTGCCATGATGGCATCCTGATCTGTAATATGATTTGCTTTACAGATCGCATCTACCATAGTATATGTCTGATATACACTATAGCTGATCTGTCGTAAGCTGTCCCCCGCCTGCACAATGTAATATCCCTGCTTGCGGTATGTCTGTGCCGCTTCCGACTGTGCGGCAGCATCTGTCTGTGTGGATGCGGTATCATTGCCCCCTGCTGATGTCTGGGGTGCTGCAACGGCTGATTCTGCATCTGTATTTCCTGTCTGTGTTGATACCTCACTGCTTCCTGATGCTGATGCTGTGTCCGTACTTCCTGCCTGCGTAGCGGCATTGCTGGTTTCTGCTGATGCTGTGGCATTTGTATCCCCTGTCTGTGTAGACATGTCTGCACTTCCTGCTTGTCCCACTGTATTATTTTCCTGTGACTGCCGTACTCCGTCTGTGCCTGTCATTTCTGTATTTTCCGGCTGTGTTCGGGCTGTTGTATTCCCATTTTCCGGCTGTGAGGCATCTGCATTTCCTGATTGTTTTGTCTGCTCTGCCATATTTGTTTCTTCTGACTGCCCCTGTGCCGTTGTATCCTCATTTTGGGATTGTGTATCAGTATTTGAGGACTGCTCCTCTCCCTGTGCATCACTCTGCTTTTCCGACTGGCTTTCATCCACCGGATATACATTGCCGCTGATTGCTTCTACTGCTACCTGATTCTTTTCATTTTCTTTTTCTTCCTCTGTGACATCTATTCCTTCTGACATTGTCGATATTGCCTGCTCCATCGAATCCATTCTGTGAATATAAGAAATCAGCACAACGCTGACAGACGACAATACAACGACCATCAATATCGAGGTCAGATAAGAAAGAAACCCCATTCCCCGTTTATAGGTATGCTCTTTCTTTTTTAACATCATCGCACGATAATTTCTTGCCGCTTCATCTGACACCTGTTCTATGACCGGTTCTTTTCCATACATTGCCTCCCGCTTACTGATCATATATTCCTGCATCTGCGGATTTTTTTCATAATAGATAAAATACCCTTCTTTTCTGGTCAGTTGTCCTTCTTTCCATGTATAAAATGCTTCTTCGCGTTCTTTTGAATCCATTAAAAAGAAAAACTGATACGGGCTGACAAAGTTCTTTCTGTGTACGATTTCCATTTCTTTTGTTACAGCTAAGGTATTGCCCGGAATATCTAATACCCAGCCTACGATCTCACATTTTTCAAAAAACTGACCTATTTCTCTGTGTATCTCTCTCCATGTCCGGTCATTTAATTCGGGAAGTCCTTCTGTTTTTCCGTCATTTTCCACTGAGACCGCACCGCTGATAAATGCACAACTCCGGTCTGCAAAATGATTGATCTCGCCTAATAAGATCAAAAGCCTTGGAACGATCACGATCTCCATGCCTTGTATCTGTGCCGGATGCAGATATGTATACACATAATCTTCCATATAGATCCGGAAATCTTTTTCAGGGTTTCCTATCTGACGTATATTATTCGGCAGTCTGCCTTCTGATTTTTCTTCTTTTTTCTCTGTCTGCTGTATAATCTCAATCATCTTCTACCCCTTCTTCCTATATCCTGTCATCTGCAAAAAGCCTGTCCCACTTTGCAGATATCACGTTTTGTTCCGACTTTAACCTTAACACAGGTTATTTAAATATTTTGGAAATCCTTGGAAGCGGCATTGAAAATATATCGACAAAAAAACACGTCAGATCTAAAAATCCAACGTGTTTCTATATTTCTCTTATTCAAAGTGTTCTTCTGCCTTCTAATGCACGAAGCAGTGTGACTTCATCAATATATTCTAAATCTCCTCCGACTGGAACTCCGCTTGCGATCCTCGTCACACGGATTCCGGTAGGCTTGATCAGTTTACTGATATACATGGCAGTCGTTTCACCCTCTAAACTTGAATTCGTTGCAATGATCACTTCTTCTACATCTCCCTGAAGCCGCTGCATCAATTCTTTTAAACGGATATCTCCGGGGCCGATCCCTAACATTGGGGAAATGGCTCCATGCAGTACATGATATACTCCCTCATATTTGCCTGTTTTCTCATATGCCGCTAAATCCCTGCTGTTTTCTACCACCATGATCGTATGATGGTCACGCTCATGATTCCTGCAGATCGGGCAGAGTTCTTCGTCTGTTAATGTAAAACACTCTTTGCAGTAACGCACATTATTCCGTGCCTCCATGATCGCATTTGAAAGCTGTTCTACATTTTCCTTTGGCATATTTAAAATATGGAATGCAAGACGCTGTGCGGACTTACTTCCGATTCCGGGAAGACTTGAAAGTTCCTGTACCAGCTTATTGATCTGTTTACTGTAATAATCCATTTTTCTATGCTCCTAGAATGGCAGACCGCCTAATCCGCCGCCGATTCCACCTGTGATCTTAGACATGGATGATGCTGAAAAATCTTCTAGCTGGCGAAGTGCTTCGTTTGTTGCAGCCATGATCAGATCTTCTAACATTTCAATATCATCAGGATCTACAACTTCTTCTGATAATTTGATCTTTGTGATCTCTCTTTTACCGGATACAGTAACTTCAACAGCTCCACCACCTGCTGTAGCTGTGATCTCTTTTTCCTCTAACTCTTTCTGTGCTTCTTCCATCTGACGCTGCATCTTCTGTGCCTGCTTCATAAGATTATTCATATTTCCCGGCATTCCACCCGGAAATCCACCTCTTTTTGCCATTTCATTTCCTCCTGTTTTCTGTTTCTGCACAACTATTGTGCACTTTCCATAGCTGCAATGCTGTTTATTCATCTTCGTAGGTAATATCCATATGGATCACCTGCTCTAAATCCACATGTGAATCCTCAAATGGACGGTTCGTATCATTTTCTTTGATGATCACAGCTACCTGCCTGTCGATATGTTCTGCGATCGTATCTTCTAACTGCTTTCTTTCTTCTTCCCTTGTAAAATATCCTGCTGCCATCGGATCATCAAATACAACGACAAGTTCATTGCCCCCGCCTAATGTCAGTCTGGCTTTGCTTAGATAGCTTTTTGATAGTCCCGGCATGGAAGATACGATGTTCCGCCAGTTTTTGACTGCCTGTTCCACTTCTTCCGGAACTGCTTTTGGCAGCACTGGCTTTTCTTGTACCACAGACTGCTGCTGTCTGTCAACTGTTATGGGATTTGCCGCCATAACGGGCACACTCTGTTCGATCTTTTTTTCTAGCTGTTCTAATCTGCCTACTATGGAACTATAATCCTGTTCCATCTGCGGTCTGCAAAGTTTGATCAGAGCGATCTCAAGCAATATTCTTTTCTGTGTCGAATATTTGATCTGATTAGAAAGTTCTGAAAAAATACGGATATACCGGATAATGGTTTCTTCTTCCATCTGTCCTGCTTCTTCTTTGAGCTTTTCCATATTCTCGGAAGACATATCTAATGCTTCGCTCATCTCATCTGAACTTTTTAAAAGTAAAAGATTCCGCAGATACCATGTGAAATCTATCACAAACTGTCCTAATTCCCTGCCGTCTGCAATCAGTTCTTCCGCACTTGCCATCGCACCTGATACATCCTGCCGCAGTACTTTATCTAACAGACTGCTGAATACTTCTGTATCGACGGCTCCAAGCACTTCTAATACTTTATCATATGTCAGTGTCTGCCCTAAATAGAAGGCAATACACTGATCTAAAAGACTTAAGGCATCACGCATCGCTCCATCAGCCGCCTTGGCAATGTAGCGGATGGCTTTTTCTTCTGCTGTGATCTGTTCTTTTTTTAATAACTCTTCTAAACGCTCATAGATTGTCTCTACAGAAATACGTTTAAAGTCATACCGCTGGCATCTTGAAAGGATCGTCACCGGTATCTTATGCACTTCCGTTGTCGCTAAAATAAAGATCACATAGGAAGGCGGTTCTTCTAAGGTCTTAAGAAGCGCATTAAACGCCCCGATAGAAAGCATATGCACTTCATCGATGATGTAGACTTTATATTTGCCCTCTGTAGGACGGTACGTGACTTCTTCACGAATCTCTCTGATGCTTTCCACACCGTTATTAGACGCTGCATCGATCTCGATGACATTCATGGACGTTCCATCTGCCACCGCTTTGCATGACGCACATTCCCCACAGGGGCTTCCATCTACCGGATGTTCACAGTTGACTGCTTTTGCAAATATTTTCGCAATCGTTGTTTTACCGGTTCCTCTTGTTCCACAAAACAGATATGCATGTCCGATCCTGTCAGCTTCAATCTGGTTCTTTAATGTTATCACAATATGATCCTGTCCCTTAACATCTTTAAATTCCTGCGGACGGAATTTTCTATACAGCGCAGTATAAGACATGACAATTCCTCACTATTCTAGTTTAATCTCCAAAACTGATTCCCATGGTCTTTGCTTCTTTGATGATCTGGGAATCCGGTTCTACTGTCTTTAATTTTCCGGCCACATCGCCAAGTGGAACACGGGTTGTCTTATTATTGATCATAGCGATCATATAACCATAATCTTCTTCTAAGATCGCCTGTGCTGCTGCTGCACCTAAACGGCTGCAAAGTACACGGTCATACGGACATGGGCTTCCACCTCTTTGTGTATGTCCCGGAACTGCCACGCGCACTTCGGTTCCTGTTTTTTCCCTGATTCTCTCTGCTACCTCATACGATACAGAAGGGTATGGAGATTTTTCTAATTTCTTTTTATATTCTTTCTTTGTAAGCTGTGCATCTTCTTTGGAGATCGCACCTTCTGCGACTGCAAGGATCGTAAATCCTTTTCCTGCATTGGTACGTTTCTGGATCGCTTCTGTCACCTTGTCGATATCATATGGGATCTCCGGCAAAAGAATGATATCTGCACCTGCTGCAATTCCTGCATAAAGTGTCAGCCAGCCTACTTTATGTCCCATGACTTCCACAATAAATACGCGGTTATGGGATGCGGCTGTCGTATGGATACAATCGATGGCTTCTGCTGCAATATTGATCGCACTCTGGAAACCAAATGTCACATCTGTGCCATAGATGTCATTATCGATCGTCTTCGGCAGATGGATGATATTTAAGCCTTCTTCTCGAAGCAGATTGGCTGTTTTCTGTGTACCATTTCCCCCAAGAATGACTAAACAGTCAAGATTTAATTTGTAATAGGTCTGCTTCATCGCTTCTACCTTATCAAGACCATTTTCATCCGGTACTCTCATCAGTTTAAACGGCTGTCTGGAAGATCCTAAGATCGTGCCGCCTTTTGTAAGGATTCCTGAAAAATCCGCTGCTGTCAGCAGTCTGTATTTTCCATAGATCAGACCTTTATATCCATCA
>OGQO01002381.1_pt1 | contig 14847 bp, 8 predicted proteins | sample 1553241 | NCBI WGS metagenome assembly OGQO01 (sample SAMEA2579933, study PRJEB22360) | human gut metagenome | biome: human gut; feature: human-associated habitat; material: faeces | place: Denmark | collected 2008/2010
CCACCGTATCCCGGGCGCCGGGGTCAGGCGGTAACCGCCGCTTTTGCCCCGGCGGCTCTCTACCATACCGGCTTTATTTAGCATAGCCACAATGGCCTCTAAATATTTCATACTCACTGCCTGCCGCTGGCTGATATCGTGCAGCGAAATATAAGCGTCCGGACATTGCTGGGCCAAATCCAGCATCACTTGCAGGGCGTAGCGCCCCTTTGTTGAAATCATCATTTCACATCACCGCAGCAATAATACCACAAAAAAGGTAGGAATACAACTGCACCGGCGGTTTTTCCTATATATTATCGGTATACGCACCATAGGCTGGGTCACTGGCGCCGATGGTGCGCACGCTGCCAAAGCGCCCACCGCCAAATGCGCCGCGCAAGGATCCATTTCGCTCCTCTTTTTCATAAATTAAAAATGAGCATTTGATAAGCATAATCGAGATAATAAGAGAATAAGTGAGAAACGAAAGGATATATTAAATTTGTTTGCCAAAAATGTTGACTTTGCCCCTCGCCTGTGCTATTATATTCCGGCACGCAGAAAGAGCCAAGCGCTCTGCGGAGAATTTGAACAACGGAGGACTAGCGATTATGTCAACATTTATGCCTAAAGCGGACGAGATCGAACGCAAATGGTATGTGATCGACGCTGCTGACAAGCCCCTGGGCCGCGTAGCCGCTGAGGCTGCCACCCTGCTGAGAGGCAAGCATAAGCCGATCTTCGCCCCCCATGTGGATTGCGGCGATTTTGTCATCATCATCAACACCGATAAGGCCGTTCTCACCGGCGACAAGCTGAACAAGAAGCTGTATCAGCACCACACCGGCTACATCGGCAACCTGAAGGAAGTCAAGTATGGCACCCTGATGGCCGAGAAGAGCGACTTTGCCATGGAACTGGCTATTAAGGGTATGCTGCCGGACAGCACTCTGGGTCGCAAGCAGCTGACCAGATGCCGCATTTTCAAAGGCGCAGACCACAAGCACGAGGCCCAGAAGCCGGAAGCTTGGAATAAGTAAGGGAGGTATCTGAATTATGTACGAAACGAATCCGTATTTCTACGGCACCGGCCGCAGAAAAGAATCTGTTGCTCGTGTACGCGTTTATGCAGGTACCGGCAAGATCACCATCAACGACAGAGATATTGATGATTACTTTGGTCTGGAGACCTTGAAGCTGATCGTGCGTCAGCCTCTGGCCATCACCGACACCACCGAGAAGTTTGACATCGTTTGCCGTGTAAGCGGCGGCGGCGTAACCGGCCAGGCCGGTGCCATCCGTCACGGTCTGTCCCGTGCCCTGCTGCAGTATGACGAGAGCCTGCGTCCTGCACTGAAGAAGGCCGGCTTCCTGACCCGTGACCCCAGAATGAAGGAGAGAAAGAAGCCCGGTCTGAAAAAGGCCCGTCGTGCTCCTCAGTTCTCCAAGAGATAATTTATACAGATTATCCCAACAGCACTTCCAACACGGAAGTGCTGTTTTTCTTTACCCATTGCGGCATGATCCGATTGCGTGCCGTTTCAGCGCTATCAAATCGACAAATGAAAAAGCAGCTGCCCGAAAAATTTCGAGCAACTGCTTTTTGACGATGAAATCTGTTTTCACACGGTTATTCTTCATTTGATCCATCATCTATTTTGTTAAATTTTTAAAAAACCGAATCTGCGCTTTCTCGTTGTCATACCCGATGGAACGATAGAATTTGTGCGCCTCTGTTCTGGACTGCCCGGAATTCAGCCGAACGGCGTGTATGCCGCAAACCTTTGCCCAATTTTCCACAGCGCGCATAAGGGCTTTGCCGCAGCCCCTTCTGCGATATGCTTTTGACACGGCTAAACCTAAAATGTTGACCAGGCTTTCAAAATAAAGCGTGTTGTATTGCTCCGCATGAACATAACCGACGACCTTACCATCCATTATGGCAACAAAAACCTTTTCTCTGCTTGCATCCAGATTCTTCAATCTTTCCTTGACCAAATCGGCGTTACAGTTATAACCCAAATCCTGACAGCAGATTTTGTGAATATCGATATAGTCGTTTACATTTGCTTCTCTGATCATCCATTCAACCTCAAATCGGTTCAACACTCGCCAATACCATCCTGATTTTAACACATGAACACACAAAGTGCAATGCTCATTCTATCCCAACAACACCGTATTTTGCGTATGGCGCAAACGGTAGGCGTGGATATCATCCGTCTGCGAACACACGGCAACCTATGCCTATTGCGCGGCGGAGCGGAATGTGGTACTATGGAGAGAGAACGCCGAGGAGGTATGGTATGAATATTCTAATGCTGGAGGACGACCCGGCCATTGCCCAGGGGCTGCGTTATTCGTTGGAGAGTGAGGGCTACACGGTCACCCACTGTGCCACGGTGACCCAGGCGCTGGAGGCGGTGGGCGCCGGCCGATTCGACCTGTGCCTGCTGGATTTGACCCTACCGGACGGCAGCGGCTACGATGTGTGCAAGGCCATTAAAGCCAAGGACGACACACCGGTGATCTTTCTCACCGCCTTTGACGATGAAGTGAATGTGGTGATGGGCCTGGAGCTGGGCGCCGACGACTACATCAGCAAGCCCTTTCGCCTGCGGGAACTGATGGCGCGGATCAAGACGGTGCTGCGCCGCAGCAAGGGCGCTGCCACCGAGGAAATCCGTATAAACGGTCTGACCGTGCGGATGAAAGAGGGCAAAGTGCTGAAAAACGGGCAGGAAGTGATTCTAACCGCCCTGGAATACAAGCTGTTGCTGACCTTTTTGCAAAACCGTGACCGGGTGCTCAGCCGCAATATGCTGCTGGAGAGCATTTGGGATGTGGCCGGCGACTTTGTCAGCGACAACACGCTGAGCGTATACATCAAGCGGCTGCGAGAGAAGATCGAGGACGACCCGGTGGAGCAGCAGATCATTAAGACCGTGCGGGGCATGGGCTACAAGGTGGACGAATGAGCGAGGACAAACATTTTCGCCGCGCGCTGGTGCTGGGGCTGGTGATCAGCGCCCTGCTTATCGGCGTGGGCTTTTGGCAAAGCATCACCATGGGCATCGTCTGCCTGGTGGGCTGCGGGGCGCTGCTGGCAATATTCTGCCTGTACACCCGCAATCAAACCCGAGAAATTCGGCGGCTGTCCGATTACCTGACCACCCTGGTCAACGGCACGGCGCCGCTGCTGGTGCCCGCCAACAACCAGGAAGGCGAGCTGTCCCTTCTGGAGAATAACATTTACAAAACCGCCCGCAAGCTGCAAACCCAGGCGGAGCTGATGCAAAAAGACAAAACCTACTTGGCGGACGCGCTGGCCGACGTCTCGCACCAGCTAAAGACCCCCATCACCTCCATGACGGTGATGACGGATCTGCTGCTGGAAGAGGATCTACCCGCCGAAAAGCGGCTGGAATTCCTAAAGGGTATTTCCGCCCAGCTGGAAAAAATGCAGTGGATGATCACCACTCTGCTGAAGATCAGCAAATTTGACGCGGGCACGGCAGTGCTGCACAAGGAGCCGGTGGAGCTGGCCGCAGTGGTAGAGCAGGCGCTGGCGCCCTTTATCATTCAAGCGGATCTGCGCCAAATGACGCTGGCCGTGGACTGCCGGCAAGGGCAATTTTTGGGCGACCGGCTGTGGACAGTGGAAGCGGTGCAGAATATTGTCAAAAACTGCCTGGAACACATGGACAACGGCGGCACCCTGCGCCTAACCGGCACCCAGACTGCCCTCTATTGCCAGCTGGTGATCGCCGACGATGGCTGCGGAATCGAAAAAGAGGACCTGCCCCATATCTTTGAGCGGTTTTACAAGGGCAAAAACGCCGGGGCAGACAGCGTTGGCATTGGGCTGGCGCTGAGCAAATCCGTGTTGAACCGAGAGAACGCCACCGTGGAGGTGCAAAGCACCGTAGGCGTCGGTACCACCTTTACCATTCGATTTTATCGGAATATTATTTAAGGGCATTGACGGACGGTTCTTACAGCGGGCGGATACTATCCGCCCATACGAGGGCACTTTTGTAACCGATTGACCGTAGGGGCGGCAACCTGCCGCCCGCACTGCGTGCAATTCACTCATTGCACCCTACAAATGTATATTTTACGCAAATACATTGCCCCATTTTATAACAACGAAAAACGGACCACCTATACGGGTGGTCCGTTTCTTTTTGCTATTTTGTCCGTCTTTATTTAGCAGCGTTGAACTGGCGATCCAGCAGCACATAATCCCGGGCGTTGATGATCCCGTCGCCGTTCACATCCAGCAGCTGCTCATAGCGGTCGCTGCCGGTCTTGGCATTCAGGCAGTCCAGGAAGGTGACCGTGCGCGTGTCTACCCCACAGCCGCCGGTGCAGGAGATGGTGGCCACGCCATCGGTGCTAAAGGCGGTAACTGCGTAGTGGTGATCGTCCGTGTACAGGGCGTACACCTCTTTATCCGCCGTGATATTCTCCAGCGTGTCGCTCCAACCGGCCAGCGCCTTACACTGGGGCAAAGCAAAGTCCGTAGGTGCAGCCGCTGTTTGGCCGCTGTTCACCGCTACGGCAGAAAGGAGCACATTCTTGGTTTCGTCCCCATAAAAGCGCACCTGATAAAAGTCCTTGACAACCGTCACATCTACCGTCATGGCGCCGGCCAGATCCGAACCGGTGGCGTACTCATAAGTAAAGCCGTTTTGCATCAAAGCATAATCCGCGGTGACAAAATTGCCGTTCTCATACTTCTCCGTATCCTGGTACACCACGCCGTCCGCAGCCAAACCGCCCACCGGGGCATAAAACACATTGTCCTGTTGCGTAGCGTTCACCGTAATGGTCTGCTGGCCCAGGGTCACAGCGGCCAGCGCCGTATTGGCGCGCAGATCCAGCGACGGCAGGTGGTTATTGGACACGATCAGGGTGGAAAGCGCTGTGTTGGCACCCAGGTTCAGTGTAGCCAACTGGTTGTTGGCACACTTTAGATAAGTCAGCGCTGTGCAGCCGGACAAATCCAAGGCGGTAAGCGCGTTGTTCTCGCACAGCAGGCGCTGCACACCGGCAGGCAATTTCAGCTCCGTCAACTGGTCGGCAGCACAGTTGATCTGGGTCAGCGCCGTGTTTTTGCTTAGATCCAGCGTGCCCAACGCATTGTCCATACAGGTCAGCTGGGTCAGCTTGGACAGGGCACTTACATCCAGCGAGGTCAGCCCAATGTCTGCGCAATAGAGATTCTGCAGATTATAGAAATACTGTATGCCCTCCAGGCTGACAATGGGGGTACCTTCCCCCAGCACATCCTCCTGCCACGCAGGCAGCATCATACGGGTGATGCTGCTGCGCTCAGGATCAGAGAGCATACCGTCGCCGTTTTTATCGCACTTCTCTGCCACGATTTGACGGAAGCCGGCGTCCGGGAAATGGGTCTCATCAATCGCCACATCCTGCGCCGCCCGTACAAGGAGTGTACCCGTAAAACAAGCGGACACCAGCAAGACGGCCAGCACCAGACTGAGCCATTTTTTGGTTTTTTGTTGCATAACTTAGAGTCCTTTCGTTGACGGGTTAAAATCTGTTAAAGGTCACTTGAATGGAGTTGGTCACAGTGGAGCCGTCCTCCAGGGTCAAGGTGCAGGTGATGGTGGCGGTGTATTTGGTGCCCAGCATGACGCCGCTGGCAGAAACCTTACCGGTTTGGTCCACCACCAGGTTCTTATTGTTGGAGGTCCACAAAGCGGACACATAGGCGTCTGCGTCTGCGGGATAAGTGCTCACGCCCAGCTGAATGCTCTTATTGGTGTATATACCGCCGCAGCTGTAAGACACAGATTCTACCTCATTGCCGTCGTAAGTGAACTTGAAGCTGTCAATGTTGATCTTCTGGTTCACCAGCTTGACGGTGATGGTCTTGGTATAAGTCCGATCGTAAGCGTCCTTCAAGGTGTAGGTCACCTTCACGCTGCCGGAGGCGTCTGCGTTGGTCTTGGTAAGCACCAAGTTGCCGGCAGCATCCGTAGTAGCGGTTACATTGTTTTCTGCCGCCGTGGTCCAGGACGGATCCTGCACCATCGCGCCGTCGGCATAGGCAGCAGACAGGGTCACCTGCTGGTTGTCATCCACAACCAGCGCCTTGCCCTCGGTCACCGCAGCGCCGCCGCTGGTAAAGCCAATCTCGCCGGGGCCGACGAACTCGTGGCCGACCAGGGCATTCTGGGCCTGTTTCAGTGCGGAGGTGGCAGTGTCAATGACATCCTGTGAGGACTCATAGTCCGCATTGACCGCCACGGCCTTATCGTAAGCGGTCTTAAACGCCATACCGTAATCGTAAGCGTAATCCTTGTAATCCACCGCACCGGCATCCGCAATAGCCTGCTGCAAGGCGGAGAAATCATAAGTCGTATAGGCAATCACCGTGGCGGTGTAGCCGCCGTCCACCGTGGTGGCGGTAATGGTGGCCTTGCCCTGGGATACAAAGGTGATCTTGCCGCTGTTGTCTACCGTGGCGATCTCCGGGTGGTCACTGGTAAAGGTGCAGTCCCGCAGCGCCAAGGAAGCAATGGTGGCAGAGGAGGTTACCGTAGGCGTAATGGTCATGGTATCCTGCGGTGAGCCGTGGACCATATCCGTGTCCATACTTACACCGGTCACCGCATAGCGGGTGAAGCAAACAGTGGTGGTGGCAGTGAAGCTGTCGCCCTTCACGGTGGTGATGGTGCAGGTGATCTCTGCCCACTGGTTGCCGCTGTCTGTATTGGTCACCAGCCCGGTGTCGCTGACGGTGACCTTGTCGTTGGAGCTGGACCAGGTAATGCTCTGGTACAGACCGCCGGCAGGCGCCGTTACAGCAGACAGCTGAACGGTCTTGTTCTTCAAGCTCAGTTCATTGTGCAGGTAGCGGATATGACCCGGATTGGGAATGGTCACATTGGCCTGGGCCTCTGTATCTGCCGTCAGGCTCACGCCCTCGGCGATAATGTACTTCACCAAACCGTTGTGGGCGCTTTCCAGCAGCTCCACCTGGGCATCAATCTCAGCCTGGGTGGACAAACCGCTGTCAATCATCACCTTGGCCTGACCACAGGCGGTCTCCAGCACAGCCAGGGAATCCTCCGTGTATATATACTGGCCCTTTGACTGATTGACCAGGATTTGGTATTCGGCGTACTTGGCTTCCAGCACGGAGTAGTCCGCACGCACGGTTACGGCACAAGTGGCGGTGTAGCCGCCGTCCAGGGTTTTCACGGTAATGGTGCAGTCGCCCACATCCACCGGCGTAACCAGTCCGTTCTCTACCGTAGCCACAGCCGGGTTCGAGGAGGTCCAGGTTACATCGTTAAAGGTCTTGTTAGAGGAACCGGCAAGCGTTGCATTCAGCTGTACCGGATTCTGGGTCACCAGCAAATTCAACTGGGTCTGATCCAGGCTGACGCCGCTGATCACGCTGCCGCTCATTACAACGGTAAAGCTGCGGCTCAGTGTGCGGCTGTAATGGTCTGTGTTGGTCACCGTCACCTTCGCCCAGCCGTTGGCAGAAGCAGAGGAGGGACTCAGCACCAGCTTGCCATCGGTCTGCGTGGCTTTGATGTTTTTGCTGTCGTCCACCGTCCAGCTGATGCCATTGCTGTCTGCACCCGTCGGCACTACGGCGGCGCTCAGCTCCAGCTTGTTGTTCTCATGCAGCGTATTGGCGTAGCCGTTCTTGCTCAAGTCGATGGACAAGGCGTCGTTGTCGCCAATCGTACCGCTGGTGCGCTGATTATAGCTGCCTATGGCAGTGTTGCGACTGTAACCCACATAGCTTACATCAACGGACTGCGCTTTGATGACCTGATGACCTTCCAGCGCAGCACCGGCCTCTATCAATGCCTGTGCGGCCTGGTTGATCTCGTCCTGGGTCTTGGTGTTGTCGTTCATCACGGACTGGGCTTCCTCATAGGCCTGCTTAAAGGTAATGCCTACGGTGTACTCATAATCCTGATAATCCGTATCTTTATACTTCTCCAATGCGGCCTGCAGCGCGCTGCGATCACCGCCGGTGGATACGGAGCAGGTGGCAGTGTAGCCGCCGTCATAGGCAATGGCACGCACGGTGGTGGCGCCGGTGGACACAAAGGTCACCAAGCCTTTATCGTCTACGGTGGCGATATTTTCGTTATCGCTCTCCCAATAGAGGTCAGAGATGGATGCCTTACCCACGCCCAAGGTGCCTGATGGCTGTACCGTTGCCGTCAGCTGATGGGTATCCCCAATGGAACCGCTGACAGCCGACTCAGAAATGGTAATGCCGGTGGCAGGTGTGTACGCAAAGGATACCCACACATCGTCCGTCCAGGTCTGGCCAAAGTGATCCGTAACCGTACAGGTGATCTTGCCGTAGTAGCCCTCGTTCTTCAACACATTGAAGGAGGTGTTCTTGGCGGGAGAGGCCACGCCGTTTTCAGAAATCACGATCTTGTCGGTAGAAGAGGTCCAGGTAACGGACGCATAGTTGGCATTGTTGGGGTACAGGCGTACATTCAGATCCAGCTTAGCGTCCTTGTATGCGCCGTCGGTAAGCAGCGACACATCATATTGATAGAAGTTGCTGGCCTCCTCGCCGTCCAAATAAATCTCTACATTGTTAATATGCGTATATTTCTCCAGGCCCTTGTAAGCGGCGATCAGCTTTTCCAACTGGGCGTCCACTTCTTTTTGGCTGGATGCGTTGGCGTCGATCAAAGCCTGGGACTCGGCGATGGCATCCTGGAAGGCCTGCCAAGTGGCCGGGTAATAGTTGGTTTCTGTCAGCTCCAGCGACTTATAGGTATCGATCTGGGCTTGCAGGGCGTCATAGTTGGTCACCACATTCACCTTGCACTGGGCGGTATAGCCGCCGTCACAGGTGGTCACAGTCACCACGCAGTCGCCGCCGCTCTTAAAGGAAACCACGCCGCTCTGGTCCACAGTGGCAATCTCCGGGTCAGAGGTGGACCAAATCACATCTGCCACAGAGGCCTTGCCCACGATGCCAAAGCCGGTGGGCTCCACCGTTGCCTTTAAGGTTTGGCTTTCGCCTACCTTGCCGCCGACGATCTCCGTGGTGTCCAACTTAATGCCGGTAACCGGATCGTTGGCAAAGGCCACATACATGCTATCGGTGTATACATTATCCATATAGTCGGTGGCGGTAACGGTAATCTTAGCCTGGCAGGCCTTGTTGCCTGCGGGCTTCACAATACCGTTGGCGTCTACCTTTACACTGTCGTTATCGCTGCTCCACTTGATGGTGCGATACATAGCGGTCTTGGGTGCCACCTGGGCATCCAAATCCACAGAGTAGCTGTCATACCGCTTAGTGGTAGACACCTTCACGCTGCGGAACGCGCCGGCGTCCGAGCCGTCCTTGTTTACAAGGGTCACACCGGTCAAGCCGATATAACCGCCCAGCTTGTAGAAAGCGTACAGCAGTTCACGGGCGTAAGTATCACAGCTGTCCTGGGCAGCCATAGGCTCATCATAATAGACATAATAAGCATAATCCAGCTTTCGGCTGAAGTCCTTATATAATGTTTTATTTTCGTTGGTGCGCTCGATCACCGTGTCCTCGCAGATGTTAATCACCTGCTTTAAGTAATCCTTATCCGGATACACGGTCACCTGCTTCTCCGCCACAATACCGCCGGAAACAGACGCGCAGTACAGGGTAGCGGTGCCTACATCCACACCGGTAACCACCGCATCGCCGTTGTCGTTGCCCTTGGGGGCTACGGTCAGCACGCTCTCGTCCGAGGAGTACCAGTTGGCGCCGTAGCAGGCCTGTGTCGAGGAGGTGGAGCCGCTAAAGGTCATGGCGTGAGACACATCCAGGGTCTTGCCGTTGATCACAGACAGATCGTCACCGTTAATGGTGTTGGTCTTTGCGGCGTTACGCACCACGCAAAGGGTCACCACATCGGACTGAATATCGCCGTCCTCAGACACGCACCAAATATGTACGCTGGAGGCGCTGGTGCAGGAAGCCTTAGCCACCACCTTTACGGTGCCGGCGGTCTTGTCCTCATCCTTCAGTTCAAACTGATCCGTATTATCAATATACCATTTTACATTCTTATTGGTGGCGTCTGCCGGGTCCACATTGGCCTTAACCAGCACACCGGAGCCATCATACACTGTGCTGGCAGTAACAGTGGCAAAATCCAGCGTTTCACCGGCCACCTCCGTCTGCTGCTGCTGCAACTTCACGCTATTGGCCAAAACAGCACTCTTTACGGCACTTTCAACAGTCACATCAATGCCGGACACCGGCAGACCGTTGAAAATCGTGGTCTGGGTCTGCACCTGGGAGATGGTGTAATAGCTGCCATCCAGCAGTTTGTAGCCGGTGGAGGCTTTCAGCACAACCGTGGCGGTACCGCCGGCCAGCGCCGTGTAGAGGTGGCCGCCTTGTCCAGCCTGGCGATCCCGTCCTCTACCGAGCCGTCGTGGTGGACCGTGGTGGTCTCGCCGGTGGTCTCGTCGGTCACCGTTTCATCATAGGCGTCGCCCGCCCACAGATACTTGGGATTGCCGTCAGCGTCCGTGCCGTCCAGCAGGCCCCAGGTAATGTTCAAATTATTGGCCTTGCTTACACGCACCGGGTACACCGTGTAGGTCAGCGTTTGCTGATCGCCGATATTGCAGTCCCGCTGGGCGTGGATCACCGCGTCGCTAAGCACCCGCCCGGTTTTGCCGGTTACGGTAAGCTCTTTGGTTCGCACCACCTGATTGGCAGCGGAAGTCGCCGTGATGGTGCACTTTTTACTGTTTGCAACCGTGCCCATGTTGCCCCCTGCGTCACGACCGGTGATGATACCGGTCTGGGGGTCTACATAGGCCACGCTTTCATCCGAGGAGGACCAGGTAATATCCGAAACATCGGCCGCAACGGGTTTTGCATCCGTAATGGCCATTTGGATCTGGGCGCCCTCCTGTACCGTATCCGGACCGGTAATGTTAAAGTCCGTGCAAGGCACACCGTCTACAACGTTAAAAGTGATGGTATCATTATATTTCAATTTGAGCAGAATGTTGGCGATGATCTTCACCGCAGTGGCCGTCAGCTGTATAGCATCGGCAGAATCGCCCACAATATCCTTAATGGCAAAGCAAGCGTCCAACAGTGCCGCCAGCACATTGCGGTCAATGTCGATACCCAAATACTTGATCAGAATGTCCGCCAGTTTTTTGGTATCAATGGTGCCGGTATGGTCCAACTTGTAAATATAGTTGACCAGCTTTAACAGATTGTTGATAAATCCTTCCGTATCCGGCGACACAACGATGGTCACCGTACCGGTGTTCTTAAAGGTTACCAAACCGCTGTCATCCACCGTGGCAATCACCTTGCCCTGGGTAAAGACGGAAGAGCTCTTTACAGAGTACACCACGCCCATGTGCAGCCGCACCGGGGTGGTCACGGCGCTCAGCTGGCAGGTGGTGCCCTTGGCTACCGTGGTCTCAATCTGGGACTTATTGGTGATATGGGTACCATTGGGCAGGAAGTTGGCATAAAACGCATCGTTCTTCGTGACCGTCACAGCCAGCTTGTCGTCTGCCTTTACTTCGCCGTTGGCGTCATACAGGGTAACATGAACAACGGAATTGATATTGTCCAGGTATTTGCGCAGGGACTCGATCCATTTGGCGGAATAGGATTCAAAAATCTTGCCCAGGGCAGAATCCGCACCCATGGTCTTTTCAATCAGGGCAATGATCTCGTCCGTGTCCATGGTGTCCACATTCACCTTATCATTGAACAGGGCTTTTTCCAGCGCGGCGCCAGCAATCTTGCCCACCAGCGGCACCGGCTTTACCTCATTGTCAATCCAGTTGTGGATCACAGCACCCTTAGAGGAGTCAAAGGCCTTGACCAGGCCATTTTGGTCCACATCCACCAAAGTGGGCGCCTCGCTGTACCACTTGACATAGCCGTTATCCGGGATCTCGCAGTCAATGAGCTTGTAGCTCAGTTGCAGCGTGTCGCCCTCCTTCATCGTCTCGTGGTAGGCGTTGCCCTGCTCGTCCGTATCTTGTACCGCATTGCCGTCTTCATAAAACAGCTGAATGTTGTACACGCCGATCACGTCGCCCGCCCAGGCAGAAAACGCCGGGGTCAGCACGGTGATCACCGTGAGCACGGACAAAAAGACACTGAGCAAGCGCTTCTTGCTGTACATAAACTTCATAGAACCATCCTTCCGCTTTGCCGCAACGACAGCACCCCTTGCACTGCCCGCTTAGCACCTGTATTTCGGCGCACCGCGACAACATTTATACATAATAATTATAAAACATGAATAAAGTTATTGCAACGCACTTTCCGCGGTTTTGCCCCGAAAACATGCCAAACTTTGGCACCGGCTTTTGTGGATTATCGACAAAGAAAAATGAACGAAAAATAAATAAAGGACGGAATGCGAATATCCGTCCTTTAACTTTTTGTATATGTTCATATTACATTGAGTACACCCAAAAAGGCTTTAGAGCCGTCCGGATGCTCAATCACTTTGCGGCTGTCCCGCACACGCAGGGCGCAGGCATCACCGATATAAAGGGTGTATTCCACCGTTAAGAGCCGCCGATCCGCTGCGCCGGTGCGCAGTTGCACGGCCACAGCCGCCGCCTCGTTCTCATCCATCAGCCGCGCCAAATTGCCGGAGAACAGCTGGAACAGCTCCGTTCTGGAATAGCCAATAAACTGGATAAAATCCTCGCTGACCAAGTCCAGCTGCAAAGGGTCGGCCGTGCCTGTAAAGAAAGTGGCGCCGGGCAGGTTCTTAAACAGACTCACCATCCGCTGCGCCTCTCGGTCCGCCTTTTCCTCCGCCGCCTTAATGCGGGTAATATCCGTAAATACGGCGTGAAACACCGGGCACTCGCCCTCGTAGCGCTGAATACCCGCCCGCAGCTGGCACCAAATAAATTCGCCCTCATGCCCCCGCCCCCGGCACTCGCAATCCACTTCCTCACCTACGGCCATGGCGCGACCGATGGCCTGGAATACCCCAGAGCGGTCGTCCGGGTGAAGCAGTTCGTCCAGTCGATAGGCCCGCAGGCGGCTGCTCTCCTGGGAGGTGCCGAACAACTGACAGCAGCCTTTATTCAGATACAGGCACTCAATGTGCATTTCCGGCGTGACCTTAAACAGACACACGCCGCCGCACACCAGGTCGATAAGCTCATTCATCTCCACCGCCTGGGCCCGCAGCTGCTCCTGGCGCCGCCGGCTCTCGGACACATCCGCAAAGGTCATGCGGCACAGGGTGGAGTCCTCGTAATTCTGACCCACACAATGGACAAAGAGCGGCGTGCCCTTTTGGTCCAGCAGATCCATGGTCATATATGTAAATCGGGCGCCCTTTTTGCAGATGTTTTGCATCACCCGCTCCCGGTCCGCCGGTTTTAATTTGTCGTACAGGAACAGCTTGCCCTGTTTGATCTTAGACGGGTGCACACCGGCAAACTGGGCAAAGTGACTGTCTGCGTCTGTCACTTGCAAATCGTTGGCCTTATCCACCACCACATTCATAAATTCAACTTCATAGGGGGCTGGGTCCATATTTTCCCGCTGCGTGGCTCCCACCTCTCTTTCTCTGCTTCTCAGCGCTGTGTATCTCTGCAAAATTCTTTCTGAAACGGCGGCAGACCGCCTGCCTGCGCGCCATAGCCATTATAGCACACTTTCTTCCCCATTTGCGAACGATTTTTTACAAGTTAGTAAAATTTTCATAAAGTCCGTAAAAATTTCATAAAACGGTAGGCAATCGGCCGGATTTGTGCTATTATATCTTTATTCTATACACCCGGAGTGAATACTATCAGTTAGGAGAACCCCCATGGCAAATGTTTATCGGATTTTTGTGGAAAAGAAGAAAGGCAACGACATTGAGGCCATGCAGATCTTAACGGATCTGCGCCAAAATGTGGGCATTACAGCGCTCACCGGCCTGCGGCTTATTAACCGCTACGATGTGCAGGGCGTCAGCGAGGCGGAGTTCCGCCGTGCCGTGCACGGGGTCTTTGCCGAGGACAATCTGGACAATACGGCAGACGAAGTAACCTTCGCCCCCGGCGAGCGGGTGTTTGCCATGGAGTTCCTGCCCGGCCAATACGACCAGCGGGCAGACAGCGCCGCCCAGTGTATTCAGCTGCTCACCGCAGGAGAATGTCCCCGGGTAGCCAGCGCCAAGGTGATCGCCCTTGCCGGCGACATTACGGACGCGGAGTTTGATAAGATTAAATCCTACCTGATCAACCCGGTGGAGAGCCGGGAGGCCACCATGGCCAAACCGGAGAGCCTGGATCTGACTGCCGATGTACCGGCGGACATTGCGCGCATTGCCGGCTTTATCGCCAAGAGCGATGACGAAATCGCCGCTTACCACAGCCAAATGGGCTTTGCCATGAGTGTGGAGGACCTAAAGTGGGTGCGGGACTACTTTAAGAACGAAGAACACCGGGATCCCAGCTTAACGGAGCTGAAAGTGATTGACACCTACTGGTCCGACCACTGCCGCCACACCACCTTTTCTACCAAGCTGGACAAGATCACCGTGGAGGAAAGCAAGTACGCCGCCGCAGTAGAGGACGCCCTGCGCCTGTACCTGGATATGCGCGGCGCCCTGTATGCCGGCAAAAACAAAGACATTTGCCTGATGGATATGGCCTGCATCGGCACCAAATATCTGAAGTCACAAGGCAAGGCGAACAATCTGGACGAGAGCGAGGAGATCAACGCCTGCTCCATTGAAGTACCGGTAACGGTGGACGGCAAGACCGAGCAGTGGCTGGTGCAGTTTAAGAACGAGACCCACAACCACCCCACGGAGATTGAGCCCTTCGGTGGCGCGGCCA
>OGQO01002390.1_pt1 | contig 14785 bp, 13 predicted proteins | sample 1553241 | NCBI WGS metagenome assembly OGQO01 (sample SAMEA2579933, study PRJEB22360) | human gut metagenome | biome: human gut; feature: human-associated habitat; material: faeces | place: Denmark | collected 2008/2010
TGTTCTTTCTTTGTGCGGGATTGCCTTAAACGAAAACCCCCGCTTCAAGCGGAGGTTCAGAAAACCTTACAGATGATTTGTCGGAACCGCTGTTGTCGGTTCATCCCACCAGTTCAAACGCATAGAAGGCGATCGCGCCCTGCCCGGAAAAACGGAAGTACAGGGCTTGCCTGCCGTCCGGAACAGTCAGTGGTGCGGTGAACATAGCCTGTTGGCCGTTTGTTATCACAGGTATTTCAGCGCACCGTTGAAGCGGCTGCCGTAGACATAGACCCGATCGCCGACCGTCGGGGATGTAGTCCCACCGGGGGAGATAGGGATTGAAAACCCGATCTTTCATGGGAAGGCTCCTCTCTGACTGCAAAACAAAGGAAAAGATGCAGCACCGTCTGATCACAGGTATCAGGCCGGTGCTGCAGTGTTAAGGATCCGTTTGTTTAATGGTGAAGCAAGCAGCAAACAGTACGGGCTGGTCATCAGCGCCAGAGGAAACCGTTGCTCAGTACTTACTTCGCTTTGGCAGCCTTTCGCTTGCTGACATTGTACTGATCAGGATGCTTTTTACTGTCAGCAGCCCGGAGCAGCGTCCAGACGATCATGAACGCGGCCAGCACCGTGATGCCGATGGTCGTCCACCTTACAGCGATCCGCCAGGGCGCCTCGTCATAGTACACGACAGAACCGGGCGCGGTATGCTGGAGGACGGCAGAGTTGGCGATCGTGAAGGCTACATGGTGGAGAGCGTTCCGGATCACAGCCTTCGCAGTGGGGCTGTCAAAGTCGTTCATGTTGTTGAGGGTATTCCAGACCAGCCAGCCGTCGGTACCCGCACGGATGGTCATCTCCACGAATTCGTTCGAGCCATTGTACATATCCGTGATGATGTAGCCATGGAAGTTCCACTCATCACGCACCAGACTGGTCATCAGATCGGCATTCGCAAAGGCCACGACAGGGCCGAAGCAGTTCTGTGCGCCCATCATCGCGCTGCAGCCACGCATCACCTTGGTGGCCACCGTTCCGTTTTCATCCGCCGTATAGCGAATCGTCTTGCGGGCCTCACGGATGCAGATTTCAAAGGGCTTGTTGTAGAGTTCTCGGACCACCTGCTCTGTTGCCCAGGTGTGCAGGAACGAGGCACGGTTCGTCTCCTGGTCATTCAGGCCAAAATGCTTGATGAAGTCGAACATGCCCGAGGAGGACGTACCTGTCACAACCGCCGCCGCGACCTTGCCGGAAAGGACGGGATCCTCGCTGTAATATTCAAACACGCGGCCCTGGAAGGGACTGCGGTGCAGGTTCATCGCCGGAGCCATTCGACCCTGACGGCCACCCAGCAGCGCTTCCTGTCCCATTGCTTCGCCCATCTCGCGCATCAGCTCGGTATTCCATGTTGCTGCCATTTCGGGCGCCATGCACCAGGAAGAGGTATCGCGGCTGTGGTCGGATCCAATGCCGTCGCCATTGTCCAGGCGGACACCGTTGGCACCTTCACAGTGCAGACTCTGGGGCAATCCGATAGAAGCGATGGCATTGGTGGAATAGCTGGTGCCGGTCAGGATCTGACGGATGTCATCATGATCTGCGGTATAATCCAGCTGATCCAGCAGCAGATCCCATGCTTCATCGTAGAAGTCCTTGCCTCGAAGACTGATAAGTGTCAGATCGTTCTTCTGCTTTTCCTGCACAGGATCTGCCGCGTAGACATCGCTGCCCTGGACATTGCCCAGCCTCGGGTCCGAAGCGGCGTTGAAGGCGTTCTCCTGTCCGAACATATCAATATACTTCTGGTTGATCTGCTTGCCGGAGATCTTCTCACCGAAGGGCAGGGTTGCTTCCCAGTTGGCACGGGTGAGCATAACCACCTCATCGTTCATGTACTCATTCATATAGGGGAAGAGATTGGTCGCAGCGATGAAGCCTGCCTCGGTGTCAGCCTCTGCCCGCTCAGGCACGTCAAGCAGCGTACCATCGTCATCCATTGCAGCCTGCATTTTGATCTCCGAGGGGCGCGGGTTGCTCTGATCATACCAGATGGTTTGGCTGTTGTGCCAGTTGGTGGTTTCGATTACTTCATGGCTGTTCCGGCGCAGGGACAGGACGTACTGACCTTCCTCCAGCATGTAGCAGCCCGTCGTTCCGTCGCCATTGTCGCGGGTGTAGCAGTAGGATGCCATCTCATCCCGCCCAAAGCGCAGCACCAGCTGGGTGCTCTCGCCGGGCTTCAGGAGACCGGTCTTGGCAAAGGCGATCAGCGTAGCGGTGGGCTTTTCGATCTTCATCTCCCGATCCAGATCCGTGTAGGGAGGATTCAGATAAAGCTGTACCACTTCCTTGCCTGCCCGGTCACCTGTATTGGTCACCGAGACAGTCACTTCTAGTTCTTCCTTGCCCTGAACAGAGAGGATCTTCTGATCAAAAGTGGTATAGCTCAGGCCGTAGCCAAAGGGGTAGGCTACTTCGCCCACGGCCGTGGCCGCGCCCTGGCTGTTCAGTTCGCCGTAGCTAAAGCCTGCTGCCTTCAAATCGTAGGCCGTTTCATAGTAGCGGTAGCCGTTGTACATGCCTTCTGCGTATTCCACATAGGGTTCGTTACCCGCACCGCTCTCGCTGTTGGTGTAGTGGAAATTGCCCCAATTGGCGAAGGAAGGCGTCTTCAGGAAATCAGTAGCGAACAGGTCCACGAGGCGGCCGGAAGGGTTAACCTCGCCGCAGAGAATGTCCGCCAGCGGATCAAAGCCCACATCGCCGGGATGTCCAGCCCAGACGATGGCGTTCACCTCGAACTCGCCCTGCATGACGGGCATCAGCTCCACCGGGTTGGAAGAGTTGACGACCAGCACCACGCTCTGGCAGTGCGCTTTCGCCCAGGCGATCATATCGCGCTCATTCTTTGAGAGCGCCAGGTAATGCGGGGTACCGTCTGTGTAGCCGTCGCTCTTCTTGTCGGCATCCTCATTGCCGCTTCTGGAGATGAAGAGGATGCCGGTTGATCCGCTCATCCTGTCCAGCTCCTCCGCTCCAATGTCATCGTAGGCGGAGACATCCAGTTCCAGGATGTAATTGTCACCGCCGAAGGCATCCACGTCGTGGCGGGTAGTGCTTTCCAGCGCGACCGGGACATCCGGATAGCCGCTGTAAGTGATGGGCTGGAACCAGCTGCCATTGTTCTGCGTCCACATGCCCTTTTCTCGGCCCAGCTGTGCAGGCTGCTTATCCGCAGCAGCGCTGATCAGCGTAAACTGACGCTCCAGTGCCTGCCGGGGGGTGATGCCATCCTCCGGGGAGGTATACTTGATGGAGCCGCCGATCGCATTGCCGTTGTAAATGGGATGCGCATAGCCACGGCCAAAGGGCGTGACGAGGCTTCCCTTTTCCAGAGGGAGGACGCCGTCATTTTTGAGCAGCACCATGCCTTCGCTCACAACCTCATACATCTTGCGTTCAGCGGCCTCCCGCGCTTGGGCGAGTGTGGTGTACTGTTGAGGATAGTACTCCGTATCCCAGTTGGCCACATTCTCCAGGTGGAGGACATGGCGCTCGCCGCGACCGAGGGACGTATCCAGGATTCCTCCGAAAACACTCCCGGCGATGTTCGCTCCGATGGCCAGAACGACCATGACGGAGACGATGGGTATCCAGATTGACATGAAGCGGCGATTGGACATCTTTTTCTTCATTGATACTGTTCCTCCTTCATATACGCTTTCAACTTCTGCAACGTTCTTGCTGCTGATGTTTATATAATAATCCATCCGGCGCAGCAAAAAAACAGCTTTGGCCTAAGTTCAGGAATCGCGTCCCAAACTAAGCCTTATCGTCCCAAACTACCTTCCGTATGAATCCATCCTCCGCCCCAGACAGACGGAGGATGTGCCGTGATACGATATGAACGGTCGATCGGTCAGCTCTTTATCGCTGTAGAGAGATCGTCCCGGAAGGCCGCGTAGGTAACGGCGGCAAAGCCGACTATCATCAGCCCAAAGACCATCAGGACGACCCAGAGGATAGCGCCTTGTTCTGTCATGCCGTAGATCTTGTTGATCATCTCCTCGAACATGATCAGACGGTCATTGACATACAAGCCGAATGCAGTGGCGAACAGGGCGGCAGAGATCAGAGTGGCCAGCTTCAGGCGGGGGAACATGATCAGCAGGCAGCTGATAGCCGCAGCAACCAAAGCCGCGAAAACCAGCGGTGAGAAATGATGCACGGAGGTGCTGTAAATCAGGTAAATCGCGGCATTGACGACGCCCACAAGGAGGGCAATCGATCCGCAGGGGAAACCAATCGGCTGATTCTTCTGCATTTTCATCACGCATTCCGCTCCTTCTTGCGCAGTTTTTTCCATGAGAGCAGGAAGGACAGGAAGGAGGCAATGGTCAGCAGGGCAATCCCGGCGTCAATACCCAAAACTGTCGTCTTCCACCAGGGAGTCACGGTGACAATCTCATAGTCCGAGGTCAGGCAGTTCATCATATTGGAATTCGCGTAGGCGTAGAGCGTTTCCTTCACTCGTTCCTTGAGCGTGTTCAGCAGAGCGCCGTCGTCTTCAACGATGATGGCGTTTTTGATCTTACGTGAGCGGGCTTTGGCATCGCTGAAGCAGAAGACATTGGCACCAAAGGCGATCGTTTCTACCGTCTTGACGTTGCCTTCGCTACCGCCGCAGGCATCGGTGATAACCAGTCCCTTGAATCCCCATTCCCCGCGCAGCACATCGAGCAATGAGCCTTTGTGCTGGCTGGCGCTAGTGATTCCGATGTTGTTCGTACCCAGCATGGTGGAAAGGGTGTGTCCCTCCACGAAGGCTCCCTCAAACATCCGCATGCAGATCTCGCGCAGGGTCTGCTCTGTCGCAAAGGTATCCAGGCCGGAACGGTGCGTCTCCTGATCGTTGGCAAAGAAATGTTTGATGCCCACGTTCAGTCCCTTGGCCTGCATGGCGGCAATGTTCGCTGCACCCAGCTTGTAGGCCAGGCAGCTATCCTCGGAAACATACTCGAAGTTACGGCCGCTGTAGGGCGTGCGGTGGACGTTGAAGCCCGGACCCCACAGAAACTGCACATTCTGGAACATGCAGTCTTCAGCGATGAAATCGCCGCGCTTTGCCAGCACTTCGGTGTTCCAGCTGGAGCAGGAGAGGTTGAAATTGGCGTAGGCATTGCCGTTGGGAACGCCGTCCGGGCCGTCCGCGGCATTGCCCTGGGGAAAGCCAATGGTTTCCACAGAACGCAGATAGCGGGAATCCTGGGTGAGGCTGATGAGCTCATCCACGCTGAGTTCGTCCACGAGCTCATCCCAGTAGTTGCTCTCCCATTCCATGCCCCACATGTCCTGGAGCTTGAGACCGGTGACCTTCTCGGTGACCACAGCGGCAGCGGACGGCGCATCGGCGGGCTTCACATAGCACGGCTCCACCATATTCTCGGTCCTGGTGAGTGCATTCTCTCCGCGAAGGCTCTTGGGGTAGGTGCCCTCCCAGTCCTGACGGGAAAGGTAGGTCATAGCGCCGCTTTGCCAATAGTTGATATCGGCGTCGTCAAAACGATTCGTGACTTCCTGCCCGGTGACGGAATGGCGGTAGCTCTCATCGTCGAACTTTTCCGTCCAGGTATAGACCTTCGCGGGATCGCCGGCAACGGCGCTGCCATCCGGGGCAGTGAGCCCGGAAGCGTTCTTGCGGGCCAGCACATTGTTCAGAGCGTCATGGGCATCGTCGCCCAGAGACAGATAGTAAGTGCCTTCACTGAGGATGTAACCCTTGGCACCGTGGCTGTCGTAGGCGGTCAGGAAGTACTTGTCCACTTCCAGCTGACGGGTCTCGGAGGCACCAGGAGCGAGCAGCTTTGTTTTATCAAAGGCCACCAGCTGTATGGCGGACTTTTCCACCAGATTGGTCTTCTCGTAGTCGCCGTAGGGGGTCTGGGCATACAGCTCGATGACAGCCTTGCCGGCCGTGTCGCCGGTGTTGGTGACGGTCACGGTTGCCAGGAGCTTGCCGTCTGTTTCCTCCACCTTGTCCAGTTTCTGGGTAAAGGTGGTGTAGCTGAGACCATAGCCAAAGGGATAGACTACCTCATCTGCGTAATTCCATCCGTCGGCGGAAGCCCACACGCCAGCCTTGGAAACGGCGTTGCCCTGCCCCAGAACCGCGTCCTCATAGCGGGTCTCGTAGTAACGGTAGCCCACATAGATATCTTCAGCGTACACCACATAGTTACCGCCGTTGGTGTAAGAGATATCCCCGAAGTTCATCATGGCAGGGGCAGACATGGCGCTGGTGGCATAGGTATCCGTCAGGCGGCCGGAAGGATTGGATGCGCCGGTGAGCAGGTCAGCAACACCGCGGAAGCCGCAGCCGTTGCCAGGACCGCCGATCCACATGCAGGCGTCCACACCGTAAGTATCCAGCCAGTCAACCTCCATGGCATTGCTGGTGTTCAGCAGAACGATGATCTTCTTGAAGCAGCCGCTGTCCTTGTACTTTTTCACCAGAGTCATCATGTCGCGCTCATTGGCGGAGAGCTCCAGCATACCAATGATGGCACCATCGCTGTCCTTGTATTCAGGCAGTAGGTCGTGGGACTCGCCAGCCATACGGGAGAACATGACGATGGCCACTTCGGTATCCTTAAAGGAAGCCAGCACGTCGTCCGTATACACGGAGGCAGGGGATTCACCCAGATGCTCATAGGTGGTTTTGGGCGATTGATCCGCCCGGTACGCGTTCAGCAGGGTCTCATTCACCGTGAATCCCCGCTCGCCTAGCGCAGCAAGGTAATCCACATGTTCGCCGGCACCACCCTCACCGCCACCGGACTGAGACTTGAAATAGGGGTCAACGGTAGCGCGGCCGAACAGGCTTACGCGACCCATCTCTTCCTTTGTCAGGGGCAGGGCATGGTTGTTGTTGCGCAGCAGAACAGCACTTTCCTCGATCTCCCACTCGATGAATTCATCGGCGGCTTTGGATTTGGCGTCCTCTTCCTCGGCCGTGTAATGGGCGATATCCGCAGAAAAGCTGCTGGGATAGCGGGCAGAGGAGGCTTGACCCACCCCCTCTGCCTTCGGCACAAGCACAGTGGTCTCAATGCCGAGGAAACGGTTGATGTGTCCCTCTGCGGAGAACATGCCAGACGTCAGTCCAATGGAAATGGCCAGCAGAAGCGAAAGGATGCATGTCAACCCACGGAACGCTTTTGCAGCTTTCATTCCGCCACCTCATCCACATGAACGACAGGCCACACACGGTCGGGGGTCAGATAGGCTTCCACAGCAGCAGGATCGGCAGAACCGCCGAAATTGTACACTCGATTCTCGTAGTCCACAAAGGGATAAGGCTCATCCAGCACGCAGGTGTGGGTTGCCTGATCCACCGTCACGTGGCAGACCACATCCACGGTGTGGTTATTGATGACCAGGGTGAAGGTCTCGCCATCCCAGCTCCATGTACCGACATTGCAGGCGGAATAGGCAATAGCCATACCTCCCTCGACGAGGTTGGCCAAGCTGGTATCGTCGCCATCCACCCAGATGTAGCTGTTCATCTGGGTACCGCCGGCAATCGCAGTGCCGTTGCCGTAGCAGCGGATGCAGTCACCGGAGCCGAAGCGGATGATCAGGGCGTCAGCCGCGGACGCCACTTGGATCTCCTGCACGACAGTCATGCCTTCATAGGTGATTTTCACCTCCTCGTCCTCCAAGGTCAGGGGACGTTCGTCAAAGGTGAAGCCTTCCGTGATGTTCTGGGTGGTGCCGTCATCATAGGTGACACGAAGCACAAGGCCCTCGGGATCGAACATATCGCCTTCGATGTACTGATACTTCTCAGCCTCCATCAGCAGAGCCAGCTTGGTGGCAGTGGCTGCATGAGCCACCGGCAAACAGGCGGGGATGAGCAGCACAGCGACCAGCGCCAGTGCCAGCAGACGGGCAACGTTCAGGATCTTGCAGGACTTCATCATGGTATTTTCCTCCTTTTATTTTGCACCTTCACAGCAGGCTCCTTCGCGGCCCATTCCGCGCAGGCCCTGTGAAGTTTATGCCAGGGGGTGTATATGTCAACGATCGTGCTTGCTTCAGCTTCTCAAACGGCTTCAGCCCATGATGCGGTTGATGGTATCATGATAGTCTTTTCAGCGCAGCAAAAAAACAGCTTTGACCTAAGTTCAGGAATCCTGTCCTAAACTAAGTGTTATTGGTCAAAGCTGTCCTATAGAGCGGTGTTATTGTGCCGGAAACAGGATGCTGACCCTGAAAATATCCTGATCCAGCGTGCAGGAGAGGACTCCGCCATATTTTTCTGTGATCGCCTGGATGCTCTTCATGCCGAAACCGTGCCGCTGAGCATCCCCCTTGCTGGTGACCGGCAGACCCTGCCGCATTTCCGGCGTAGCGGCGCAGTAATTTTCGACGCAGAGGAAGATCTGATCCGCAACAGGGCGGATCTCCACGTTGATGACCCGCTTGCGCTCATCCTCGATCTTCTCCTCCGCTTCCACAGCATTTTCCAGAAGATTGCCGAAGAGTGAGCATATATCCGTCGTCCCGATAAAGCTGAGGCCGGAGGCATCCGCCAGCACGGTCACCCGGATGTTTCGGCGCTGACAGACGAGACTTTGCTCCGACAGTAGCACATCAATCGTATCATTGCCGGTTTTGATGCGTGTGTCATAGATTCTCACCAGCTCGCTGAGCTCTTCGTTGTCGATCCCCGCCCGGGCCATGCGGCTGCTGATGAAATGCTTAATGTCATGACATTTGATGGAGATGGCCTCCATATTTTCTTTCAAGTGCTCATAATGCCGTCTCTCCTGCTCGTGAAGCCGGGAGAGGACCTCCAATTCGCTTTGCAGATGGCCGGATTTTAGGAAGCCCGCCCTGAGCAGCAGAATGAACAGGCAGGCGATCGTCAGCAGAGCCCGTACCATCATAGCCAGCGCCTGGCTCTCGGAAGCATAGATGTTCAAAAAAGCGTTGACAATGAGTACCAACCCCAGCGTGGCAACGATCATCAGCGTCACGTCGGAACTGCTGGCATCATCCAGGCTGAACGCTGCTGCACGCTGCCCGAAGAGGCGGCGGAGAAGGAACAGGACGCCTTCAGCCATGGCAAGCTCCAGAAAAAATGAAACCCAGAATCCCGCGGGCCAGCCCACGGCAGCATAGAGAGCGACATCCAGCTTGAGGAACGCATTCACGATCAAACGGATCTCGTAAAAAATGTGTTGGCAGACGTAGCCGGTCGCAGCCGCCATCAAACAAGATCGGCAGGATAGCTGAAAGCATCGCTTCAGCATCGCGGCGGTCAACAGATACAGCGTGAGATAAAGCACCACAATGGCCGAGTTGCTGAGCACAGCGCTCCCGGCAGCCTGATCGATGCGCCAGTACCCCAGGGTAAGTGGGAGGCTGATCAGGAACAGCCCCAGCAGGTCCAACGTCAAACGACGCGCAAAATGCTCCGACCTGTTCGCACCTTTTGCAAACAAGATCGCGCCCTGCACCAGAATGATCAAAAACTGAAAGGTGCCGGCGGCATAGAACTGAAATCCGATCATCGCTTCACGCACCTCCTCTGGAAATCCACTCGTTGAACTGTAGCATAAAGGCCTTTTTCTTCGGCTGACTGATGGTCAGCTCATCCGGCCCCACTGTCACAGTATGGCCCTTGATGGAGCGGATATAGTGCGGATTCACCAGATAACAGCTGTTGCACATCATAAAATGATAGGGCGCCAGCTCCTCGGACAGCTTGGACAGAGAGTTCCGCGCCTCGACAAGATGGTCGCAGGTGTGATAGGTACAGCGATGCCCTGATACCTCGATATACATCAGATCCCGCACATGAAGGCGGTGAACAGCGGTGCCACTGACAATTGTGATGACTTGGCTGTCCCGCTGCCGAATGTTGAAGATGATCCGCTTCATCTTCATCTCAAAATCGAAGTAACTGATGGGCTTCTTGATGAAAGCGGTCGCGCCTACATCGTAGCCCTGAATGGCATAATCGCCCATTCTGGTCACAAAAACCAGCAGCACCGATGTATCTGCCTCCCGCAGCTTCTTCGCAGCCTGCATGCCGTCCATCATCGGCATCCTGATATCCATGAACACCAGATCATAAACCGGTTTATATTTCTCCAGAAATGTGATAGGCTCCGGGAAGTGCGTGAAGCTGAATGTCTCCCCTGTTTTCTCTCCATACCGGTGAAGGCAGTCCGAAAGATATTCAACGGCCTCCTGCTCATCTTCCACAATTGCCACATTGATCACAGCCTTCACCTCCATATAGCCAAGATCTTTTGCTTGTCAGATAACAAGAGTATAGCACAGTAAGCCGAGAATATCCAGCATAAAATTTTTTGCTGCACAGCGTACAGCAGGGAACTTCCAGGCGTGTAAGGTATTTTTCGTGCGTTGATGAGACTCGATTTTATTTAAGAATGCCCCTCATAATTGCGCCCCAACCATCCACGTCATCCCCGCCGACCCGAATTTCGAGAAAAAGCGCAATTCAAGCGCACTGGTTGCCCTTTTTGACGGAATGAGCTTCCGGATCACGCTGCTTTTCCTTGTTTTTCGTCGATGAAGGCGCGGCTATCAGCGTCGAATCCACAATTGTTCCCTTTTTCAGCATCAGATTGCACTTCTGCAAACTTTCGACCACATTCGTGAAAAAAGCCTCGCCGAGCTGGTTTTGCTCAAGGATATGCCGAAAACGCCCGATGGTATCGCCATCCGGCACCTGATTGCTGGAGTCCACACCGCAGAACTGCGAGAACGCACGGCTGTCGATGATTTCATTGCGCGCCGCGTCATCCGCGAGGTTGTAGAGGTGCTGCAGCACATAGATTCGGAGCATCAATTCCAAGTCGTAGGGCTTATTGCCGCGCTCTCCTTTGTAATAGTGCGGCTGCACGATCCCGACCCATTGCGACCACGGAATCAGTTTCTCCATGATTCCCAGAAACTCTTTCTTCTTCGTTGAGGCCTGCCCCAGCTCGTCGCTGATTAGGCTCATTGTCAATTGCTTCTTCACCTCTTTATTATACCTCTTTCCCGACATTTGGGCTGTTCTTTCTTTGTGCGGGATTGCCTTAATATGTTTGCACAATCAAGTTTCAGTAAAAAATTTTCATGGTTTGTGATTCACTTCCTGCTCCAACATAAGGAAACGGTCAAAATCGCTTTCGTACAGGCGATCCTGGATAATCCGATACTTTTCATATTCCGTTTCCGCATGGAGCTTGGCCTGCTCCGCGCTAATCTTGCCAGGGCCTGTCAGCAGTTCGTTTCCGTTAAACTCCAAAAAGCCATCCAGACGCTTCGCCCAGTCTTCCATGCTCATGGGAATCTTGCGCTCCGCCTGCAATTCCGCATAGTCCAGATAAAGAGAGACGATGCGCTCCAGATAGTGCATTTCCTGTTCGCTTAAATAGTTTTTGGCTACCGTCACGTCCGTTTTCAGAATCTTGCCATCCGGCGCATTCTCCCATGTGGTCAATCCCATATGCTCCTTGTTGGCATCCGCGCGCTCCACGATGAGCTCCGCAGCCGTGTGTCTGTGGACGGCAAAGTGCATCTTATTCTGCACGGTCTGAAAGAACAGGCGTGTCGTCTTGGCGTCCTTATCGTAATCAAACGCCGTTGCGTACAGGTCTGTGACCTTCTGATAGAACTTCCGCTCACTCAGCCGTATTTCCCGAATCTGCTCAAGCTGGCGCTCGAAGTATTCGTCCGTGAACATATGCCCCTTTTTCAGGCGCTCTACGTCCATTGTCCAGCCCTGAATGGTATGGTCTTTCACGATTTGACCCGCCCATTTGCGGAACTGCACGGCCCGCTGATTATTGACCTTGAAGCCGACGGCAATGATCATTTGCAGATTAAAGTGAGCCACCTCGCGGCTGACCTGCCGCGAACCCTCTGTTTGAACTATTCGGAATTTCCGGATAGTTGCCGCTTCGGTCAATTCTCCGTCCGCATATATCTTTTTGATATGCTCATTGATGGTGGAAAGCCCTGCGTCATACAATGTTGCCATCATCTTCTGTGTCAACCATATGTTTTCATCCTCATAGCGCATCTCGAAGCTGACGTCGCTCTCGCCGGTGGCGGCGACAAAGGTCAGATATTCTGCAGCAGAACTGCGCAGGGCAAGCTCCTTTTTCTTCTGCACCGCCATATCACAGCACCTTCCTTACGGTCGAAGGCGAATAAGTCTCGAAAATCTGGTCAAAGCTGTCGTCCGCTTCATGGAAGCACCGAAATTGCTTTTCAATCTTTCTTGCAAGCATCCGAAATCCTCCTTGCCCCGTTTTCCATGATGATTGTATCATATTTCATCCGTTTTTTCAATATTTCTTCTGCATCGGCTGTCCGTTTCTCCAATGAGTGAGTGCCGAATATATACGTTTTTCCACAACAGCAATTATAATCCACCCCAAACGGCAGCAGGAACTCCCACGTCCCTGCTGCCGTTCCTTTCTTCTTCTATTATCCCATCAATTCCCCTCGCACAATCTCCTCCGCCCTTCCGCAAATCATCTCCATCCTCCGCACCCACTCCATCTGCTCATTTTCCTTCATCTCCTCATCCACGCCTTCCACCTCCGCCATCTCCCGAACAAGCACCTCCACCCGCTCTTCGCACTCCTTCTGCACGGATTCCAGCAGCGCCGCCAGTTCATCCGCCCAAATCAGCCTGACATACTCGTGTGGATGCTTCTCCTGCAAATAGCGCTCATACAGGGATGCCCACTTGCCATTGGGCGACCTGTCCGCCAGCATACAAGTAGGAAAGTAGTAGTCGCCCACAAGGGTGTAGTGAATGCCGTTCTCCATGATTTCGGCAGGCAGTTCGTTCGTCATCATCATTTTCATCAAGCAAACCTCCTGTGCTTATTGTCGCCTTGACATTGAACCGCATACACAGCACAGGGGCTAAAATCGTTCCGTTCATGAGTTCGGGGTTATTTCGGGGTTATTAGGCACTTGTGAAAGTGCCGCAAAGCCTTGTGGTGCAAGGGTTTGCGGCTCGTCGAATGCTTTTCATGGGGTTCAAGAGGTGAAGGTGCTAATCTCCTCAACAAGTTTCCACCTTTTGTGTATCAAAATATCAAATTCGCACTTTTTAGAGGACGAAATGAGGATATAGAAATGCCCTCCGCGGTTGTGAGTAACCGGCGGAGGGCATTTTTTACACTTTTCTGCCAACCATTTCGTTGAATTGCGCCTCGGTGATGCGCGAAATTCCCAGCGATTCGGCCTCCCGATTCTTCGCCGTGCCTGAATCCGGCGTGTTCGTGATGAGGTAATTCACGTCGCGCGAAAGCCTCTCCGTCAGCGTTGCACCGCACGCTTCCAAGCAGGCTTGCAGCTCGTTGCGGGTGGGGGAAGGCTTTTGCTGATTCTCGTTGCGGTTGGCGAACGTCTTGAGCCTGCCTGTGACAGCGAACGTTATCCCGCTGATTTGCTCAATTTGTTCCGCATCAAACAGGAAATTCGTCACATTCGTGTCGAGCGTTTCTTTCTTCTGCTGAACTTTTGCCTTGTCCTTTTCGGAAACGCTGCTGTTGGCATAGTCCAGCACTGCCGCAATCAGCTCCGTATTGCCGCTGTCCTGCACGGCTTTTGTGAATGCGTCCAAATCCTTGGCGAAAATCAGCTTTTCGCGAAGCATCAGGTAGAACAACGCGGGATGCTCAATCGCCATACCTGCCAGCTTCAGTGCTTTTGTTTTGATGTATTTCGCATACGCTTTGCCGTTTTCGTCGGACCAGTCTCGTTTGTCCTCAACAAATCCGATTACAACACTGAGAAGAAATTTGGTGCTCATGCCTGAAATATCGGGGATGTAAAGGATGATGGTTGTCTTCGTTTTAGGCAGTATGGTTTGCAGCTGCTTGGCGAAAGAAGAAGGGCAGGTGAAGTCTTGCAGATTTTCACATTCCGTGAATGCTGGTGCTTCGATGGAAGTAACGGAATCAGGAACGCTTATGCTCGTCAGGCTACTGCAATCATTGAACGCCCGCTCCCCGATGGAGGTGACGCTGTCCGGAATGCTTATGCTCGTCAGACTTTCGCACTCACTGAACGCATTATCACCGATAGAAGTAACGCTGTCCGGAATGCTTATACTCGTCAGTCTGTGGCAATCATAGAACGCCCTATCCCCGATGGATGTAACCGAATCCGGGATCACCACATCCCCACCCTTCCCCGTATACTCCACCAGCTCACCATTTTCAATCTGAAAGTCGCTCATTTCCCTTTACGCTCCTTTTCTTTTCGTGTCTTCTCCATCCAATCGTAAAATTGATGAATGTTGGCGTAATAATCGTGTCCAAAACGGTTCTTCTTCTCAATCATCGGCTCAATTCGGCTCTTTATCGTGCCGTCCAAGTAGCCCTGCGCCAGTTCGTAAACCACGTTTCGATCATAAATCTTCTGGTTTACGCCGACACAGAAATACTCGATTCGCGCAACATAGGCGCTTATCTGCTTGTACTCTTCGGAACGTGTGTTCTTCGCAATCTCCGCAATTTGCTTGGACATGTACACGTTCAAATGATCCAGCACCTGCTCTTGCAGCCGATTGTATGCTTCCAGTGTCGCCTGTTTCCGGTCTCGGACTTTCGTCCAGATGAACGTATACAGCGTGAACCCCGCCGAAAACAAGGATACTACAAGCGCGGCAACGGATAAGGCTGTATCCATCTGCTTTCCCTCCGCGTCATTTATTGGTGCTTTCAGCCATCTCCTCCACCTCTTCCCTCGT
>OGQO01002396.1_pt1 | contig 14757 bp, 16 predicted proteins | sample 1553241 | NCBI WGS metagenome assembly OGQO01 (sample SAMEA2579933, study PRJEB22360) | human gut metagenome | biome: human gut; feature: human-associated habitat; material: faeces | place: Denmark | collected 2008/2010
ACCTGTTAAAGATACTATAAATGAACAAGAAAATATAGCTAAAATAATTAGATTAGAATATGAATTATCTTTATATAAAGATAGTTTAAATTATATTAGAGATAGTCTTGGACAAGATTTATTTATAGCTAATTATAAACTTGCTAAAATTAAAGAATATAATAGATTAGCTGGTAATGGAAATAATATTAAATTTTTAAGAGGTTGGATTAATAGAACTCTCAATGAATAATATGAGTAAAATTAGAATAATAAACATTAAAGATAATGGATATAATACTATTCGTCTTATATCTAAAAGATTTAAAGTAAAATATTATGATCCTCCTGTTAGTGATACTATTATAGAATTTTGTATTCAAATTAAGTTTCCTTATATGATTTTCTTTAATAAATTTAGAACAATCAAAATATATACTTATTCTAAAAATACAGATAATTATTGTAAAGTAGTTAATAAAGCTGTTAATTATTTTAATAAAATTTGTAAAGATGGCTGATTATAAAAAAGCAATAGAAAAAGCCCTTAAAAATGAGGGTGGATATGTTTTTGATCCTGATGATGCAGGAGGAGAAACATTTGCAGGAATAGCAAGACGTTATCATAAAATTTGGAAAGGTTGGAAAATTATTGATAATTATAAGAAAGAATTTAATCTTCCTAAAGATAAAAAACAATTTAATGATAAATGTTTTTCTGATAAAAAATTAATGGCGCTTGTTCATTCTTTTTATAAAGATAATTTTTGGGATCCTTTTAAATTAGATTTAATTCCTTCTTTTGATATAGCGTTTTTAATATTCGATACTGCTATTAATATGGGTCTTGTTAAAGCTATTAAATTTGCACAACAAGCTGTTGGTTTAAAAGAAACTGGAAAATATGATGATGAGTTATTTAATCGTTTAGTTAAATATGGAAAAAAATAATACTATGTTAAATATAATAGCTGTTATTATAATAGCTATTATATTTTTTATAATAGGATATGTAGTTAAACAAAAAGAAATAAATAATGATAAATATATAATTAATAAACCAGATACTGTATATAATAGGATAGTAATAGATAGCCTTGAATATAATATAATTAAAAAGGATAGTATAATTTATAATATTAAAGAAAATGTTAAAGAAGAAATTAATTTTGCTATTAATGCTGACGATAGCACTACTGTTATGTTGTTTCAAAAGCTGGTGTCAGAATAAAGTTAGTGAACTTTCCTTTACGGGGGAAATCCAATTAGCTCCTGATAGTACTTGTATTGTTCCAATTAAACTTATAAAACAAGCTAATATTAAGCTTATAGAACGAAATTCTTTTACGAAAGTTATGCAAGAACAAGAAGATATTATTAAACTGCAAAAACTTGAACTAAAAGAATATTCTGTTATTGTTGGAGATATGCAAAATAGAATTGTGTCTTATAATACTATTAATAATAATTTAAATAAACAAATTGAACAATATAAAAAAAGAAATAAAATACTTATTGGAACAAGTTGTGGAGTTATTGCTGTTGCAGCATTAATATTAATTATAAAATAGTATGGTAGATAATTTAGATGCTAAAGATTATCCATTTCTTAAGTTTATAGAAGAGGATAAATCTAAATATAAAACTGCTACTGAAGCTGGATATGTCGATCCTGATAATTTGTTTCTTATAGGTGATAGTGGTGGATTTTTAATGAATATTGATTTAAAATATAAATTTGTTAATACTGAGCTATTTTATGAAGTTGGAAATTATTATAGAAGATATAAACGATATTGTGAATATAAAGTAGATAGTATTCCTCATAGACAATTTAGAAAAAGAGAAGAATATAGACGAACTAAAGGTTTTAGCGCTCCTTGTTTATTATGTCCAGATGGTACTATTAAAGAAGTTAGAATAACAGGTTCTCATTATAATTTTCTTAATTATACTCGAATGGAGCAACTTGACGAAAGTACTATTAAACGAGGTAATACTAATACTGCTAAAAAAGTTTATGATTTTCCTAAATTTATTGATAGCCAATTTTGGATGTTTCACTGTATGGAGTTTGCAGAAAATAATGGATTTCATTTAATTATTGATAAAACTCGTCGTGGTGGATTTTCATATATGATGGCTGCTGATAGTGCTAATAGAGTAAACGCTCAATCAAGAAAAGTTGCTATTCATGTAGCTATTGATAATAAATATCTTATTCAAACAGGAGGTTTAACAGATTTTTCTGTTAATGATCTTAAATTTTATGAAGAAAAAACTCCTTTTGTTAGAGGTATATATTCTCCTGTTAAACAAGATTTTCGTCTTGGCTATAAATTACCAAGTGGTATAGAGGCTGATGATTCTTGGAAAAGTTCTTTGATTTCTGTTAGTGCTTTAAATAATCCTGATTGTGCTATTGGTAAAGATGCTGTCTGTATCAAAGTTGAAGAGTTATCTACAATGGATAACTTTGATGAATTTATGAATGTTACTGAACCAGCTATGCGAACTGGTGCATATACTACTGGTATTCTTATGGCTTGGGGTACTGCTACTTCTGGAAATATGCAAGTCTTTGAAGAGAATTTTTATAATCCTCGTGCTTATAATTTTATGCCTTTTGAGAATGTTTGGGACAGAGATAGTAGAAATGAAATTTGTGGATTCTTTAAACCTTATTGTTGGGGGCTACAAGGTGAAATATCTGGTATTTATGGAGTAGATAAGGACGGTAATAGTAATTTAAGTATAGGACTTGCTATTGCTAAAAAAGAACGAATAAAAAAGAAAAATGATTCTAAAACTTATGCAGAATATATTAATTATTTAGGACAGTATGCTAATTATCCTGCTGAAAGTTTTAGTAGCGCAGCTGAAAATATCTTTACTTCTGAAGAATTAACTGCTTGGGAAGAAAGACTTAGAACTGATAAAGATTTTGATTTTTATATTGATGGAATGCTTGAATTAGACGATACTGGTAGAATACAATTTAAAAGTAATGAACGATTAAGTAAAGAAGGCAAAAAAGTTTATGATTATATTATTGGAGTTCCTCGTAGAGCTAATGAAGATCCTCACGGATGTATTCGACGTTGGTTTCCTCCAGAATATGATGAAAATTATACTGAATATGGCTTAAGAAAAGAAATTCCTGCTGGACGATATAGTATTTCTTATGACCCTGTAGGTATAGATAAAGATAAAAAAGAAATTACTAATAAGCATTCTCATAATAGTATTAAAGTTTGGATGAATCCTTGTATTAAAAATGGATTTAAACAAAAACTTGTTGCATCTTATTATGGTCGTCCAGATTCTCTTGAAGAAGCTGATAGAATTTGTTATTATTTAGCTGTTTATTATAATTGTATTGGAACTACTTGTGTCGAAGTAAACAGAGGAGAAACTGTTAAAAACTTTAGAGATTGGAGAGCTACAAAATACTTAGCTAAAGAACCTTTGTTTGTTTGGGACAATACTATTAAAGGAAAAATTTCTACTACTTATGGATATAATATTGGAGGAGGTAATCAAAGAAAATTAGATGCTTTACGATTACTTAAAGAATTTTTATATGATGAAATAGGTAAAGATGAAAATGGTAATCCTATTAGAAATTTTCATAGAATATATGATTATCAAACAATACTTGAATTAAAGAAATGGAGCGCACTTGGAAACTTCGATAGAGTATCTGAAATGATTATTAGAGGAATAGAATATAAAGCTATGGATATAGCTGCTAAAGATGAAATGGCTCATAGAAAGAAAATAACAACAGAAACAGATGATGATAATAAATCATTCTTTCATAGAGAATGGTATTAATATAAAATTTATATAATTAATAATATGGCAGTAATTGATTATTTTTATGCTAATAATTTTCCTTCTCAACGAGTTTCTAATGCTGAAAAGGAAAAACCTGAATGGTATGCTCAATGTTGTGACTATGTAATATCTATGGGACAATCTTGTGCAGATAAAGATAATTTAGAAAAAAAATATCTTATATTGAATGGAGAAGTTCCTGATGAATTTTATAGAAAAATACTTAATCCATATAATGCTAATAAAGAAAAATATACTCGATTTCCAGCAACTCTTCGCAATTATGATATTATGAAAGGCATAATTCGAAGATATGTTTCTGAATATATTAAAAATCCTCACGATTTTATTGTAGGTGCTAATAATCCAGATGTTGTAATGGCTAAGGATGCAGCTGTAAGAAAAGAAATTCTTTCTATTTTAGAAGCTCAATTAGCGGCAAGAATTACTCAAAGCTATCAACAATATATTAATGAAGGTAATGATCCTAAACAATTTAACCCTCAAGAAAGTATAGATATTGAAAAATTTACTGAGGATTTTAAAAATAATTATATTGATGATATATCTGTTCAAGGACAAGAATTATTAAATGTTATAGATGATATTACTGAGTCTACATTAATTTATGCTAAAGCCTATTTTGATTTTGTATCATTTGGAGAATGTTATACATATACTGATATAATAGGAAATAAACTTGTAAAAAAAATTATTTCTCCAATAGATGCTTTTCCTGTTCCTAATAATAATATGTTTGTTGAAGATTATGATATGTTTGCTGAACGTATGAAAATGACATATCAACAAATAATAGATACTTTTGATGAATATTTAGATGATAAAGATAAAAAGTTTTTAGAAACATATTATGCTCAACATAGTTCTACTGACGCATCATATATTACTTATGCAGATTATTATTCTTATTATCCTGATATATGTAATAAATTTACTGAAACAGAACGTAGTCTCTATAACAAATCTCCATATTTAGTTAGAGATACTAATTCTAATTTATATGATGTTTGGCATGTTGTATGGAGAGGAGAAATTAGAAGAGGTGTTTTAACATATATAGATAATGGTATCATAGCTCAACGAGTCGTTGATGATAATTATACAATTAATCCAGAAATAGGAGATATTTCTATTGAATATTTCTATGAGCCTCAAGTATATGAGTCTGTTCGTATAGGTACTCGTAATACAGCAATCTATCCTTATAAAGCTCGTGCTATTGCATATAATCGTAAAGGTAAACTTCCTTATAATGGTTTATGTGAATTATTACCAGGATTTGGTAAGTTTTCTATTGTAGAGATTGTTAGTCCTTATCAAGTATTTAAAAATATAGTTGCATATCATAGAGAAATGGCTTTAGCAAAGAATAAACTTGCTGTTCTTGTTATAGCTAAATCTTTATTAGGAGAAAATCCTGATGAAACTATTTATAGAATGGCTGCTGATGGAGTTTTATATATTGACGATGAAGAAGATACTAATATGCTAAAGTCACAACAAATACGTATGGTGACTGCTGATATTAGTGCTTATATTAATCAACTTACTCAATTGATGATTGAAATAGATAATGCTGCTAAAGATCAAGTTGATATGACTCCTCAACGATATGGTCAAATAGCTAATAGTGCTGGTAAAGGAGTAACTGAAGAAGCTATTATGAGAGGATCTATGGGTTCTGTTATAATAGAATTTATATTTGATTGTATGCGAGAAAGAGATTATGCTCGTGATTTAGATTTTAGTAAACTTGCTTGGATTGATGGATTAGATACATCTTATAGAGATAAAGATAAAAATCTTAAATATATTAGTTTAGACGTTGATTCTCATATTTATGCAGATTATATTATTAAAGCAAAAAATAGTGTACAAGAGAAAGAAAAGTTAGATCAAATAAAACAATTTGCTTTTAGTGCTGCTCAAAATGGAAATATGGATATGGCTATTGCTGCTATTGCTGGAGATAATGTTGCAAGTATTAAAAAGTTAATAATGAAATTTCAAGAATTACAACAACAACACGAACAGTCTATGCAACAATTAGAACAACAAACTAAACAAATGGAAGCTGAATTTGAAATTCAAAAAATTGCTGCAAAAGGAGAAGAAGATCGTAAAACTGTTGAACTTGAAAAATATCTTGATCAGCAAATCGAACTTATTAAAGCTGATGCTAATATGATTAGTTTCGATAATGGAGTTTCTAATCAAGATAAACAAGCTGGTATGGAGCGTCTTGAACAAGCAAGAGCTAATGTTGAAAGAGATAAAAATCAAATAGCGAGAGAAAAGAATATTTTAGATTTTCAAAGTAAAGCGGCAGATAGAGCTGTTAAACTTAAAGATATTGAAACTAAGTTAGTTATTGCTAAAGAAAATAAAAATAAATATGATAATCCTAAAACTAAAAAATAAATAGTGTTTATAGATATATTTGATAGTCCGGCATATATTGTCGGACTATTTTTGTATAAATATAAGCTATTTTAAGCTTAAATTTGGCGTTAAATGAGAATATGATGTAGAATATTCGAACGCGAAATCTCTCCTTTACGGGGGAAATGATAAAAGCCACTTAAAATAGCTTTATAATTTTTTATATGCTGGAGCAAATAATATTTTTAATTATTTTCATCTAATTATTGGATATAACAAATTTATTGCTTATAATCGGTTATAATAATTCACTTAAAACTAATTATATGAATGATTTTGGTTATGGTGTTACAAATAATGCTGATAATGCAGATGTAACAAAAGATAATAACGGCGATGCTGTTGATTTATCTAAAAGTAACGGTTTAAGTTCTCCTGATGATAATGATTCTACTACTGATTTAGATAAAAATAAAAATAATGGTAATAATGATGTAGATAATAATATTGATAATAATAACAATGATAATAATGACAATGATAATGATGATAAATCTAAATCTGAATTTGTTATTGAACCTGGTACTGTTTTAGATATTGATGATAAAAAATATACAATAGATGATAACGGTAACATTGTTGATGAAAATGGAAATATTTTTAAAGAAGCTAAAGATGTAAAAGATTTTATTGACTCTTTTACAGTAAATGATGATAATTCAGAAAATGAAATTTCAATAGATAGTATTCGTAAACTTTTTGATGTAGAAGTTGTAGATGAAAATGATAAACCTATTGAATTTGAAAATACACCTAATGGTATTAAATCTTATATAGATGCGGTAATTAATAATAGAGAGGAAGAAATTGCTGAAAACGCAATTAATACTCTTTATGATAAAATTCCTATTCTTAAAGATTTAATTCCATATTATATAGCAAATGGGAATTCATTAGATGGATTTTTAGAAATTAAAGATAGAAGTAATATAGTTTTAAAAGATGATGATGAAGCACAACAAGAAGAAATAATTAAAATGTCTTGGAGTGAGCAAAATCGTAAGGGAGATGTAGATAGTTATATTAATTATCTTAAATCAACTGGAACTCTTGCTGATGTTGCTAAAGAAGAACTTGAAGCTCTTAAGGAAAAAGATGAAGAAAAACGTAAAGCTATTGCTGAACAAGCTGAACAAGCTGAACGTGACGCTATTGAACAAGAAGAAAAATATTGGAAAGGAGTTAAAGAAGTAATTGATAGTCGTAATATTGCTGGATATAAAATTCCAGATACTATTATTATTAATAAAGATGGAAAGAAAATTTCTGTTACTCCTGATGATTTCTTTAAGTATATTTACCAAATAGATAAAAATGGTAAATCTCGTTATCAATATGATTTAGAAAATGAAACTCTTGAAGCAAGACGCAATGATAGTATTCTTCGTGCTTATTTAAAATTTGTTGGTGGAAGTTATTCTAACCTTGTAGATATGGCTATTAACGATAAAGAAGTTAAAAAACTTAAACTTATAGCTAAAACAAGAAACACTACTGGAATTAAAATAACTAAACCTAATTCCGATAAAAATAACGGAAAAATTGATTTTGGTTATTAACAATTAATTATTATTTGTATTATGTATTCAATGCGAGTTCTTTCGAGAGGTAATTATGATGATCGCGGATACTCTAATGAAGAGAGTATTGCTAATCTTCAATTACAAAAACCTGTCGAAATAAATTCTTTCCTTACCTATAATTATGGTATGGACGATGATCGTTTTCCGCTTCTGTTTATGACTGAGGGTCAAGGCAGTGTTGGTACAGTAGATATTGAAACTGTTCAATGGACTTGGAAGACTATGGGTCGTATGAAATTTGATGATTTTATTACTCATTTTTCTGGTGGTGATAAACCTGGTCTTGGCGGTGCTCCTGTAGAAATTCATACTTCTACTCATTGGTTTATTGAGCAACACACTCTTATTGGCCCTGATGGAAAAACTCAAGTTCGTATTCAACGAGATTTAGGTGAGAGTGCTTATGGATATGGTTATATAATTAAACTTATGTCGCCTAATCCTGATGCGTTTATTGATCCTGCTTTACTTGCTAAAGGTAAATATTGGTCAATGGGTGCTCCTCTTATTTCTGAGTCATATTCTAAAGGAAACCGTAGCAATGTTATGGGTCCTGGTCGTATGACTTCTCAGCTTGAGTTCTATCGTAAGTCTAAGGAAGTTGCTGGTAATATTAGCAATGTAGTTACCGAATATGAATTTAAAGATGGTGCTGGTAAGGCTTCTAAATTATGGATTAGTGAAGAGATGCGCCAATTTAATATTGAGCGTCGTGTTTATAATGAAGAGCGTCTTTGGATGGCAGAATATAACCGTTTACCTAATGGAGAAATAACTCTTAAGGATGACGATAACGGTAAACCTATTCCTACTACTGCTGGTATGTTAGAGATTTGTCGTGAGTCTAACTATGATACTTATGGCGAATATCTTACTTTAAGCAAAATTAAGCGTACTATTGGCGATGTTCTTGATCGTGATACTGATACAGGTGAAATGAACATTGTTCTTATGGGTGGTAAAGGCTTCATTGAAGATTTTGATGAAGCTATGCGATTAGATGCTAAAGAGAACGGTTTTGTTACTCCTCTTGGCGATAAGATGATTGATGGTTCTGACGCAGGCTTAACGTATGGTAAATATTTCCGTCGTTATAAGACTGTTGATGGTCATACTATTACAGTTAAACATTGTGCGTTCTTTGATAAGAGTACTATTGCAGAAGCTGCTAAGAAAAATGGCGAAATTCATCCTCGTACCGGTTATCCTATTACTTCGCATCAAGCTTGCTTTATTGACTTCTCTATTTACGATGGAACTCAAAATGTTCGAGTTGTTCGTCAAAAAGGTCAAATTCATAAGGCTAAAGTATTTAAGGGTCTTACGGATATTCCTGCATCTTGGGGTGTACCTGAAACCAATTATATTTCGACTGAAATTGATATGAGCCGTTATGAGGTTAAGCACTCTCAAGGTCTTCAAGTAAATAACTCTTCGAAGATGTTCTTGTTAAAGTGTGTACTCTAATTTAAATTAATGAATATTTAATTATGGAAAATAATACAAGTAATAACAGTGCTAAATTAAACTTTGGATTGTCTGATAGATCTAAAGCAAGCTCTGATAATAAAGTTACTACTTTTGGCGGTTCCCCCGTAAAGGAAAGTGTGGATGAAAAACCTGAACCTATTCCTGGTAGTGTTGAAGAAAAGGATATTAATGTAAAAAATAGAGAATATATAGATAAACGTAGTGTTACTATTGCATTAGTTAAAAATTATTCTTTATTTAGACGAGCTAATGATAAATCTTTAACTAAACGTAGAGATTTTATTGGAAGTTCAGTTACAAGTTCTCGAACATTATCTTCTAATAAGGGCGAAGTTGAAGCCTATTTTCCTGATTTAATAGGTCTTTCTCCTAATAACGAAAATTTTATTACTCGTGTTAAACAATATTTAAATAATATTCAAATTTCAGTTAATGAACTTGGCAAAAAATTTGATATTAGTTTTCGTTATGATAGATATATAGATTTTAGAGCTATTCAAGATAAAGAAAAACTAATTGAAGAGAAATATCGTCAAGCTGATAAATCTAATCTTGGAGAACTTAAGAAAGCTCTTGCTGCTAAAATAGCCGCAATTAATGATCTTGAGAGTTCTAAATATCAATTTGGTCGTCCTGTTAATATTGAAGATTATCTAATGTATCGTCATTGTCTTTTATATAAAGACATCGCTAAAGATACAGCTTTAATTAATAGCGATCCGAGTATTCGTTTTTATTTTAAGGACGATCAAAAAGAAGCTGATTTACAACGTAAACTTCGTTTGGAGAATAATAAAGCAAAAGTTAATTTTGTTAGTATGATTGCTGATGATGAATTATTTGATGCTATTTATGCTCAATACTGTGTTAATGTAGGTAAACCTGTTATATTATCTTCTCTTGAAGATCGTATGATAAAAGAGAATGAATTAGATAAATTCTCTTCTGATGAGCCTATTAAATTTAATAAGATGTTTAATGATGCTGATATTAAGATTAAAGCTATTATTGAAATTTTAATTGAGCGTGGTGAATTTGTAAGGAGTCAGTATAATCAAAATATTATTACTCCAGAAGGAGAATTTATAGGCGCTAATGTTAAAGAAGCTGTTGCTTGGTTTAAAAATCCTGCAAATGCTGATGTAGTTAATGCCTATAAAAATAAATTAAAAAACGTATAATTTATGACAGTAGTAGAAATGCACGTAATGTTTAGAGAATTGGCTCAACAAATGGGAATGCAGACAGTACGGGCAATTCTATCCGAAGATATTGACACTTGTCTTAACATTGCAGTAAATGATTATATTAAAAAAGTCATTGCTGATAATGTTAAGATGAGTGGTAATAATAAAATTTATATTGATAATGCTAAAATAGGTCAAATAAATGTTTTACGTACATTAATTGATAAATTAGAAATATCCAATATTACTATTAATAAAGAAGAAAATAAATTTACTGCTGAAATAAATAATAATAATGTTTTTCTATTTACGAGTTCTTATATATATTATAATGACATATTTGGTGGATTTTCTGCAAGAATAGTAGATAATGATTATTTATATTCTACATTACATGATTTTTGTAATAGAGCTACATTTGATTATCCTATTATAGTATTTACAGATAATTCTGATTCTAAAACTAATACTATTATAATAGATATATATACTGAAGATAACTCTAAAGATATTAATACTCATAAAAAGCCTTCAAAGGTTGTATTAAATATTATTAAGAAACCTAATATTATAACTTATATAAATGACACTTCTTCTTCGAATATCAATTGTGATTTACCTGAATATACACATATTGATATTGTAAAAGCTGCGGCGGAGTTATATTTAAGAAGTGTTGTTAGTACTTCTAATTAATTATATAAATAAATATGAGAAATTTTCTTCTTGCTGGTAATGTTGCAGCTATTGCTGCATCTACTGCAATAGATAAAGCACCGGCTGGAGCACTTGGATTTTATTATATGAATAACGGTACTCCTACTGTTGATGCTACTGGCAAATTAATTACAGGTTATGGACAAATAGTTATGGGTAGAGCAAGTAAAGATGGAGGTCCTATAATTATTCCTTTTTATAATAAAGATTTTAGTTATAGTAAATCTACTTATTCTGCTGCTAAAACTTTTACTGCAAAATTTATTGTTCCTGAACCTGTTATAATGTGCGATCATACTGTTATTTTTACAAAGAAAGGTATTCAATTTAATGAACGTAGTAATTGGACTGCTTCTATTCATGTGTTTAAAGATACTGAAACTGCAAACCAAGTTGCAACTAAAATAGCAAATTATATTAATAATAATACTGTTACTTTAGGCTTAACTGCTGCTGTATCTACAGCAACCGTAATAGTTACCGCTACTGAGCCTGCTGTTGATTATGAAATTACTATGGCAGATGCTTTAAGTGGTACTACTGTAACTTATACAACTCGTGGAGAAATTGGAATTGCTGATGCAGAAGCAATTAAGAAGATGGCTAATATGGCTGCTGCCGACGCAGGATTTGAATATACTTATATGGACGATGTTCATTATTTATATCCTAATTATCCTCTTAATCCTAATACTGGAACAAATACTACGGATGCAGGCTATACAGTTTATACTTTACGATTTGCTGTTCCACGTGATGTTAAAACTCGTGATGAATTAGTTCATCAGATTGTACAAATTGCTATTCCTACCAGGGCAGCTCAAATAGCTACTATGGATACTATTCTTGCTGGTATTAAATCTGTTGCATAATATAGACGCTTTCGTATTAATTTTAAATATTAATAAATATTAATCGAAGAGAAGCTGTTGATATTATTTTAATTAATAATATTAGCAACTTCTCTTTTTTTTATTTAACATTATATGGATTTATTTGAAACAGCTATTTCACAAGGTATTGCTCCAGCAATAGTAGTAGCTATTTATCTTATAGTTATTAAAATTATTGATACTAAAAAAGAAAAAAATGCTATTAAAATAACTAATGAATTATTAGAAGCAATTTCTAAAATAAGTAATTTTTTAGATAATGTAATAAATAATATTATAGATAAAGATAAAGATAAATGTAAAAACGCTATTAAAAATTCTTTTGAAAGTGCAAGAATGCACATTACTGAATATATAGTAAATGTTATTGCTAAAAATAATATAAATGATAATAAAGATAATATAGTAGATAATATTAAAACAATTATAAACGCTGAATTTTATAATACTTATAATACATTATCTATGTATACTATCAATGGAATTAATGTAGCTACTATATTAAAAGAACGATGGAAAAATGATTTAATAGTATTATCTATTAAATCATTTTTCCATTGTTCTTTTAATATAGTAGCTAGTAAATTATCTATTTCTTTTGAAAATTATATTATTTATATAAACAATAAAGTATTCAAATGAATATAATTAATAATACAGATAAATTAAGTGAGGAAATTATTACTAATTTAACTGACTTATGTATTAATAATATTAATCAATTACAAATTGGTTATATTCCTACTGAAAAATCTAATTGTGTTATTAACTGTTTAAATATAGTTAGAAACGCAATATCTATAAATAAAATATTAACAACTGAACAACAACAAAATATTATTAATATTTATCATAAATTAATGTATGTCGGAAACTAATTTCTCACAAGTTTTTACTAATTCTGAAGAACTTGTTGAAGCTAATCCTGATTTTGTATATATGGTTATTCCTGCAAAGTATGTTTGTACATATCATAAATTATTAGTTATGCTTGCTGATGTAGGTATAGAGATGTTAAATGATTGTACCGCTAATTGTAAAGGAAATAATAAAAATATTATTACTTGTTGGAATATGTTTCAAACAGCTTGTGCTGCATATCAAATTAATAAAACTAAAGAAGCTGATACTATAATAAAATATATAAATGCTCAAATAAAATTAATATATAATGGTACTGAAAAAGAAACTATTGTAGGAAATATAACATTACCTATTAGCGAAGATGGAATATTGAAAGCTATTATTAGTTGTGGAGGAGAAACTCCTAAATTTGAAGTAGATGATGAAACAGGTCAATTATTACAAGCTAATGTTAGAAATAGCAATTATGATGAAGTTTATGCTTTAGGAGAAGATGATTATAGTAATAAATAGATTGCCGTTACTCTTCCTTTACGGGGGATAAAGTAAAAAGAATTATGAAAACAATAGATTTAATTATTAAACAATTAGGTAAAGTAAGACTTACTTGTAATGGTAAATATGATATAAATAAATCTTATGATGATTTATGTTTAGTTCATAATGGTCAATTAGCAAGTTATATATCTCGAAAAAAAGTTCCAGCTGGCATAGAATTAACTAATGAAGAATATTGGCAACCTATTGCAGATTTAAATGGAGATGTTAAAGAAGATTATGAAGGGTTTAAAGCTGAAGTTTTACAATTAATAAGTAATATAAATTCTAAAGTTGCAACAGGTAGAATAGTAGTAAATACTATTGATGAATTAAAGGCTCTTGAATTTGGAGAAATATTAGTTGGTGCTGAAATATACGTAATTGAAGAAGATACTTCTTATATAATAGATTCTATAAATGCTTTTGATAGTACTAAAACTTATCATGAATATATAAAAGATGCTATTGATTCTGAACCTATATCTACTGATTATGCGAGACTTCCTAATATAGTAGCAGATAGAGCTATTTGTGATGAAGATGGAAGAAATATAAAAGAAACTTATGTTACTAAAGAATATTTATTTAATTTATTAGGTAAATAATATATGGATAATAATAAAGATGCTGTTTATATACAGCAATTAAGAAAATATTGTAAAGATAATAAAAAATGGAATGAGATATTTCCTGTTACTTTTATTCAAGCTATATATAATGCCGCAAATGGAAATAGATTAGATACTTTGTTAGCAATGTATAATTCTATTTTTGTTGAATATAAAGGTAGTTTTGCTACTACTGTTACGGCAATAGATAATATAGTTAGAAAAAAAGGTCTTATAATTACATATTTTGATGAAAATAATTTATCCTGGACTCGTAGATATAAACTTCATGATACTTCAGATATTAATTTTCAAAATGAAGATAATTGGGAAGGTTATAATTTTAATATTTTAGTAGATGAAATTTATAAAGCTATTAAATATATATTTACAAATATAGATAAATTTCCAGATTTAAAAAATATATTAAATTGAAAAAAATCATTGAAACAGACAAAAAGTCTGTTTTTTTTATTTACGAAAGGAGATTTTTATGTTTAAAGAAGCAACAATTCAAGGAAAGATTTCAGGTCCAGTGATGATCGTATCTGTTACACAGAAACAGACCAGAACTTCAAAACCCTATTTGATC
>OGQO01002400.1_pt1 | contig 14730 bp, 14 predicted proteins | sample 1553241 | NCBI WGS metagenome assembly OGQO01 (sample SAMEA2579933, study PRJEB22360) | human gut metagenome | biome: human gut; feature: human-associated habitat; material: faeces | place: Denmark | collected 2008/2010
GCCCATACCGCGGGCAACAACGGCTGCGTGGCTGGTCATACCGCCGCGCATCGTAAGGATACCCTGGGCCACGGCCATACCGCGAAGGTCCTCGGGAGATGTCTCGATGCGCACGAGCACCACTTTCTTCTTCTTCTCGGCCCATTCCTCGGCGTCGTCGGCCTGGAATACGATCTGGCCTGTTGCGGCGCCGGGAGATGCGGGAAGGCCCTTGGCCACAACAGTGGCTTTCTTCAGGCCGCTCTTGTCGAATACAGGGTGGAGAAGCTCGTCGAGCTTCTGGGGCTCCATGCGGAGAAGGGCTGTCTTCTCATCTATCATTCCCTCGCGGAGGAGGTCCATGGCGATTTTCACCATAGCGGCGCCTGTACGCTTGCCGTTACGTGTCTGGAGCATCCAAAGCTTGCCGTCCTGGATAGTGAACTCCATATCCTGCATGTCGCGGTAGTAGTCCTCGAGACGGTGAGCGATGCTGATGAGATCGGCAGCGCAGTCGGGCATCGACTCCTCGAGAGCGGGATATTTTGTGCGGCGCTCTTCCTCGCCGATGCCCTGAAGGGAAGCCCAGCGACGTGAGCCCTCGATAGTGATCTGCTGCGGAGTGCGCACACCGGCTACGACGTCCTCACCCTGGGCGTTGATCAGATACTCGCCGTTGAAGATGTTCTCGCCAGTGGCGGCGTCGCGACTGAAAGCAACGCCGGTAGCGGAGTTATTGCCCATATTGCCGTAGACCATGGCCTGCACGTTGACGGCGGTGCCCCATTCCTCGGGAATCTGGTTCATGCGGCGGTAGATGATTGCGCGCTCATTCATCCAGCTGTCAAACACTGCGCAGATACCACCCCAGAGCTGCTCCCATGCGGATTCGGGGAAGTCCTTCCCGGTGTATTCCTTGACGGCAGCCTTGAAGCGCTTCACGAGCTCCTTGAGGTCGTCAACGTCAAGCTCATTGTCAAACTTCACGCCTTTCTCTTCCTTCACCTTGTCCATAATGGCCTCGAAGGGATCGATATCGGTCTTGCTCTTGGGCTTCATGCCGAGCACGACGTCGCCATACATCTGCACGAAGCGGCGGTAGCTGTCCCATGCGAAACGGGGATTGCCGCTCTTCTCTGCCATAGTGTTCACGGTAGCGTCGTTCATACCAAGGTTGAGCACTGTGTCCATCATACCGGGCATAGAGGCGCGGGCGCCGGAACGCACGGAGACGAGAAGGGGGTTGGATGAATCGTCGAATTTCTTTCCGGTGAGAGCCTCCACGTGGGCTATGGCTTTCTCCACATCGCTCTTGATGTCTTCCACGACCTTGTCGCGGCCATACTGTGTATATTCTGTGCAGACTTCTGTGGTGATTGTGAAGCCCGGAGGAACAGGCATACCCAGCAGATTCATTTCAGCAAGGTTCGCACCCTTGCCGCCGAGAAGGTTTCTCATCCCGGCGTTACCTTCGGCCTTACCGTCGCCGAACGTATAGATCTTTTGTGCCATTATAAGTTAAGGTTTGGTTATATTTTATTATAAATCCGTTAGTTACTTGATTTTTACTGAATGAAGTTGTCAGTATTCTTACCATAAGGCTTCAAATCCTGAATCTTTTATCAGGGTTATATAATCAGTTTTTCACCGCAAATTTAACATTTATCATTCTAATTAGCTAATTTTGCACCATAAAATACGACAAAAATGGCAAAAAAATCAAAATTCCTGCCTATGCTGCCATCGGTAGAAATCACCGGAGTGGCTGCCGAAGGCAAGGCGATAACCCGCGTCAGGCTGCGCGAAACCGATGAAAGCGAGATAGTTGTCTTCATTCCATATGGAGCTCCCGGCGATATAGCCGACATAAAGATAGATAAGAAGAAGCATAGCTATGCCGAGGGACACATCGAGAGGCTCGTGACTCCGTCACCGATACGAGTGGAGCCCAGATGCCCGCATTTCACTCTTTGCGGCGGCTGCAAGTGGCAGCATCTTCCTTATGTCCGTCAGCTCGAATGCAAGCAGCAGGTGGTGGAGGACGCCCTGAAGCGGATAGGAAAGATCGGGCTGCCGGAAATCTCTCCGATTCTCGGCTCTGCGGAAATCTTCAACTACCGCAACAAGATGGAATATACCTTCTCCGACAAGAAATGGCGCACATGGGAGGAAGTGAAATCAGGCAAGGAGTTTACCGACAGCAGCAATGCCCTTGGATTCCATATCCCGGGAGCCTTCGACAAGGTGCTCCATATAGACGAATGCCATCTGCAGGGAGGCATCGGCAACGAAATCCGCAATTTCATCTACGACTATGCCCTCGGCCACAACCTCACCTTCTATAACCTCCGCGAAAACCGTGGTCTGCTGCGCACCCTTATGATCCGCACGGCATCAACCGGCCAGACAATGGTCTGCGTGGTTTTCGGAGAAGACGAGCCGGAGACCATACAGTCGCTGATGCAGTCGATAGGGGAGCGGTTTCCCGACATCACCTCACTCCTATATATAATCAACCGGAAGCTCAACGACACCATCAGCGATCAGGAGGTTGTGGCGTTCAGAGGTCCCGACTATATAGAGGAAGAGATGGAAGAACTGCGTTTCCGCGTCAATGCGAAATCGTTTTATCAGACCAACTCTCGTCAGGCATACGAATTATATAAGGTGGCACGCCGTTTCGCCGGCCTTGATGACGGTGAGGCAAAGGACGCGCTTGTATACGACCTATACACCGGCACTGGCACGATAGCCAATTTCGTGGCCCGCAACGCCCGCAAGGTCGTTGGTATAGAATATGTGGAGGAGGCTATCGAGGATGCCAAGCTCAACTCGAAGGTCAACGGCATCGACAACACGCTCTTCTACGCCGGCGACATGAAAGACATCCTCACGTCGGATTTCATCGCTAAGCACGGAGTGCCCGACGTCATGATCATCGATCCGCCGAGAGCCGGCATGCACGAGAATGTGGTGAAGGTAATACTTGAGGCTCGCCCTAAGGTGATCGTATATGTGAGCTGCAACCCGGCCACGCAGGCACGCGACCTCGCCCTCCTCGACACGCAGTACAAGGTCACAGCCGTACAGCCGGTCGACATGTTTCCCCACACGCATCATGTGGAGAATGTATGTCGGCTTGAATTGAGACAGTAATTTTGTTCGACAGATGATATGGTAATAGAAAATACTATCGCGCAATTGAAAAGCATATTCCGCCATCACAGGGATGGGGACAGCGTCAGGATTCTGTTTGTATGCCTCGGCAACATCTGCCGCAGTCCGGCCGCCGAGGGAGTAATGAAAAAAGTCGTGGAATCGGATTCCGCGGATCATACATGGGTGATCGACTCCGCTGGAACAGGAGGCTACCACATCGGAGAGTTTCCTGACAACCGCATGCGTGTGCATGCCAGGCGCCGCGGACTCGAGCTGACACATCGCTGCCGCAAGGTAAGTGTCCTTGATTTCGAGGAGTTTGACATTATCATAGGAATGGACGCCTCCAACCTGCGCAATCTGAAGAGACGGGCGCCCACAGTCGAAAATGAGAAAAAGATAATGCCCATGTCGGCGTTCTTTTCGCTCGCCACACGCTATGATCATGTGCCCGACCCCTATTATGAGGGAGCCGAGGGGTTTGAGCTTGTGCTCGACCTGCTCGACGATGCATGCCTTAACCTGCGCGACAGCATCGACTTCGCTCTCGGCGACTGAGACGGCTATGACACAAGCTCGGCAAACATACGGTCGAAACACGCATCGAGATCGACACATTTGCCGGGATGTGGCCGGGAAGTCTGCACGGCGGCGCTTTTGGCAGCAGTGAGCCAACGGAATCGTTCCTCTACAGGAAGCAGGGCAATGGGTCCTGCTTCTTTTTTGCCCATAGCCACATCAGCAAGGGCCCGTGCCGCCCACTTGATCTCATCGATAGTGTGAGGAACGTCAAATGCCATGACCCTCTTGGCCGGAATCCGGATTTCCACCCGTATCCAACGCCGTCGCTTACACATCATGGCGAGCCCGATATTGACAAATTCCTCCCGCTCTATGCTGGGCACATAGCGTATCACGGCATACTCATACAATGCGGTTTCTGGCTTCGACTGCATGACTGACAAAGATTTCAGAGTTTTCAAGACGGGCGGTGAGAAACTGCCTATATACCGAGCGAAGCTTATCAGGAGAACCCGGAGCGCCTTCCCAGGCGAGCAGTTCATCGGGCACAAGATTCACTATCTCGGCAATCTTCCGAGCCGACAAGACCGCATGGGCTTTTCTGTCGGCTTCCGCGAGAAGGGAAGCCCTGTGGAGAAGTGCATGGTCTTTCACGTAGGGGAAAGGAGAGAGTGCCGAGGCTTCGGGATTGGTCCAGGCATGATGGAAATATAGAGAGGCGCCATGGTCGATGAGCCACGGCTCGCGGTGCCACACGAGCATGTTGGTGTTTTTCACCGTGCGGTCGATGTTAGTGATGAAGGCGTCGAGCCAAACGATGTCGGAGGCTGTGGCGGCATCTATCTGAAAGGCATATGGATCCATAGTCACAGCGCCGTTGAGGAAATGAAGTCCTACATTCAGGCCCATGCTCCATTTCAGCAGGTCCTGGATCTCCTCGTCTGCCTCGGTCCTGCCGAAGTCCTGATCGATGTCGAGGAGCACTATCTCGGGCACCTTCAGGCCCAGCGCCCGGGCAATCTCTCCACCGATCAGTTCGGCTACAAGCGCTTTCTCGCCATGACCGGCACCCCTGAATTTCACGACATACCGGAAGCCATCGTCCGCCTCGGCGAGGGCGGGAAGCGACCCGCCCTCGCGAAGCGGACTGATATAGCGTGTCATTTCCTGGCGACGCAACTCCATATCAATAGAGTATGTCCCAGGCAGGAAGCATCACCGGCTCCTGTTCGAGAAGTTTCAGCGTCTTTGCCGGCACATATTTCCTGTCGACCACCAGACGGAACATGTAGTCGTCAAACCACTGGTCGGAAAAGATGAGGTGGCCGTCGTTGGCGCCAGGGCCCCAGCTGTTCTCCACCATCCATTTGACGGGTTTGCCATTGTCGTCGAGGTCGACGGCACAGAGCGTCATGGCATGGCTCGAGGCGCTCGCCTGGCTGCGGATGCGGTCGGCCTTGTCCATCGAGAAGTCGACTCCGAAAAGCGATGAATAGTCGAAGTTGGCAGGATCCATCACCCCTCGGTCGCGGTCGAGGAACTTGGCTACGTCACATGAAAAATACATCATGGTGCTGTCTTTGATTGAAGCGATAGCCATCTCCTTGATCTCGTCGGCGGGAAGATTGAGATAGCGCCAGTTGTCGCCGTCATAGAGGTGGCGGTCGTAGTCTATCTCATACACCTTGTGATACGGGCGCGACGGATCGTTCATAAGCATCACGTAGCCGTTCTTGAGGTCTTTGCCAACATACTCGTCGTAAAACTGTTTCGGCGTGTACTTCTTCCGACTGACCACATCGCCCTTGGAATTGCGGCGTGTCCACTCGAATTCCGTCGGGGGCTCGCCGATAGTGAGCGCGAGCATACGGTAGATGTCGCCGAGCATTCGGTCTTTAGCCGCGAGAAGCTCCTCTGAGGAAGCTCCGTCATTGTGCATCTCCCTTAGCTCCAGGCCGTCCTGCCGCAGCTTGAGCGAGATGAGACGGTTCATCTTCGAGGTGTTGTTGGTGCTGAAGGTCTCCTGCATGCACTCGGCAGGCACGATACCGTATTTCGACAGATTGTCGGCAATACCCGTAAACTGTCCTCCGTCGCTCAGTGGATGGCCGAAGAGCCACTCCACCATACGGTCATCCATCGGACGGTCGGCGTAGTCGATTATTCCCTGAAGGAAAAGGTTAGACTTTTCCAGCTGGTCGTAGAAGAAATTGTAGGCCTGCGAGAGCTCGAGCTCCGGAAGGTCATGGTCGGCCATCATCTGCGAGCGGATCACGTTTAGCCCCGTGAAGAGCCAGCATCTGCCCGACGACTTCTGATCGGTGATGCCCTTGCTCTTCACCCTGTGTGAAAAATGGGTGTCGAAGCCGTTCTTGTTGTCGGCGCTGAGAGCAAGCTTGTCGATGTCGTTGTTGGCAATGGCGTTGCGTAACGCCTTTGTCGAGGCATCGTCGGAATAGCCGCTGCGAAGCTGCTGAAGCTTCGCAGTGGAGATTCCACCGTCGTTGTCGGCGAGCGCCACATCGCAACCGAGTATCGCCGCTATGCATAGAGCGGCTATGGAAAGCCTTTTCATATCAGAGCTTATCAAGACATTCAGTCACGTTACGGCTGATTCTCGCATCGAGGTCTGTCTCGTCGGCAGGAATGAACTTGCTGCCTACGATGTGCTCGTAGAGCTCTATGTAGCGTTTGCTCACTTCCTCGCAATATGCCGGCGTCATCTCGGGCACCTTATGGCCAGGCTTGCCCATGAAACCGTTGGCGATAAGCCACTGCCGCACGAATTCCTTAGAGAGCTGCTTCTGCTCCTCGCCTTTCTCGAAGCGTTCCTCGTAGCCGTCGGCATAGAAATAGCGCGAGGAGTCGGGAGTATGGATCTCATCGATCAATATCACCTTGCCGTCCTTGAGGCCGAACTCATATTTGGTGTCGACGAGGATGAGGCCGCGCCTGGCAGCCATCTCGGTGCCTCTTGCGAAGAGGGCGAGCGCGTAGCGCTCCACCTGCTCATACACTTCGGGGCTCACAATGCCGCGGGCTATGATCTCCTCGCGCGATATGTTCTCGTCGTGGCCGGCGTCGGCTTTGGTAGTGGGAGTCAGGATGGGATGGGGAAGCTTCTGGTTCTCGCGGAGACCATCGGGAAGCTCTACGCCGCAGATGCTTCTCGCACCGGCCTTGTATTCGCGCCAGGCGCTCCCGGCCAGATATCCCCTCACAATCATCTCAATCTTCAGAGGGTCGCATTTCACGCCCACCGTCACCATCGGATCGGGCACCGCAAGCTTCCAGTTGGGCACTATATCGGCGGTAGCGTCGAGGAAGTATGCCGCGATCTGATTGAGCACCTGTCCTTTGTAGGGTATCCCTTCAGGAAGAATCACGTCGAAGGCCGAGATTCGGTCGGTGGCCACCATCACGAGCAGGCGGTCGTCGATATCATATACATCGCGCACTTTGCCGTGATATACTGATTTCTGACCTTTGAAATTAAAATCTGTAGATGTTAAAGTTGCCATGAAGTTGTGTATTGTGTGTTTCAGATGCAAAATTACAACTTTTATCGTTTTGTTGTATGCCTGCACAGCCTTAAAATGCATCATCGCAAAACAAAAAAGCCATGACTTCCCCTGAATGGGACCATGGCGCAATCGTGGCACGTCGTGTTGAGAGCGATCAGCGTTACGACACTATGCCCGTGACCGTGACTTCTATGTCGCGTGCAAGAGCGGCATTGTCCTTTATATAATGATAGAGCTCAACCAGAGGAGTCATCATATCGTCTTTGCCATTTTCCGGAATCCCCCCGCAGGTTGCGATCTCATCCGAGGTTTTCTGTTCCGCGGCTTCGAGCGAGATATTCTCGTCGTGAGCCCTTCTGAGGAGTTTCTCTTTAAGTAAATCGGAGGATGAGAAGAGCTGTGTGTTGGCAACAAAAGAGAAACAGTCCTCAAGAAGCCTTGGCCATAATGACATGTCGATTCTTGTCTGAAGGGAATCGATATAGAGACTCGTGCTCATGGCGCACCGCATAAGTCCCTCGACCGAGGAACGGCGGGAATGATCGGCCGGAATATCGGAAGGCTTATACAGGTCTCTGATGTCGGAGAATGCGAAACGAGGATTATATTTCGGTGAATCCTTGGTGCGTTTGGCGACAGGGGTGGTGACAGCATAACAATAAGCGAGAAATAGATTGATCTTGTGGATTATCAAAGGCGCGTTTTTCGCGAGCTTATCTTTCTCCCTGGCAAGATGGATCTGGCGCTGTCTCTCAATTTCCGACTCAACCTCTATCTCAGACTTCATTGATCCTACCGCATTGAGGAAGAGACCGAGAATCACCAACCCGCACATCACTTCGATTGCAGTGATAGCCTGGGCCCAGCCATGGACAGGTGTATAATCGCCGAAACCCAACGTCGATATGGTCACTATACTGTAGTACACCCACGACCCGAAGTCGGTGGTCCCGTTGTCTGGGATGCGGAACTGAGAGTCGGGAAGCAGCCAGTAGATGAATGCGAACACCGGCATGAGCCCTATATAAAGACATATCCAATAGATAGGCCTTACATTTGAAACGACATGGAAAAAATGTCTTATTCGGTTGGAAAGCGACATGGAATCTGATATTTAACGATAGTTTTACTGATATAACATTTGGAGGGGCTGATGGTTTGCTCATGTATCCATCCGTTTCATGTCCATATCGCCGCATGCATATAAAAAGCCGGCACCTTCCGATGCCGGCTTCCATATCCTGTAGGGTTTGTTATTTATTCCGAGCATAGATAAGAGATTCACGGCATTTTTCCGTGATATAGGCATAGTCACCCGCAACTACTTTGTCTTTTGGGAAAAGCTTGCTGCCCATGCCAACGCAATAGGCACCAGCTTTCATCCATCGGCCGATATTGTCGGCGGTAGGCTCCACTCCGCCGGTCACCATGATCTTCGACCACGGCATGGGAGCCATCAGCCCCTTGACAAACGACGGTCCGAGCACATCTCCCGGGAAGACCTTGCAAAGGTCGCAGCCTGCCTCCTGGGCATATCCCACTTCCGTGACGCTGCCGCAGCCCGGAGTGTATGGGATGAGACGACGGTTGCAGATGCGGGCGACCTCCGGGTTGAAAAGAGGCCCGACTACGAAACAGGCACCAAGCTGGATGTAGAGCGCAGCTGTGGCCGGATCGACCACAGAGCCGACACCCAATGCCAGATCAGGACACTCCTCCGCCGCATATTTCACGAGATAGCCGAAGATTTCATGGGCGAAATCCCCGCGGTTGGTAAACTCGAAGGCGCGTATGCCTCCATCGTAACATGCCTTGACTACATTGCGTGCCTTCTCAAGGTCTTTGTGATAGAACACCGGCACCACAGGTGCCTCCTTCATCTTGGCAAACACTGCCTGCTTATCGAATCTTGCCATTATCTCTGCACTCTTCCGTTAGCGTTACCTCTTGCCAAAGCCTTTACCTCCTCGGCCGTGACAAGGTTGAAATCACCGTTGATCGTCTGCTTGAGCGCCGAAGCCGCAACTGCAAACTCCAGCGCTTCGCCAGGCGACGGCATGGTGAGTAGTCCGTGGATCAGACCGCCCGAGAAGCTGTCGCCGCCACCTACACGGTCGATGATCGGGTCGATGTCATAACGGCGGCTCTCATAGAAATCCATGCAGTCGTAGAGCAGCGCCTTCCATCCGTTGTGGGTGGCCGAATACGACTCCCGCAGCGTGGAGGCAACATACTTGAAACCGAACTCCTCTGTCATGGCCTTGAAAATACCTTTATAGCCTTCGGCCGATGTCCTGCCTCCCTCCACATCCGCTTCCGGCTTAAAGCCGAGACAGAGCTCGGCGTCTTCCTCATTGCCGATGCAGACGTCGACATAGCTCATGAGGGGACGCATCACGGAGATGGCCTTCTCGCTCGACCAGAGTTTCTTCCGGAAATTCAGGTCAACGCTTATCATGACGCCGTGGCGTCGGGCTGCCTCGCATGCGAGGCGCACCAGCTCAGCATCATTGCCGGAGAGGGCAGGGGTGATGCCACTCCAGTGAAACCAGTCGGCCCCGTCCATTATACTGTCGAAATCAAAATCGTCGGGGGTAGCCTCGGCGATAGAACTTCCGGCCCTGTCGTAAATCACTTTCGACGGCCGCATCGAGGCGCCGGTCTCACAATAATAAATCCCCACCCGGTTTCCACCGCGGGCTATATAGTCAGTGCGCACTCCGTATCTGCGCAGGGAGTTGAGGGCAGCCTGACCTACCTCATGCTCCGGCAGCTTGCTCACGAAATATGCCTCATGTCCATAATTGGCGCAGCTCACTGCCACATTGGCCTCGCCGCCGCCCCAGATGGCGTCGAAGGAGTCGACCTGCACGAGACGATGGCATCCGGCGGGGGACAGCCTGAGCATGATTTCCCCGAGAGTCACTATCTTACTCATATCATTTCATTTCAAGATATTTCACTTTATCCATATCTCCATAGTCGAGGTTCTCCCCGCCCATACCCCAGATAAACATGTAGTTGGACGTTCCTGCGGCGGCGTGGATGCTCCATTCCGGACTCATCACGGCCTGCTCGTTGTGGAGCCATATGAGTCGGTTTTCCTGAGGCTCTCCCATAAGGTGGCAGATAGCGTTGCCTTCGGGCACCTGGAAGTAATAATATACCTCCACGCGGCGGTCATGGGTATGGGCCGGCATGGTGTTCCAGACTGAGCCAGGCATCAGCTCCGTAAGACCCATCTGAAGCTGGCATGGCCCTTCCTCAAGCACATTGTTGGTGATGAGCTGGTTGATGTAGCGGTCGTTGCTCTCCTCCATGCTGCCGGCATGCATGCGGTTGGCCTTGATGCTTCCCTTGCGGCCGTCGATGGTTATGAGCTGGGTCTTATATGCCTTATGGGCCGGCGTGGAGTTGATATAGAAGCGGGCAGGATTGGATGCGTCTTTACTTCTGAACACAACCGACTTATTGCCTCGCCCCACATACAGGGCGTCCTTGAACTGAAGTTCATATTCCTTGCCGTCGACCACCACAATGCCGGGGCCTCCCGTATTGATCACTCCAAGCTCACGTCGCTCCAGGAAATACTCCGCCTTCAGAGGGTCGATTGTCTCCAGGACGACATCACGGGCCACGGGCACTACGCCGCCGTATATGATTCGGTCGTACATGCTGTAGGTGAGCGTCACGGTGTTTTCCTTCATCACCTCCGGCATCATGAAATGCGAGCGCAGGCGTGAAGTGTCATAGCTTTTGAAGTCCTCGGGGTTGACGGCCCTGAGCATTTTCCATGTGGCCTGCGCCTGCCCCGCAAGGCAGACAAGAGCCGCAGCCACGGTTATAATACATTTTCTCATATTCGTAATTCTATTCTGTTGATTCCAATTTATCCGAGCCGGATCTGATCATGAGGGCCTCGTTGCGGAGAATGTGTACACGGTTCCACCACATCATGCCCATGCAGATGATCACGAGAAGGCCGCTTCCGATCCATTTGAGGTTGACCGAGGCCTGATAGATGATCCATGCGAGAGGCGACGACGCGAAGTCGAGCGATCCACCCTCGAAGCCTGCCGGGATGGCCACGGCACTGTCGCCGGTTACTGTAAACACATCCTTGGCCGCCATCGTGAAGGCCGGAGCCAGATACGTCACGCTATACAGGCCGAGCACAAGCACCACGAGTCCTACGATGAATGTCTTTACCACATTGCCTTTTGTGAACGGCAGCACAAGTGGAAACACGTAGAACATTCCGGCGAGTGAAGCAAGCGGCAGGAACTGATTGCCGGGAAGGATTACGGCGAGTGCGAGTGTGGCGGGGATAAGCAGCAGCGACACCACGAGTGTAGTGGGGTTGCCGATTACAAGCGCCGGGCTCATGCCTATGTTCAGTCCGTCGGCGCCCTTGAATTTCCTTGCGATCAACTGCCGCGTAGCCTCGGAGATAGGTTTCAGTCCCTCGATAAACAGAACGGTGACGCGGGGGATAAGTTCCATCACTGCGCCCATCTTGATGCCGAGACCAAGTATATAAGGTATCTTGTCGACGATTTCCTTCCAGGAAGTGCAGGTGAGGCATCCGATGCCTACACCCACGATTACACCGAGAAACAGAGGCTCCCCGAGAAGGCCGAATCTCTTCTTCAGCCCTTCGGCGTCGATCTCGAGCCTCTGCATGCCGGGAATCCTGTCGAGGCCCTTGTTGATGACCCAGGCAAACGGAGCGAAACCTGCGCAGAAGGGCTGCGGAATCGAGATGCCGTCCATATCTTTATAATAGTTCTGGAATTTTTTGGCGGTCATGTCGGCGAGTACAAGGGTGATGATATAGCACACCACAGCTCCGAAGAAACCCCATGCGAGAGAGTCTGAGGCGAAGTAGATGATCGCTCCTATGAATGCGAAGTGCCAGTAGTTCCAGAGGTCTATATTAACGGTGCGTGTGGTTTTCGTTAACAGCATCAACAGGTTGACACCAAGACATACGGGGATTATAAAGGCGCCCACGGCCGTGTTGTAGGCCACGGCGGCGGCGGCGGGCCATCCCATGTCGAAGACCCTGAGCTGAAGGTCGTAGATTTCTACTACGGAGTTGAGTGCCGGGCCGAGTGCCGAAGTCAGAAGAGCTGTCACGATCGAGAGGCCGACGAAGCCGACTCCGACCTTAAGACCGGCCTTGAGCGCGTCGCCGGGCTTTATGCCGATGCAGATGCCGAGTATCGTGAAGATCACCGGCATCATCACGGCAGCGCCAAGACCAATGATATAACTGAAAACCGCTTCCATCACTTAGGCTGTTTGCCTATATAGGCCAGGATGCCTCCGTCGACATAGAGGATATGGCCATTGACGAAATCGGAAGCATCCGAAGCCAGGAAGAGCGCCGGGCCCATCAGGTCTTCGGGTGTCCCCCAGCGGGCAGCGGGAGTCTTTGAGATGATGAAGCTGTCGAACGGATGTCGGCTACCGTCGGGCTGACGCTCGCGGAGCGGAGCCGTCTGCTCAGTGGCTATGTAGCCCGGGCCTATGCCGTTGCACTGTATGTTGTATTCGCCGTATTCGGAGCAGATGTTGCGGGTGAGCATCTTCAGTCCGCCCTTGGCTGCCGCATAGGCGCTCACCGTCTCGCGTCCGAGTTCGCTCATCATCGAGCAGACGTTGATTATCTTGCCGTGTCCTTTCTTTATCATGCCGGGAATCACGGCCTTTGCGCAGATGAACGGCCCCACGAGATCTATATCTATCACCTTTCGGAAATCCTCCGCCTTCATCTCCTCCATGGGGATGCGCTTGATAATGCCGGCGTTGTTGACGAGGATATCGATTGTGCCTACTGTCTTCTCGATATCCGCCACCATGTTTCTGACGGCCTCCTCGTCGGTGACATCGCAGAGATAGCCTCTGGCATCGATGCCGAGCCTGCGGTAAGCCTCCATACCGCGGTCGACGGTTTCCTGACGTGAACAGTTGAACACTATCTTCGCACCCGCCTCAGCGAATGCCTTGGCAATGGCGAGACCTATGCCGTAGGCGGCTCCGGTCACGAGCGCGACTCTGCCTTCCAATGAAAAATTGACCATAACTTTATTCTGTTTCGTTTATTGAATATTCAAGCACATATACTTTTGACGAGGTGGGTCTGTCGGCGGCCACCTTCTCCCCGTCGCCCTGATGCGTTTCCTGCACGAAGATATGAAGCTTCTTGTCTTCGTTCCAAAGATTGGTGTCGATCGATGGCTCCCACGCATCTACCGGGAAATCGGTAAGGTCTTTCGTATTCCAGCTTCCAGACGCGATATCGGGAGTGTAGGCCAGCGACACCTTGCTGCCGCGCTCTTCATCGCGGAACACATACCAGGCCCTGCGCCCGTCGCTCACGATTCTCGGGCGTGAAATGGGAATCATCTTTGTGCCACCGCCGGAAAGAGAAAATGGAGCCGTGCGTTTTCCTACCTGTTGTGCGTGCCATCCGGAACCGTCATGCCACACCAGCCTGTATTGAGGCACGTCGCTGTCGGCATCTCTCCAGTAGGTGGCTATATACGGATTGCCGTTGCTGTCGGCGGTCATACTGGTCTGATTGATGAGCTCGCTGTTCTGAGGTATTTTCCATACGGTCTCGGCCGACTCAAGAGTGATCGGAAGAGTATATGGCGAGCCGTCGCTTTTCCGCCATGTACGGCCTCCGTCGGTGGATTGCGCGTAACAGAGATCATGGTTGGTCTCCACCATCCATGTCTCGCGCCATACCCATGATACGTGGATCATGCCGTTCTCATCCACATGCATCTGCCAGTAGGCATTTCGTTTACCCTCGCCGTCGATCAGCACGTCCTGTATCCTTTCCCATTTCCCGGCAACTGGGTCGTAGCCGTTGAGCACGAGATTCCCGTTGCCCGAGGCTCCTGAACGATAGGCGAAAAGCAGCCTGCCGTCAGGCATGGTATGGAATTCAGGATAGGTGACGTCGTTCTCGTCATTCCCGGTCATGGGGGAGAGGGGCATGAACTCAAGGCCTCCGGGCTCGACGGATCGTGTATATCTTAGAGGGTTGCCGTGATGGTCGAATGAAAGGTGGAGATATCCGCGGCCGTCCACTCCCATGCTTATCACATTGTGCCCGTCGGCTATATTGCCGGTGAATCCGGTGTCGCTCAGCGTCCACCTGTCGCTGCCGAGTTTCCGCTTTCCGACCATGAGATGCCCTTGCGGATTATAATAGGCAATATACTGTGTGTCGCCGTGGGTGGCGAGGGAACTCTCGCGGAAAACGGCTGTGTTGACTGATGTGCGGCTGTATCCGTCGCCCGCCTCGATGAGTCTGGGCTCAGCGGCACGGGCCGGCATTAAGGCCGACACTGCGGCCATGGTTATGATGAATCGCATGATGCCTTTATTTCTGATTTCCGGTTCTCAGATACTCTACCCAATTCTCGAGCGACGTGATATCCGTGCGGTCCCAGGCATAACCCCAGTAATATCTGAACGGCTTGCCGGGAGCTACTGTTGAAACCGCCAAAAGGGGACCATGCATAGGAAA
>OGQO01002410.1_pt1 | contig 14658 bp, 10 predicted proteins | sample 1553241 | NCBI WGS metagenome assembly OGQO01 (sample SAMEA2579933, study PRJEB22360) | human gut metagenome | biome: human gut; feature: human-associated habitat; material: faeces | place: Denmark | collected 2008/2010
CAGATACAGACGCCTGTGGTACTTGTCCCTCCTGCGTAAAGTGGAATAAGCTGGTACATCCGGATGTACATTTCGTCTTTCCCATCGTAAAAAAAGGAAAGAAAGAAGTGTGCGATGATTATATAGCTGACTGGCGCCATCTGGTGCTGAACAGCCCTTATTTCAGTCTAAACCACTGGCTAAATGAGATGGATGCTGAAAACGGGCAAGCCATCATCTATGCAAAGGAGAGTGACGAGATAGTGCGCAAGCTCAGTCTGAAATCAAGCGAAGGTGGCTACAAGGTTACTATCGTCTGGCTACCGGAGAAAATGCACGTAGTTTGTGCCAATAAGTTATTGAAACTTCTGGAAGAGCCTCCCGAAAAGACAGTATTCCTATTGATATCCGAAACTCCGGACATGATACTGCCGACAATCCTGAGCCGTACGCAACGTTTCAACATCCGTAAAATAGAAGAAACGGATATTGCCAACGCCTTGCAACAGAAATACGGCGTACGTCCTAATGATAGTTTCACCTTGGCGCATCTTGCCAACGGTGACTTTATCAAAGCATTGGAAACCATCCACCTAAACGAAGAAAATGAACTGTTCTTTGAACTCTTTGTCAGCCTCATGCGTCTTTCCTATCAACGGAAGATACGTGAAATGAAGCAATGGAGTGAGCAACTGGCAGGCATGGGACGTGAACGGCAGAAGAACTTTCTGACATACGCCCAGCGTATGATACGCGAGAATTTTATCTATAACCTACATTGCAAAGAGATGAGTTACATGACTCTGCCCGAACAAAACTTTGCCACCCGCTTCGCCCCTTTTATCAACGAACGGAATGTAACGGGAATGATGGATGAATTGAGCGAAGCGCAGATACATATTGAGCAAAATGTAAATGCAAGGATGGTCTTTTTTGATTTTTCATTGAAAATGATAGTTCTACTGAAACAGTAGAAATCAGATATATAGTAGTAATCTCAATCATAAATAAAAAAATGGATTTTAAACTACATAACGGAAGCGGAAGTCTCTGCTGCAAAAGTTGCGGCAGGCAAGACAAGCAACTGAACACCTACGACTGGCTGGCCGACATTCCCGGAAACGGAGAAGAAAGCGATCTGGTAGAAGTTCAGTTCAAGAATACCCGCAAAGGATATTTCCGCAATAGCAACCATATACCTCTTGAAAAGGGCGACATCGTGGCCGTAGAAGCAACACCGGGACATGACATCGGTGTGGTGACCCTAACCGGACGCCTTGTTCCGCTACAAATGAGAAAAGCTAACATCAAGTCTGAGGCTGATATCAAGCGCATCTACCGTAAAGCCAAACAGGTAGATATGGACAAATACAATGAAGCCAAAGGACGCGAACATAACACCATGATACGCGCCCGACAGATTGCCCTCAACCTGAATCTCAACATGAAAATCGGTGATGTGGAATATCAGGGAGACGGTAACAAAGCTATTTTCTATTATATTGCCGATGAGCGTGTAGACTTCCGCCAGCTGATCAAGGTATTGGCAGATGCTTTCCATGTCCGCATTGAAATGAAGCAGATTGGTGCACGCCAAGAGGCCGGACGAATCGGTGGTATTGGTCCTTGTGGACGCGAGCTCTGCTGTGCCACCTGGATGACTTCTTTCGTGTCAGTATCCACAAGTGCCGCCCGTTATCAGGATATCTCTCTCAATCCGCAAAAACTGGCAGGACAATGTGCCAAACTGAAATGCTGTCTCAACTATGAAGTGGACTGCTATGTAGAAGCTCAGAAACGTCTTCCTTCCAGGGAGATCGAGTTGGAAACCAAAGACGGTACTTTCTATTTCTTCAAGGCAGATATTCTAAGCAATCAGATAACCTACTCTACCGACAAGAACATTCCTGCCAATCTGGTAACAATCAGTGGTAAGCGTGCATTTGAAATCATCGGTATGAACAAACGGGGTACTAAGCCAGAAAGTCTTGTAGAAGAAGCACGCCAAGTGGAACCCAAGAAGCCGATAGATTTGTTGGAACAGGAAAGCTTAACCCGCTTCGACCGTAGTCGTAAAGGTAAAAATGGCGGAGAAAATAACGGTGGCGGGAATGGAAACAGCGGTAATAACAACCGCAAGAAAAAGAAAAAAGGAAATCCGAATCAACCTGGAGATCAACAATCCAGACCACGCCCACAAGGTGAACCACGCCCACAAGGTACTCCCAGACCACAAGGCGAGCAACCAAGGCAACAGGGGAACCAACCCAGACTACAAGGCGATCAGGTCAGACGCAACAAGCAAAAAAATCGTGAACGAGGAGATGGACAACGTGTTGATAGAGGTCCCAGACCCAACAATCCACCCAGACCACAAGGAGAGAAACCAGCCGGAAATGAAAAACCAGCCCAAGAATAAAACATCTCTCCTGAAGAGTTTAATACTGCTGTTCATCGCAAGCCTCTACACAGCCTGCGATGAACAGACTGTATATCATTCTTTTCAATCCCTGCCAACGGAAGGCTGGCAGCGGAATGACACACTATTCTTCAATGTTTCGGTTGCAGACTCCGCTACACTCTACAATGTATCCGTAGAAGTAAGAAACCGGAACAATTATCCATATCAGAATTTGCCCTTACTCATCTACTACGACAGCCCGGAAGTCCCAAATATCAAGCGGGATACATTGGAGCTGCGACTTGCTGACAATGCAGGTATTTGGTTAGGAGATGGCTGGGGTGGGTTATATCAATCAACTCTCCCAGCAGGCTTCATCCGTATTGGAAAAGCCGGGGAATACCGCTTCAAAATTATACACCTTCTACCGGACGAAGTTCTTCCCGGTATCAATGATGTAGGAATCAAATTAAAACGCTGACAGTCTCTTTTTACGTCCTGCATCAATCCGCAGGAAGATGAACAGCAAGATGGTGAATCCCCAAAGCGAAGAACCGCCATAACTAAAGAATGGCAACGGAATACCAATCACAGGTGTCAATCCCAGCACCATGCCTACATTAATAAATAAGTGGAACAGGAATATACTAACGACCGAGTACCCATAGACTCGACCAAAAGTAGACGGTTGCCGCTCCGCCACAGCAATCAGACGGAGTATTAATATAAGGAATAAGAGTAGCACGGCAGTAGAACCTATAAATCCTTCTTCTTCACCTACCGTACAGAAAATAAAGTCCGTATCTTGTTCGGGTACATATTTCAGCTTAGTCTGAGTACCGTTTAGGAATCCCTTTCCTGTCAGGCCACCGGAACCGATAGCTATCTTCGACTGGTTGACATTGTATCCGGCACCAGCCAGATCTTCTTCCATGCCTAATACCACCTTGATACGTATCTGCTGGTGAGGCTCCAATACTTTATTAAAGAAGTAATCACTGGAATATAAGAAACCGATAGAACCGATAGCAAACATACCTATCAGGAAATAACTAAGATGACGCTCACTTAACGAAAGGAAAATAAGGTACCCAACTACCAGCATACACAGTCCCCATTGCACCCAAACCAAATTAAACGGAGTCACATATTCCGATATAAAATAAGCGATTAACAACACTCCAATGGTAACTAACAATATATTGCGTACCGGTTCCCATTTCTTCTTATAAACCCACACCATTCCTGCCGCAGACAGCAAGACCATCGAAAGTACTGCAAACTCCCCTATCGGCGTCGGCGTATCGGCAATAAACACCTGATCAAAACGAATACCTACCACAAAGTAAACTACCGCGCACACTCCGGAAAACAGTACCACACCTGGCATTCCCTCCCGATACAGAACCAAAAAGAAAGCAGTATATACCAACGCTGAGCCAGTCTCCCGCTGCAAGATAATAAGTATCATCGGGAACAAAATAAGGAAAACCATCATCAAGATATTCTTCCAGTTCTTCATGGTGAACGAATAGGAATTCATATACTTGGCAAGAGCCAGCGCCGTAGCAAACTTGGCGAACTCCGCCGGCTGCAAACTTACCGGCCCCATGACCAGCCACGACCTCGATCCCTTCGTATCAGGGGCTATAAAGATAGTGACCACAAGTAATATGGCAAGTGCTATATAAATCAGATAGGCAAACATATCATAAACGCTGTCTTCAAGCATCAACAACACAAATCCCAATCCGAAAGAGCAAATGATCCAAACCAGTTGCTTACCTGCACGAGTGGAGAAATCCCAGAAGTCGCGGTCACCATAATCATAGCTTGCCCCGCAAACGCTAAACCAACCGAATGCAATCAGAATCAAGTAAACACAGATCGTTACCCAATCCAGTGATTTCCATATACTATCTCTCCTCGTCACCATACATTATCACACGATTACTCATTTCTTCCGCTCTTTCCTCGCTGGCAGGCGAAAGTTTTCCATTCAAATACTGTTCCATCATTAAAGCACCATAAGGTACTCCATAGGTTGCACCCCAACCACCATTCTCGACATAAACGGCAATAGCGATCTTCGGCTTGTCCATCGGGGCAAAACCTATAAATGCAGAATGGTCATGTCCGCGATTCTGTGCCGTACCCGTCTTTCCACAGACTTCTACACCCGGCAGTATGGTTCCGGCTATACGGCAAGTAGCACTTCCGGTAACTCCCGTAACAGCCGCCCGCATACCTTCTACAATTTCTTCATAATAAGAACGATCAATAGAAGTGTAACGACGCTCCCGATAGGTACTATCCAATTCTGCATCTTGAATATCCTTCACAATATGCGGAGTCACAAAATAACCACGATTGGCAATGGTAGCCGCTAAGTTTGCCATTTGCAAAGGTGTACTTAAAACTTCACCCTGACCGATAGAAATACTGATTACCGTCAATCCATTCCATGATCCACGATAGGCCTTATCATAAACACCTGCATTAGGAATAAATCCACGTTTCTCACCCGGCAAATCCGTTCCCAGCTTATAACCAAATCCTTGAGAAACCATGTGATCTTTCCATACAGTAAGCGCATTCTGTGGTGAACCGTATTTCTTATCACCAAACATGCGATAAAGCCCCCAACAAAAATAAGCATTACACGAAGTGGCAATAGCAGGTATCAGCGGAAGAGGTGATCCATGCCCGTGGCATCCCACACGCAGACCTCCATAAATGAATCCGTGAGAACAAGGAAACGATGTGGATGGCTGTATAATACCTTCCTGTAAGAATGTCAGCGCCTGCGCTGTTTTGAAAGTAGACCCCGGAGGATAGACACCCATAATAGCACGATTCAGCAAAGGTTTCTGCTTATCTCTCTGCAGCATATTATGATTTTTACCACGTTGGCGGCCAATCATCAAGTGCGGATCAAAGTTCGGAGCAGACACCAGACAAAGGATCTCCCCCGTTTCCGGCTCAATAGCCACAATTGCACCGATTTTATTTTTCATCAGACGCTCACCTAACATCTGCAAATCAATATCCAACCCTAATTTCAGGTTCTTACCCGGTATGGATGGGCGGTCTAGTTTCCCATCCATATAGTGGCCCTGAATACGTCCGTGCGCATCACGAAGCAAAACCTCTACTCCTTTTTCGCCACGCAGGTATTTCTCGTATGACTTTTCTATACCTTGCTTACCCACATAATCACCGCGAATGTAATAGTCGTCAGCCTCAATATCTCTCATTGAAACCTCACCAATATCTCCCAAAGCATGTCCGGCAGAATTATAAGTGTATTGCCGGATAGTACGTCTCTGAATATAAAAACCCGGGAATTTAAAGAGTTTTTCCTGGAATACACCGCACTCTTCCGCCGAGAGCTGCGTCATAAACACCTGATGCGTATATCTGGAATAACCGGGATTCATCCAGCGGTTCTTCACATCTTTCATTCGCTTCAGCAGCTGTTCTTTCGTAATATTCAGTGTGCGGCAAAAATCGAGAGTATCCAGTTCCGTCACCTCTCGCGGCACGAATGTGATATCATACGCAGGTTGATTGAACACCAGTAATTTTCCATTGCGGTCATAAATAGCACCGCGCGAAGGATACTGGATTTTATTAAGGAAAGCGTTACTATCTGCATTCTTCTTGTAAGTATCAGTCATGATCTGCAACACAAAAAGACGCATGATATAAATGATAACAATCACAATTGCTACCCCACCTATCACAAATTTCCGCTTTTCGAGTGTATAATCTTTTGCCATCTTACTTCTTCTTCACTCCTTCTATAGCCATGATACAGGTTATAGTCAGCAACGCACTTGCCACAATTCTCAGCAGCAACGTTCCGATATGGGCGAACGAAAAGAATTCTATGGTAAGTAATATTGCATGATGAATAAAAACGCTAACAACCAAATACTTCAGGAAAGGTACAATTCCCATCGATTTTATCGAAGGAACTATATTCTCAAATGCATCCCGCGGCACAAACAGGCGTAGGAATGTAGGACGCAAAAAAGCCAGTGCCACCGTAGCTGCAGCATTCATACCCGGCGTATCCGAAAAGATATCCACCGTCAGTCCCAGAAAAAACGCCCACAACATCAAAGTATTCCGTGGTGTTTCCGACTCAAATTTCAGTATGAGATAAATATATAGAAAAGGAGTGGCATATCCGGCAATATGCACATTATTCAGTATCAGTACCTGCAATAGTACCAAACCGATAAACCAACCTATTTTATGCAGATAATTGATGACCACCTCTTATTTAATTAACAATTGATAATTGACAATTGACAATTAAGGTTACCCCATTAATTGCTTATCACTAAATACTCTAACACTTATCACTCCCATCATTTCCCTTCTTCCTTCTCCAATGTCTGCTGCTCTTCTTGTCCGGTACGGGCAATCACCCGAACGTTGCTCACCTTTCCGAAATCCGTGGCCAGTTTTATCTTCAACAGATAAGAGAGACCGTCGTGAGAATCAGACATATCATCCACCGTTCCCACCATGATACCCGCAGGAAATACTGTAGAATACCCACTTGTCACCACCGTATCACCCAGGTTAAACTCTGCATGGCGAGGTAAATCTTTCAAATAAGCATAACGAGAGTCTCCATATTCCCACTTCAAATAACCGAAATATTCACTGCCCACAATCTTGCAACTGATGCTCGATTTACTGTTCAGCAATGGAATAACGGTAGAGTAATGCGGAGAAGTTTTATAGACAATGCCCACTACTCCGTTGGCATCTACCACTCCCATTTCCGGACGGATACCCGCAGAGGTTCCTTCATCAAGGGTGATATAGTTATCCACCCGGTTCAGACTATTCTTGATGACATTCGCTTTGAAAATATGGTATTCGTCCGGTTCGAGCCGTTCCAGGCTATACAACCGAACAGAGTCCATTCCTTTATTTTTCAGCGTTTTCTCCAGAAAAGCCACCCGCTGCTCCAACCACATATTACGGTCGAGCAAGTCTTCATTGACAGATTTCAGATGGAAATAAGAAGTAATAGTTCCCGAAACATCGTAAACTTTCCCCGCCACACTGTTGGCAGATGTGAAGAACACACTCTGCTGATAGTAGTTGAAACGAAACAATAAAACAAAACTGGCTGCCTCTAACAGTAGAAAGAGGAACCAGTAGTTGTATTTAATAAGAAAGTTCAGTAAATTTCGCATATGGCTTTATCATCTCATCAGGAATGAGAAACGATCCACATTCTTCAGCGCCACACCCGTACCTTTGGCAACAGCATGCAGGGGATCCTCAGCAATATGGAACGGAATGTTAATCTTATCAGTCAAACGCTTATCGAGTCCGCGGAGCAATGCACCACCACCTGCCAGATAAATACCATTGTGCACGATATCGGCATACAGTTCGGGAGGTGTATTTTCCAACGCGTTCAAGATAGCGGTTTCAATCTTCGAGATTGATTTCTCCAGACAGTGCGCTACTTCCTGATAGCATACAGGCACTTCCATAGGCAGAGCCGTGATACGGTTCGGTCCGTGAACGATATAATCTTCGGGGGCGTCTTCACCAAGTTCAGTCAGGGCGGCACCCGCATTGATCTTAATACGTTCGGCCATACGCTCACTGACCTTCACATTGTGCTGACGGCTCATATACTCCTGAATGTCCGCAGTAAAGTCATCACCCGCTATGCGGATGGAATTATTGGCTACGATACCACCCAAGGAGATAACGGCAATTTCCGTAGAACCACCACCTATATCTACAATCATGTTTCCTTCCGGAGCTTCCACATCGATACCGATACCGATAGCGGCAGCCCTAGGTTCGAAAATCAGGTAGACGTCACGTCCGCCGGCATGCTCGGCAGAGTCGCGCACGGCACGCAGCTCCACTTCAGTACTACCCGAGGGGACACCGATAACCATACGGAGCGAAGGAGAGAACAGACGGTTGCGATTATTCACCATCTTTATCAAACCGCGTATCATCTGCTCGCAAGCATAGAAATCGGCAATTACACCGTCGCGAAGCGGACGGATGGTACGTATGTTTTCATGGGTCTTTTCGTGCATCATCTTTGCCTTATCACCCACGGCAATCATCTTATCGGTGCGACGGTCGAGAGCTACCACCGAAGGCTCATCCACCACAATCTTACCATTGGTTGTAATAATGGTATTGGCGGTACCAAGGTCCATCGCTATTTCTTGTGTAAAAGAGAATAATCCCATGCGAATATTTATGATTTATGAATTATGATTTATAATTTATGGATGATAATGAGGGCGCTTACAACTCTTGCTGTTCAGCGGTCATAACTCATAAATTATAAATCATAAATCTAATTAGTGTTTGAAATGACGAATTCCTGTGGTCACCATCGCGATGCCATGTTCGTTGCAATAGTCGAACGAAAGCTGATCCTTGATGGAACCACCCGGTTGAATAACTGCGGTCACACCTTCATTTCCGGCAATCTCCACACAGTCGGGGAAGGGGAAGAAAGCGTCGGATGCCATCACGGCACCTTTCAGGTCGAAGCCGAAATTCTTGGCTTTTTCGATGGCCTGCTTCAAAGCATCCACACGTGAAGTCTGTCCCACACCGCTTGCCAGCAATTGCTTTCCTTTAGCCAGTACGATAGCGTTGGACTTACTGTTCTTCACAATCTTGTTAGCAAAGAGCATGTCTTCTATTTCCTGTGCGGTAGGTGCTTTCGTGGTTGCAGTTTTCAAATCTTCCGGCTTCTCGATGTTCAGGTCGCGATCCTGTACCAACACACCATTCAAGAGAGAACGGAACTGCTTCTTAGGCAGTGCGGCAGGCTTGCGAACCAGAATAATACGGTTTTTCTTCTGTCCCAGGATTTCCAATGCGTCTACATCGTAATCAGGAGCGATAATTACCTCAAAGAAGATTTTATTGATTTCCTCAGCAGCGTCCTTATCGATCACTCCGTTTGTGATGAGCACACCGCCAAAAGCGGAAACCGGGTCACCGGCCAATGCATCGTTCCATGCTTCGAGCACCGTGGGGCGTGAAGCCAGACCGCAAGCATTGTTATGCTTCAATACGGCAAACGTAGTCTCCTCAAATTCATCGATCAGGTCAACGGCTGCATTGATATCGAGCAGGTTGTTGTAAGAGATTTCCTTTCCGTGAATCTGGTCGAACATAGCTTCCAGATTTCCGTAGAAGTGACCCTTCTGATGCGGGTTCTCGCCGTAGCGCAAAGTCTTCTGATTATTGGCAGAGCAACGGAATGCGGAACCTTCTTCGCCATCGAAGTAGTTGAAGATGGCTGAATCGTAATGGGAAGAAACGGAAAACGCCTCTTTGGCAAACCAACGGCGTTCTTCCAGCGAAGTGGTAGCTCCATGTTCCATCAGCATATCGCGGAACGGCTGGTATTGTGCCTGAGAAGCGATGATAACCACATCATTGTAATTCTTGGCAGCTGCACGGATCAGTGAGATACCGCCTATATCTATTTTCTCGATAATAGTCGGCTCGTCGGCACCGGAAGCTACGGTAGCTTCAAACGGGTACAAATCAACGATAACGAGGTCTATTTCGGGAATTTCATATTTTTCTATCTGTTGCATATCCTGTTCCAGTCCGCGACGGCAGAGAATACCACCGAACACTTTCGGATGCAGGGTCTTCACACGTCCACCCAGGATAGAGGGATACGTGGTCAAGTCTTCCACTGCTTTACAGGGATACCCCAGTGATTCTATAAACTGACGAGTTCCGCCTGTTGACAGAAACTCAACTCCTTCTTCATGCAGTTTGGTGATGATTTCGTCCAAACCTTCCTTATGATAAACCGATACTAAAGCGGTTTTAATTCTTTTTGTTTCAGACATGGAATTGCGTATATAAGTATTTGATGCGCAAAGGTACTAAAAATGTTTATTTGCACACATACTCAAACACAATAAATTAGGTATAATTAAAAAAGGCAGCAATCCTGTTTAGGATTTACTGCCTTAGTTCATAATCTTCCGCTCTGATGAGCTTGTTAGTTTCAGGTAATGAAATAATTTATTTCCCCCGCATGAAACTATTACCAGATAGAGATGCGTTCTTCTACCGGTACATACATCGGATCTTTTTCGGTAATGCCAAATGCATCATACCATGCAGCAATGTGCGGCAACGCAGCGTCTACACGCCATTTGCCCAAAGAGTGTACATCGATCTTCGTCAATTGCAGGATGGCTTCGGGACGGGTATTGTTAGCCCAAACATTGGCATAAGCCAGGAAGAAGCGTTGTTCGGGAGTGAAACCGTCTTTTACTTCCAGCGGAGCGGCAGCGGTAGCCTTCTTGAATGCCTGATAAGATACTTGCAAACCTCCGTGGTCGGCAATGTTCTCACCCAGTGTCATACGACCGTTGGCATGTACCCCCGGTGCAACTTCGATGCTGTCAAAGAAAGCAACCATTACATCGGCACGTTTCTCGAAGTTCTTAGCATCTTCTTCCGTCCACCAGTCTTTCAGATTACCGTCTTTGTCGTACTGGCGACCTTGGTCGTCGAAGCCGTGTGTCATCTCATGACCGATTACAACACCGATTGCACCATAATTGAAGGCATCGTCAGCATTCATATCGAAGAACGGATATTGCAGGATACCGGCAGGGAAACAGATTTCGTTCGTTGTCGGGTTGTAATAAGCGTTTACGGTCTGCGGAGTCATCAACCACTCGTCCTTGTCTACCGGTTTGCCGGCTTTGGCAACCATTTCGGCATAGTTCCACAGGTTGGCACGCTTGATATTGTTCCAGTAAGAGTCGTCCTTGATCTCCAACGTTGAGTAGTCTTTCCACTTATCAGGATAACCGATCTTCACGTGGAAAGTAGCCAGTTTTTCCTGTGCTTTCAGCTTGGTTTCGTCGCTCATCCAGGCAAGGTTGTTGATGCGTTCGCCCAGGCTGGTCTGAAGGTTCTTCACCAAAGATATCATACGTTCCTTGGCAGCGGCAGGGAAGTATTTCTCTACATACATTTGCCCCACGGCTTCACCCAGTGCGGAGCTCACTACAGAAACGGCAGTCTTCCAGCGGGGTTGCATTTCCTGCGTTCCAGACATGGTGCGTTCGTAGAAGTCAAAGTTCTGCTGAGCCATCTCGTCATTCAATGCGCTGGCGGCAGAGTCAATCAACTTCCATTGCAGGTAAAGGACTTGCTGATCAACAGGTAAGGTGTTAAGGATGTTAGCAGCTTCAGCTACCGAAGCAGGCTGGCCGACAATGATTTCCTTCACATCTGTCAGTCCAAGACCTGAAAGGTAAGCGTCCCAGTTGAAAGTAGGATAATTCTTCTTCACCTCTTCCATGCTCATCTTATTGTAGTTAGCATGCGGGTCACGCAGTTCGGTACGAGAACGGAAAGCTTTGGCAAGACGGGTTTCTACGTCCATAACCACTTCCATACCTTTCTTGGCAGTAGCCTCATCGAAACCTGCCAACTGATACATTTTCTGTACATGAGTACGGAAGGCATCACGGATAGCGGTAGTAGAAGGATCAGTAGCCAGATAGTAATCGCGTTCGCCCATGCTCAAGCCGCTTTGATAAAGCTGCACGGCGTTCTCGTTACTGTTCATTTCGTCGGCAGCCACATAGAGGCCGAGGTAAGCACCGATGCCCTGTTTACGCAGATCGGCGAGCAAAGCATAAACAGCTTCTTTATCTTTCAGGGAAGCAATTTGTTCCAAGTCGGCTTTGATAGGAGCAACACCTTCCTTGTTCAGCTTCACGCTGTCCATAACAATCTTGTAGAGGTCGCCTACCTTTTGCGCTACACTACCAGCTTCGTGCTGAGTGGCAGCCAGTTCTTCAATCAAACCTTGTATCTGCTTACGGTTATTCTCGGCAAGTTCTGTAAAAGAACCGTACTGTGAATACTCAGGTGAAAGTGGATGACTTTCAATCCAACCGCCGCAGGCGTACTGATAGAAACTACTCCCCGGAAGGGCAGTTGTGTCAAGATTGGCAAGCTGGATACCGGCTGTCATTTCAGCTTTCTGCTTGCCCGTACCACATCCCACCATCATAAGGCAAGCTGCGGCTAAAGGTAAATAATGAGTTACTTTCATAAGATATAAAATAATGTTATAAGTTTTATTGTTCTTTCCGAACTGCTTCCAGTTCGGTAGAGACGGCATCCCACTCTTCCATCACAGAGTCGAGTTGTTGTTTCAGTTTCTGATGCTGCTCGTAAAGGGCCATATCCGAAGCTCCCTCAGGAGTTGCCATTCGGGCTTCGAGAATGGCGATGGCAGACTCGGTCTGCTCTATCTCCGATTCACAGTCAGCAACGCGACGTTCCAGTTTTTTGAGCTTCTTGTTCAGTTCCTTCTGCTCTTCATAGGAAAGCTTGGTACCGGAAGATTGAGTGGCGGTATCCGCATTCTCTTTTCCACCGGAAGGTGAGGTAGAAAGTGCGGGGGCTTTCTGTAATTCGTTCAGGCTTTCTATCTGCTTCTTTTGCAGGAAGTCGTAGATGCCACCGAGGTGTTCTTTTACAATTCCACCACCGAACTCATATACTTTAGTCGCAAGTCCGTCCAGGAAATCACGGTCGTGGCTTACTAAAATGACTGTACCGTCAAATTCGCGAATGGCATCTTTCAGTACATCCTTCGAACGCATATCGAGGTGGTTAGTCGGTTCGTCCAGTATCAGGAAATTCACAGGTTCCAGCAGGAGTTTGATCATTGCGAGGCGGGTACGTTCTCCACCAGACAGCACTTTCACCTTTTTATCAGAAGCTTCACCGCCGAACATGAAGGCACCAAGGATATCGCGTATCTTCAGGCGGATATCGCCTACGGCTACGCGGTCGATGGTATCAAATACCGTTAAACTTTCATCCAGGAGTTGTGCCTGGTTCTGAGCGAAGTAACCGATCTGTACATTATGACCGAGGGTGAGCTTACCGGTATAGTCGGTTATTTCTCCCATGATACACTTTACCAGGGTGGATTTACCTTCACCGTTCTTACCTACGAACGCCACTTTCTCACCACGGTTTATGGTCAGGTTGACATCGTGGAAGATGACATGGTCGCCATAGGCCTTCCGGACATCCTCACAGATGACAGGGTAACTTCCGCTACGGCTGCTGCAAGCAAACTTCAGACGCAATGCAGAGTTGTCTTCCTCGTCTACCTCGATGCGTTCTATCTTTTCCAGTTGTTTGATGCGGCTCTGCACCTGCACAGCTTTCGTGGCTTTATAGCGGAAACGCTCGATAAAGGCTTCCGTATCTTCTATCTGTTTTTGCTGATTCTCATAGGCACGGAGTTGCTGTTCGCGACGTTCCTTCCGCAGTACGACGAATTCGTCATACTTCACTTTGTAGTCGTAAATCTGTCCGCAAGTGATTTCAATGGTGCGCGTGGTGACGTTATTGAGAAATGCACGGTCATGACTCACCAATACCACGGCATTGGCACGTGTGGAAAGGAAGTTTTCAAGCCATTGGATACTCTCAATATCCAGGTGGTTGGTAGGTTCGTCGAGCAATAGCACATCGGGACGGCGAAGCAGGAGTTTGGCAAGTTCGATACGCATACGCCAACCACCGGAGAACTCATTGGTGGAGCGGTCGAAGTCTTCGCGGCTGAAACCTAATCCTTGCAAGGTTCGTTCTATTTCAGCACGGAAGTTGGTGCCGCCCATCATCAGGAAACGTTCGTTTTCATGAGTGAAACGGTCGATGAGTTTATGGTATTCTTCGCTGTCATAATCGGTGCGTTCGGCAAGTTGCTGGTTCATGCGTTCGATTTCTGCTTGCATTTCGAAGATGTGTTCGAAAGCCAGTTCCGCCTCTTGCATCACGGTACGCTTATCACTGAGAATCATCACCTGTGGCAGGTAACCGATAGTACATTCGCGGGGAATGGCAACGACGCCGGAAGTGGGCTGCTGTAGTCCGGCCAATATCTTGAGCATGGTAGACTTACCCGCACCATTCTTGCCCACCAGGGCGATGCGGTCTTTTTTGTTGATTACGTAAGAGACGTCTTCGAACAGAGGGGTTGCATTAAATTCTACTTTCAGTCCTTCTACTGATATCATAGTGTCAATGAATTTATCGTTCAGGGCTGCAAAGGTAACGATTTCCAGCGGGATATGACATCGTAAACCTATATTATTGTAACTCGTTGGCGGAATTCATTCATTTATGTAGGGTTATGAGTTAAATGATAAATAATCTTTTAGACGCGGATGACACGGATG
>OGQO01002423.1_pt1 | contig 14619 bp, 11 predicted proteins | sample 1553241 | NCBI WGS metagenome assembly OGQO01 (sample SAMEA2579933, study PRJEB22360) | human gut metagenome | biome: human gut; feature: human-associated habitat; material: faeces | place: Denmark | collected 2008/2010
CGTAACCGATAGTCAAGATACTGACGCCGCTGAAATACAGGCAATCAAGATATCCATTCAGACGATTAACAGTACGCGGCAGCAATTGTTCGTTGCCGCCACTGTCCTTATGCGGCACCAACTCCCAAAAATGCGGAACATTACGCAAAACTGTACTTTCCTGCAGTTCAGTAACATGCATATCGCCGTCCCACTCCTTCACCAATCCTTCGACACTGGTCGTATTAGTAGCCACAAAATTTTCGGTGTCGCTGAAAAAATAATATAAATTGCCGAAGGCCAGCCAAATCATCAGATAGGCGCTGATAATAAGCATCATACGCCGCTGACCCGTAGTATTACTGTTGATTGCCGCCCAGATCGCAATACTGATAAAACTCAATAACAAGAACAGCAGCAGCAGAACGATGCCCAACAGCAGACCTGCCTTGAAGCGGCCATTGCCGTAAATAACTATATAATCAAATAATACACTGGCGATCACGGGCGCGCTGGCCAAAAGACCCAGTGAGATCAAAAATTTATAAAAATTTTCGTCAAGCAGCTGCTTGTACCATTTTTTCAAACCAAAAACATCGATTTTTATTTTCATTCTGCTCATCTCTTTTCTTGCTGACTCTCTTTGCATTGTATCACGATTACAGGTATTTAAGAAAGTATCCTAAGAATTTTTTTATTTAAAAACCGGGCTTCAATATTATCGTAAATATATTATCTGCACGCTTTCTATGCTATAATAAATATGAACAACAAAAATTTATGTATCAGGAGGCAAATATCATGGCACTTTTAAACAAACTTGGCGAAATAGTTAAATCCGCCGCTGAAAAAACTGAAGAACTCACTAAAACTCTTGGTGAGAAAGCAGAAGCTGCCCTCGAAATCCAGCGCCTGAACTCTCAAGTCAATAAAGAACGCAGTAAAATCAGCGATACCCACAAAAAAATCGGTGAGATCCTGTGGGCTAAATTTGAAGCAGGCGAAGAAATACCGGAAGAACTCAAGGAACACTGTACTGCTATCAGTGAAGCTTTGACCAAAATCGATGAACACAAAGTCGCTATTGCCAAAATCAAAGCAACTGCCTTTGCCGGAGAAGAACCGAAAACATCCTGCCCGTCCTGTGGCGCTCAGGTGACGCTCAACTCAAAATTCTGCGGCGAATGCGGCGGTAAAATGCCGGTCCATGAACCGGAACCCGTTGAAGAAGAAGCTGCGCCTCTGACAGAGACAGTCGACGAAACCAAAGCAGAAACTGCTGAAGTTGTGGATACTCCTGCTGAAACTGAAAAAACAGAAACCAAAGCATAACTGTTATAAGAAAAACCAGTCCATATGGACTGGTTTTTTTATCTGTTCAAGATTTTACCTATATTTTTTATAGAAATAGAAATCTTTCCATCAGGGTTGCTGACAAATTCGATATAATCGTTATTTTCCAGGCATTCAGCCGGCACGATGATCTCGATCCCAGTATCGGTTTTGATCTTCATTGACTTACTCATGCGCAGAGCATAATTTTTATCAACCGGTACCTGCTCAGGAAGCTTCGCTTCTTCCAGGCCTTTTTGCAGCTCCTGCTGCAGAACCTCTGAATCAGAAAACACCTCTTTTACCAACGCTGCTGTTTCCAGTTTACTGTCAGTTTCAGCTGTTTCCGCCAGATAGCTTTTGACCTTAGCAACGGCTTCTGTGCTGCTGTACCCGTAGTTTTCAGCGATCTGTCCTGCCATTTCCGTTACTAGCTTCACTGTTTCCCTCGTTGAGGTGTTAGTGCTGCACTGCAAAATACGCTGCGGCAAAATATAGACATCTTCTCCGCCTATACTGCGTTTTTTATCAGCAAAACGCAGCTCGCCGCTGGCAACATTAACTAAAGCAAAGGTATTGACCTTCTGCACCGGATTAGGCAGGATTGCATAGTGGCGAATGATCTCATTGCGTACGGCAGTGCCATCGTTGACTACCTGATGGGTATAAGCGGGCCGGCTGCCATAAAGCATCACTCCCAAATAACGCTCCGTTTCGATCGTAAAATCGCAAACTACTACATCGACTATATCTGTCTCACCAGCATCTGTAAGGCAGGTATCCAGATCCTTGCAGATGCCGGCGCTGAAATCAGAGAAAGTGATATGATCATCCAAATAATTTGATGCCGTTTGACTGAAAATGCTCTCAGGCAGGAACTGACCCGTTTTAGCCGACGCGTCCTTGAATAATTTATCGATATGCCCCGCCAGAAAATCATAAGTACCAGGCGCGCCCATATCCAGCTCTGCACCAGAATAGATGGTAGCCCCTGAATTAAAATCCATAATATGCAAAATCGCTTTGCTGATAACTATCATTTTTTCACCAACTTTTTTAAACTCGTAGTGCTATTATACCACAAGGGTATGTATTCTCACTAGGCTCGAAAACACCTCGCCAAGTGTTCAAACGATACCACAAGGGTATGTATTCTCACCAGGCTCGAAACTTTGCCAAATGTTCACAATACTAAGACAAATGCCCTTTATAGCCTGCCGGTTATGTGATAAAATAAAAGCAGTTTATAAATATTATACGGGAGCAAAAACAATGGAACGTCAACGATTCCTGCCGCTGCTGGCAGTCATTATCTTTATCTGGGTCCTCTGGCGTTATGAAGCGGCGCTGGCCCTGCTCGGCTTCTTCTGCAATTTAATCATGCCTTTTATCATCGGCGGCTGCCTGGCATTTATCGTCAATGTTCCTTTGGTGCATATCGAACGCCTCTGGCAAAACTGTTTGCACGCTTTTCTTCAGACTGGCCCCAAAAAATCAAACGTCCGGTCTGTCTGATCTTCACCCTGACTCTTATTATTGGCATCGTTCTGATCGGCGGGCTCAAAATTGGCCCCGATCTGCACCAAAGCTTTAATATGATCGTAAAAACACTGCCTAAAGCATCTGCCGAACTGACCGTCTCCCTTAAAGAAAGATGGTCCGAACTTGCCCTTTCTCCTGACACACTGGATTACCTGCAATCGCAATGGTCAGAACTGCTGCGTGCTGTAGACAGCTACTGGGAAAATAATAAAACAACTTTATTCTATAATACATTAAATATCACGACATCCCTGATCTCACTGGTCAGCAATATTGTTATCGGCGTCGTTTTTGCGGTTTACCTGTTGCTGAATAAAGAAACAATCTCCCGGCAAACCCGTAATATGATTTTAGCATTCTGCAGCGGTAAACGCGCGGCTTACCTGCTTGATCTAGGCAGTGCCGCTCATACTATTTTCTCCGGTTACATCGGCGGTCAGCTGCTCGAAGCTTTCTGCCTGGGCTTATTATGCCTCGCCGGGATGCTGCTTTTAGGGCTGCCATATGCTCTGTCAATTTCGGTCATCGTCGGCTTTCTGGCTATTATCCCGATCATCGGCACTATCATCAGCGCCCTTTTAGGTCTTATTCTTATTGTGCTCGCCGCCCCCGGCAAAATCTGGCTGTTTATTCTTTTCTTCTTCGTACTGCAGCGTATCGAAGGCGATATCCTTTATCCTAAAATCGTCGGCAAATCTGTTGGTTTATCCGAGATCTGGGTTTTGGCAGCAATTACTGTCGGCGGCAGTCTTTACGGTGTTTTAGGCATCATCGTCAGCGTGCCTGTTGCTTCGGTTATAGCCTACATATTATCTGACAGTGTGCAAAAGCGTCTGCAGCAGAAAAACATTGACTTTGAACAGCAAAATCCATAAATATCCAAAAACTACTTTGTTGTTTTTATAAAAAAGGCTCTTCGCAATAATCGCGAAGAGCCTTTTCCTATCATACTTTAAATCAAAAAATATAATATAACTGTGTCCACATCATTCTATCCTTAATATTATTATTATCAGCACCCTGGTAGTCAAAATAGTTAAAAGCCGCCATAACATTACGAGCAACAGTATAATTGACCCCTATTTCATATCCCTTTATACCTGCATAACCAGTTACCAACTCCCTATTTGTTCTCGTATCATACATTTTATTAACATCCATCTCGCTTGTATGATCATAAATAGTAGCTGCCGGCTGATCATAATAAGCCACATAAGTTCCCCATGAGCCTGGATTATTATATTTTGCGCCTTTATAATCCAATCTTGCCGCCCAACCAGCTTTACTGTAACCCTGTTCAGGTAATACAGGTTTATCTGCTTTTAAATATTCCGCATACAAAATAGTACTCTTATCAAATTTATACCCTAACCCTACTGTATAAACATCATTTTTTTGGTAAGCAACTGTATTCCCGTCATAAATTGCTTCTGGGTGATAGTAAGCCGCCTGTGCAAATATTTTTTTATTTACAGGATAAGCTAAATGAAGGCCGTATAATTTCTCATTGCTTTCCTTAGTCGTAACCATATTGGCAAACTGGCCTACAAAAGCACTGGCTTTCAAAACGTTTCCGACATCTACTTTCAATGCTTTGATATTAGTAGCGACCGCATAGAAGCCATAACCAGACTTAAAAAACTGTCGGCCTGCTGTTATCTTTACGCCATTTAAGTTTCCCTGCACGTAAGCACGTTTAAATAAAGTATTTTCATCACCACTATCGTTCCTAAAATTCTGCGTGTTTTCCAACATTGCGCCATATTCCCACTGATCATTGATCTTTCCGTTTATGAATAATCGCGTCCGCAGTTCATCATGACTTCTACTTTTGCTATTTTTGAAAGCATAATCAGCAATCCTGATCTCACCTGTGATTTTTACATTATCAGACTGTTCCTCCAGATTACTCACACGAATGCCTAAATTATCAAGTTCTTCTGCAAATTCAGCAGCCAGTCGGTCTACATCTGCCCCTTTTGCCATCGCTTTAGCAACAATCTGTGCCATTTCATAGCGTGTAATCAGTCTATCACCGCCATAATGTCCATTATTATAACCTTCAATAATACCAGCATCAACAAGCTTATTAATGGAATTATAAGCCCAATGTCCTTCAGGAACATCCGTAAACGGATTATTCGCTGCTGCTAATCCAGTAATTCCCGTCAACAAGACTGCTAAAATACCTATTCTGATTTTTTTCATTTTTATCCCTCCCTAAATTATCTTTCTCAGCTTTTTTATAAGAATTTTTATGCATTGTTCAAAGTTTCTTACCAATAATTCAATTTCTTCCTTCTCTGCATTATCAATATGTATCCCAACACTTACTGTAGCAACACAAGAGAATAAAGAAGTCAATTTCTTAGCTGTATCCTCAGCTAACGCCCCTTCTTTATGCCTGTCTATGACGGTAAGGTTTGCTTCTATATTTTTTCCTAAAAGAAACGCTATTGCACATGCCCCTATATGACCTTTACTTCCACCAACTACAGAAACATTTAAATCCTCCCCACATAAAAAACAGTTACTGATAATTCTATATTTCCCGCTACCGTAGCCACATTTTATAACCACTTTATTCACACCCCTTCCAAGGAATGAATTTCTCATAGTTAAGTCCAAATTGCATTAAAATTTTACCTAATATGTGATTTATCTGCTGTTCAACAGTAATGTCTTGATTATAAAAGGTTAACAGCGGCGGTATAATAACACAATTAAGTTCTGCTGCCTTAACTAGATTTTGCAGATGAATCTTGCCCAGAGGCATTTCTCTTGGAACTAATACTACCTTACGATGTTCTTTTAAACACACATCCGCACTCCGCAGCAGCAAATTTTCAGCATAGCCATGGACGATACCGGCTAAAGTTTTCATGCTGCAAGGGACAATTACCATTCCATCTGTAGTAAATGATCCACTTGCAATAAGTGCTCCCAAGTTATTATTGGCATAAGAAAAATCCGCTAACTTTAAAACCTCAGCAATATCCAGCGTAGTTTCCAATGCAAAATTTTTTATAGCACCTTCTGTTATTACCAAATGCGTTTCTATATCAGTGTAACTTTTTAAAATTTGCAGCAGCTTATAACCAAGCCAAACACCGCTGGCACCCGAAATACCTATCACCAGCCTCATAATCTCACTCTCCTCATTTATCAAAACTATACAGCAAAAACAGTTCACAAGAAAAAGGCTGAGAACAAGAAAAAGTTGCAGGAAGAATTAGGTCTTGAAGTGAATGCCGATAAGATGATGATTGGTATTGTATCACGTCTTACAGACCAAAAAGGTTTTGACCTTGTAGCTTACAAGATTGAGGAACTTTGCAACGGTGGCTGTCAAGTAGTTGTACTTGGTACAGGTGACGAAAAATATGAAAATCTTTTCAGACATTATGCTTGGAAGTATCCTGACAGATTCTCGGCACAAATTTACTTTTCAAATGATATGGCACGTAAAATTTATGCGGCAAGTGACGCATTTTTAATGCCGTCAAGATTTGAGCCTTGCGGTTTGTCACAACTTATCAGTATGAGATACGGTACTGTTCCGATTGTTCGTGAAACAGGCGGACTTAAAGACACTGTTATTCCATATAATGAATATACAGGCGAGGGAACCGGTTTCTCGTTCGCAAACTACAATGCAGACGAAATGATAAATATTATTTGGTATGCAATGCAGATTTACTATGACAGAAAAGACGAGTGGAAGAAAATCGTTGATAACGGTATGGCAGTAGATTACTCATGGAATGTATCGGCTGATAAATATATTCACTTGTATCAAGAACTTACAGGTATATATGATTTACCTGAAAAGAAAAAGCCTGCCAGAAAGACAGCCGCAAAAACTACAAAGAAACAAGAAAAAAAGGAAACTTTTGAGGACAGTATAAAGGCAGATGCCGAGGCGGCTGCAAAGGCTGCGGCAGACGGTGCAAAAGAGCCTGAAATAGTTGAAGTTAAAAATCCTTTTGAGGAGAAAAAAGCCCCTGCGGCAAAAAAGACAACAACGAAGAAAACAACAACAAGAAAAACAGCGGCTAAGAAAACAACAACTAGAAAAACAACGGCTAAGTCAACAGCAAAGAAAGCGGTAAAAGAAGAACCAGCAAAGGCTGAACCTGTAAAAGCTGAAAAAACAGAGCCTGTAAAACCTGTAAAAGCCGAAACAACTAAAGCAGAGCCTAAAAAGGCTGAACCGGCTAAGTCGACAGCAAAGACAACGACTAAAGCCGAAACGGTTAAGGAAGGTGCAAAGGCGAAGACAACGGCATCAAAGAAAACGACACAAAAGAAGACTGTAAAATAAACCAATGATAAGAAATCTTCGCAAGAAATAAGAAGAATTTTAAAGGGGTGTAAAATAAATATGGCACAAGCTAAAAGTATGGCACAAAATAAAAACACAAAAACAACAGCAACAGCAATAAAAAAATTGACAGCGTCGGAAGAAGTATTGAAGAAGGAAATTGTAGGTAAGGTAAACAGACATTTCGGTAAAGTTATGGAGGATGCAACTCCTCATATGGTTTATACTGCATGCGCACTTACTGTTCGTGACAGAATTATGGAAAAGTGGGCCGTATCTCATCAGACTGTAAAGAAGATGGGTGCAAAGAAACTTTATTATTTATCATTTGAGTTCCTTATGGGCAGACTTCTTTGCACAAACATTTTAAACCTTATGCAGACTGAAGAATATCAGCACGTTTTAAATGATTTGGGTTACTCACTTCCTGAAATTGCCGAACTTGAAAATGACGCAGGTCTTGGTAACGGCGGTTTGGGACGTCTTGCAGCTTGCTTTATCGACTCACTTACAACATTGGATTTGCCTGCATACGGTTGTACAATCCGTTACGAATACGGCTTATTCAGACAAAAGATTGTTGACGGTTATCAGACAGAACTTCCTGATTCATGGCTTGATAACGGTAATGCGTGGGAAATCGCAAGACCTGAAGAAACTGTTGAAGTTAAATTTGGCGGTGAAGTTTATACTGATTGGGTAGACGGTAAATTTACTTGCCGTTACAACAACTCACATACAATTTTGGCTATGCCTTATGATGTACCTCTTTGCGGTTATGATTCAAAAATTGTAAATAAATTAAGATTGTGGAGTTCAAAATCTCCTGACCATATGAATATGCAGGAATTTAACAGCGGTAACTATGTTCGTGCCGTTGAAGAAAAGGAACTTGCAGAAGTTATTTCAAAGGTACTTTATCCGGAAGATAATCATACAGAGGGTAAGGAACTTAGATTAAAGCAACAATATTTCCTTGTTTCTGCAACATTGCAGTGGATTTTGAAAGAATTTGAAAACAGAAACGGTCAAGATTGGTCAAAATTGCCTGATAAGGTCGTTATTCATATCAATGATACACACCCTACAATGGCTATTCCTGAAATGATGCGTTTGTTGATGGACGAAAAAGGTCTTGGTTGGGATGAGGCATGGGACATCGTAACTCATGTATTCGCATACACAAACCATACAGTAATGAGCGAGGCTCTTGAAAAGTGGCCGCTTGATATGTTCAGAAAGATTCTTCCGCGTGTATATATGATCGTTGAAGAAATGAACAGACGTCTTATGATCAGACTTAACGAAGTTTATCCTAACGATTCGGCTAAGCATAAGTATATGGCAATTATTTCTGATAATCAGATATTTATGGCTAATATGTGTCTTGCAAGCTGTTTCGCAGTAAACGGTGTTTCAAAGTTGCATACAGATATTCTAAAGCAGGATATTTTTGCTGATTACTATAATATGAATAACGACCACTTCTATGCAATCACAAACGGTATTACATTCAGAAGATGGATTGCTAACTGTAACCCGGAACTTACTGAGCTTATTTCTTCAAAGATAGGTAAGAATTGGATCAAGGACGCTTCAGAACTTTCAAAGCTAAAGAAATATGCTAAAGATCCTGCATTCAAGAAGCAATTTGCTGAAATTAAGCGTAATAACAAGGTTAGACTTGCACAATATATTAAGGAACACAACGATATAGTTGTAAATCCTGATTCTATCTTTGACGTACAGTGTAAGAGATTGCACGAATATAAGCGTCAGATGATGAACGTACTTCATATTCTTGCAGAATACAACAGAATTCTTGAAGATAACGTATATGCTGAAAATTACTATCCAAAGACATATATATTCGGTGCAAAGGCTGCTCCGGGTTATAAAAGAGCAAAGCTTATTATCAAGCTTATTAACTCAGTCGGAGATATGATTAACAACGATCCGAGAGTTAAGGATAAGATTAAAGTTGTATTCCTTGAAAATTACAGCGTATCAATCGCTGAAAAACTTATCATTGCGGCTGATATTTCAGAACAAATTTCAACAGCTGGTAAGGAAGCTTCGGGTACAGGTAACATGAAGTTTATGCTTAACGGTGCACTTACAATCGGTACACTTGACGGCGCAAACGTTGAAATGCTTGAACAGGTCGGTGAAGACAATATATATATCTTCGGTCTAAAGGCTGACGAAGTTGCCGCAAGAGTTAAGTATGCGGGAACTGATGAAGTTAAGAATATCTACTCATCAAACGCAAGCCTAAGACACGCACTTGAACAGCTTGTTGACGGTTCAATCGTTCCGGGCAGCAACCAAATGTTCAGAGATTTGTATCAAACATTGTTGTTCGGTGACTACGGATTCCCTGACACATATATGGTAATCAGAGATTTTGAAGAATATATGAAGACTCAAGAAAAGATGTCTGCTGATTATCAAGACAGAGATAAGTGGATTGAAAAGGCAATCTTGAATACTGCAAGTGCAGGATTCTTCTCAAGTGACAGAACTATTGAAGATTACAATAAGAACATTTGGCACTTGACACCAATTAAATAATAAAAATAAAGAAGTGACTTAGGTCACTTCTTTTACGATAAAGGGGTAAATATGGATATAGAGCATAATTCCAGAAAAAAATTTTATAGATTTCCTTTCGGAGCGGTGACTTGCGGCGGTGAAGTCAGATTGCGTTTGGCTGTGTCGGGCGCAGGTATTCCGTCGGCGGTTCGTCTTGTCTATATGGAGGATGGCAAGGGCGAAGTCCGAAAGGATATGCCGTATATTTTTGATGTCGGTGACCACTGCATATATTCGGTGAACGTGAAAATGCCTGAAAAAGCAGGACTTGTTTGGTATTATTTTGAACTTGAAACCGAAAGAGGTATGGTTTATTACGGCAACAATTCAAAACAACTCGGCGGAATTGGTGAAATGTGTTTTAATTCACCGAGTAATTCGTATCAGATAACTGTTTATAACGAAGATTACAAAACTCCGGATTGGTTTAAAACTGGTATTGCGTATCAAATTTTTGTAGACAGATTTTGCAACGGCAACGAAAACGGAGAATTTTTAGGAAATCGTACAGATATAATAAAGCGTAATTGGGGCGAACAACCGTTTTATAAAGCCGAACAATTTGGCGGTGAGTATAAAGCAAATGACTTTTTCGGCGGTAATTTGAAAGGTGTAATTAAAAAATTGCCGTATTTAAAAGATTTGGGAATATCGGTAATTTACTTAAATCCGATATTCAAAGCATACTCAAACCATAAATATGATACGGGCGATTATGAAACAATCGATCCGATGTTTGGTGATGAGGAAACATTTAAAGAGCTTTGCTCAAAAGCAAAAGAAATGGGAATACGCATAATTCTTGACGGTGTATTTAACCATACGGGAAGTAACAGCCGTTATTTTAATAAATACGGCGAATATGACAGCGTAGGCGCTTATCAGTCGAAAGAATCACCGTATTACACTTGGTTTAGATTTATGGATTGGCCTGATGTGTATGAATCATGGTGGGGAATGACGACACTTCCGCAGATTGAAGAACACAGTGAAGAATGTCGTAAGTATTTGCTTTCGGACAAAGATGCAATCGTTAAAAGATGGATAAAGAACGGTGCGTCCGGTTGGCGACTTGATGTTGTCGATGAATTACCGGGATTTTTCGTTAAAGAACTTAGAGAAAACGTAAAGAAAGCCGATAAAGATGCAGTTATTATAGGTGAAGTTTGGGAAGACGCGTCAAATAAGTCCGCTTACGGTGAAAGACGTGAATATTTCTTGGGTAAGGAGCTTGACTCCGTTATGAATTACCCAATGCGCAGAGCGTTGATTGACGCGGTAAGCGGAAGAATTGACGTTGAAGAATTTGACGCACGTCTTATGAGCATTAAAGAAAATTACCCTGCACCTGCTTATTATTCGCTTTTGAATATAATAACAAGTCACGATGTCGAAAGAATAATGACCCGTATGGGTGATGCACCGTCAAGACACGAAATATCAAAAGATTTTCAGGCGAGCTTTAAACTTGACGGCTATGCACTTGAACTTGCTAAGGAAAAAGCAACTTTAGTAGTCGGACTGCAGATGATGCTTCCTGGTGTGCCTTGTATATATTACGGTGACGAAATCGGTATGCAGGGATATGGCGATCCGTTCTGCCGTCAGACATATCCATGGGATAATGTTGACGAAGTTGACAAGGACGGAAGAATCAGACAACGCTATAAGAATATGATTAAATTGAGAAACAGTTCAAAGGCATTCTCAATCGGCGATTTTGAATGTGTTCATAAAGTCGGACACGTGTACGGTTTTGTACGTTGTTATCATGATGAAAAATATCTTATTGTTGCCAATCTGGGTACAAGAGAAGAAAGAGCACGTGTAGATGTTGCGAGATACGGTATGAGAAAACTAAAATGTCAAACGAGTGACGATAACAGCTTGCTTGAATCGTCTGACGGTATTCATTTTATTGATATACCGAGATTATGGATAAAGGTTTACAAGGTGGAAAAATAATGCAAGGTAAATTTTCGGATTATTTGCTTGTTTCGGATATGGACGCAACGTTGCTTGATGACAATCACACCATATCTGAAGAAAACAGACAAGCGATAGATTATTTCATAAAAAACGGCGGACGGTTTACTGTCGCAACGGGAAGAATGGTTGAGGCAGTTCGTGCATATATGCCGAATTTGCACATAAATGCACCGGCGGTATTACATAACGGTGCGAAGATATATGACTATGAAAAAGATTGTGCGGTATTTGAACGATTTATTGAGGAAAACAGAAAACAGGCAATAAAGCGTGTATATGATGATTTTCCGCAAATAGGTTTGGAAGTGTACAGTGATGAAATTGTGTACGTTTACAGAGAATGTGAGGAAACAAAGCGATTTTTGACACGCAGCTATGAGGTTGTTTATAGTTTACCCGATGAAATTTGGCAAAGACCTTGGATAAAGGTGCTTTTGATTGGTGAAAGAGAATTGCTTGACAAGTACGAGCCGATATACAGAACCGAATATGATAACGGCTATGCGGTCAGAAGCGGTGACAAGTATCTTGACGTTGTTGCGAACGGAGTTTCAAAGGGTAAGGGAATGCTTGATATGGCGAAAAAAATCGGTATTGAGCAGAACAAAATTATAGCTGTCGGTGACAATATGAATGATATTTCAATGTTGGAAGTAGCGGGAATTTCGTATGCAGTTGAGAACGCAGAAGAAAGCGTGAAAAAAATTGCGGATAACTTAGCGCCGTCTAACAACGGCAGTGCTATCGCATATATCATAAACAGACTTGAAAAAATTGTAAAAACACAAAATTAAGGCTTGAAATATCGGCAGTTTTATGTTAACATAACTCTATAAAAAGTATTTAAGGAGGTATTTATGTTTAACATATCACTGTTGCTTTCGGCGGCTGTTATTATAATTTGCGTACTTGCAAATAAGTTATCAAACAAAATCGGAATGCCTGTACTTATTGCGTTTATTGCACTTGGTATGGTGTTCGGTTCGGACGGAATACTTAAAATTCCTTTTGAAAATTATAGCTTTGCAGAACAGATTTGTTCTGTTGCGCTTGTATTTATTATGTTTTACGGAGGTTTCGGCACTAAATTAAGCGAGGCTAAACCTGTGGCAGTAAAGGCACTGTTGTTGTCGAGCGTGGGAGTTATTTTCACGGCGGCTCTTACAACAGTGTTTTGTTTTTTTGTTTTAAAAATAAAATTGCTCGAAAGTATGCTTATCGGTGCGGTTATGAGTTCTACTGACGCGGCGTCTGTGTTTTCGGTACTGCGTTCAAAAAATCTTAACTTGAAGTATAACACTGCGTCAATGCTTGAAATGGAAAGCGGAAGTAATGACCCGTTTGCATATATGCTGACCGTTATAGTTCTGTCGTTTATGAAGGGTGAAAACAGTGTCGGACAGATGGTTTACAGTATCGCCGCACAAATTGTTTTCGGCGTTTTGATTGGCTTTCTTATTGCACTCGGTGCAGTATGGTTTATGAAACATTTCACTTTTAATACATCGGGTTTTGACGCGGCGTTTGTGCTTGGAGTGGCGGTGCTTGCGTACGCATTGCCGACATTGGTCGGCGGAAACGGTTATCTCAGTGCGTACATAGTAGGTATCGTTTTGGGAAATCAGAACATACATAACAAAAAATCACTTGTACATTTTTTTGACGGAATGACCGGACTTATGCAAATGCTTATATTTTTCCTTTTGGGACTTTTGTCGTTCCCGTCAAAAATATTAACTGTTTTGTTGCCGTCAATATTTATAGCACTGTTTATCACATTTGTTGCAAGACCGTTGGCGGTTGCGACTGTGCTTGCACCGTTTAAAACAAAAATTTCACAATATCTTGTTGTGTCGTGGGCAGGTCTCAGAGGTGCGGCGTCAATCGTGTTCGCAATAATGGCTATGGTGGGCGGTGTGACAATGGAGCAGGACGTTTTCCATATTGCATTTTGCGTTGTATTGTTTTCAATTACGCTGCAAGGGTCGCTTCTCCCGTTTGTCGCAAGTAAAACGAATATGATTGACAAGACCGGTTCTGTACTGAAAACGTTTAACGACTATTCGGACGAAACGGAAATTAATTTTATTCGCTTGAATATTGACAGCGGTAACAGATGGATTGACCGTGCGGTAAAGGATATTTCCCTTCCTCCGCAAATGCTTTTTGCGGCTATTTACAGAAATGACGAAACGATTATTCCGAACGGTGAAACGGTAATATATGAGGGTGATACGATAATTCTCGGTGCACCGTCACATGGAATAAACGGTGATGTTCGTTTTAGGGAGATTTCGGCGAATGACAGAAAAAATTGGCGTGGAAAAAGTATGGCTGAAATTGAATTTCCCGACGGCTATCTTGTGATTATGATAAAACGCGGTGATGATGTCGTTATTCCTGTCGGAAGTACGATAATAGAAAAAAATGATGAGCTTGTGCTGGTTTCAAAATAAAAAAACATAATATTCAAAAAATCACATCATATGATGTGATTTTTTTTGTTAGCTTAAATATATGGTTTTGTTACAGGCAAAGGTTCAGAGCCGAGTGAACGCAGAAGCTGCATTCCTGCGGAACGTGCGTCTGTGACGGCGGTTTTAACCGCTGACGCCTCACCTGTGAAAATTATAATCACTTCATTTGAATGGCTTGTACCGCTGTCCGGACGAAGTGTTTTTATCAGTTCGACACCGGCAGATTTTAACGCAATATCTGCGATTACCATACCAATCGGAGCAGGTGACGCACATACAAAGCCGAACGGTCTGCCTATCGGCACATCAAATGCCTTGTTGATAGCCTCACCGCACCTTGCACTGTACTGGAATTCCATATGACCTGCTTCACTTATGTAT
>OGQO01002426.1_pt1 | contig 14604 bp, 10 predicted proteins | sample 1553241 | NCBI WGS metagenome assembly OGQO01 (sample SAMEA2579933, study PRJEB22360) | human gut metagenome | biome: human gut; feature: human-associated habitat; material: faeces | place: Denmark | collected 2008/2010
CTTCTGCAAGCCCGGCACCGACCTTGAGTGGTTCCAGTACTGGAGAAGCTACTGCAAGAACTTCCTGCTCTCCCTCGGTCTGAAGGAGGAGAATATCCGCCTGCGCGACCACAGCCCTGAGGAGCTTTGCTTCTACTCTAAGGCTACCACCGACTTCGAGTTTATGTTCCCGTTCGGCTGGGGCGAACTCTGGGGCGTTGCAGACCGCACCGACTACGATCTGACTCAGCACCAGAAGACCTCCGGCAAGAGCCTTGAATACTTCGACCCCGAGACCAACGAGAAGTACATTCCGTATGTTATCGAGCCTTCCCTCGGCGTTGAGAGACTGTTCCTTGCAGTTGTATGCGACGCTTACGATGAGGAGCAGCTTGAGGACGGCACCAGCCGTACAGTAATGCACCTTCACCCGGCTCTGGCCCCTGTTAAGGCTGCTGTGCTGCCGCTTTCCAAGAAGCTCAGCGAGAAGGCAGGAGAGCTTCACGACGAGCTTGCTAAGTACTTCAACGTTGATTTCGACGACGCTGGCGCTATCGGCAAGCGTTACCGCAGACAGGACGAGATCGGTACTCCGTTCTGCATTACCTACGATTTCGACACCGAGACAGACGGCTGTGTAACAGTACGTGAGCGTGATTCCATGCAGCAGGTTCGTATCCCGCTGACTGAAGTCAAGGCTTACATCGAGGAAAGAATTTTCTTCTGATATCCTGTTTCAACAATATTGCCCCTTCCATTCGGGAGGGGCAGTTTTTATAATAAAATCCCCCTTCCGGCTGGAAAGGGGGATTTTTGTCAAATATTCGGGCGCCCGTGCGCCTATTAACTTAGCGTCCCATGATTTTTCTGCGGACGAACATCAGCAGGAATACAGCTCCGCCGGCGGCTGCGGCTATTCCGATGATCAGCATTACCGGGTGAGATTCTGTGTCTACGCACTTTATGTAGAGGTCGACTATATAGTTGTCAACTTCGTCCCTGGTGTATCCTGCGGAGATAAGATAATCCCTTATAAAGCCTTTGTCTTGGCTGTCCATCTTTGTTACCTTGCCTTTGAAGTGCACAGGGCTGATGTCCTCATCATTATACCATGCGTCGTACTGGTCGTCGAGGGAGTTTATCAGCTCGTCGATCGGGGTGTAGATACCCATGAAGCAGTCGTCGCCTGCGTCTATCAGATAGAACTGGCCTATGGATTTATTCTTGTCGTCGTTCACGATTTCCTCGTACGAGCCGTAGTTTACCGGGAGGTCGCCCTCGATCATCATGCCTTCCTTGAAATCGCTCCACTGCAATGTGCTGTAGTCGGCTCCCTTCTTGGCGTAATCAGCCATTTCTCCGCTGATCATCACGATGAACGCAATTCCTATTCCCAGAAGCACTATTCCCGTGTAGAGAAGCCTCCATGTTCCAAATCCAACTCTCATTTCATTACCTACCTTTTGTTCAGTTTGTTTTTCCGGCGGTTATGCCGCCAAAGTTAATTATACCATAATTATCGCTTTGTGTCAATATTTATCCGGAATTATCAACAGATATCTATATATGTTAAATTGTAATATAACAAATGTTAAAGTTTTTTGTTAATCGTTACTCTTAGCGGAATCTTAACAGTATATCGGTTGACATTTGCGAATGGTTATGGTATACTTTTAGTATACACAGAGCAAAAATATCCCAGTAATAAAAAGGAGAAGGAACGTATGTGGACGATCACGGAAAAGCAGTACACCAACGAGGACGGCGAAAGTTATACGGGCTACGGTGTGGAATTCGGCAAATGTCTTGTTGAGGACATCACCCCAAGCAGAACAGCTATTCAGCAGTTCGCTGACGCGCTTAACAGGTTTGACGCATCGCCTGTCCATATTTATGAGATAATTGAGAACTATCTCGCTGAGCTCTGCTGATTTTGACGCTCCAGACTGCGCGGACTTCCCCCGTCCGTGCATAAGAAAACCGCCCGGTTTCCCCGCCGGGCGGTTTTTTTATCTTACGGTAACCTCTAAAACCTCCTTCACGGCAGATTTCTATGACTTATATCATCTGCTTCGTTGTCAAACCTTGAAATACATACAGTATTACTGCGGTTTGACGCCTAGCATCTGATATAAGTCATGTACGAAATCTGCTCGTGTCCCGGTTTTTAGAGGTTACCTTACATAATACGGGTTCGGCTTGCACAGAATGATTATCAGGTCTATCAGGGTGCCTAACCCCAGAAGTCCGAACGTCAGCAGCCAGATAATTCCGGTGCCTATCTTGCCTTCGTAAAAACGGTGGATTCCGAATTCACCGAGGAACAGGCACAGGAAAAATGCTATCCACTTATTTTTCGGCTTTCCCATCGGAATCATCGCGGCTGTGTTCAAGTTATTATTCGTATTGTTGTTGCTGTTGTTAATGATTATAGGCTGTGCCGCTGACGGCGCAGTGCGCAGCTCCTCGACCTGCCTGCCACAGTGGGTGCATATTACCGCGTCAGCAGGAATGACTTGTCCGCAGTGCTTGCAGAATTTTGTCGATCCATTCACAGGCTGTACTGGCTGCTGATATCCTCCCTGGGGTACAGCGTCCTGACGATAGGGCTGATATGCATTGTTCTGGGACTGACCCTGCCAGTTTACCTGCTGCGGGATATTATTCGGAACTCCCTGGGGGTACGTCTGCGCTGGCTGAACTGGCTGAGCATACTGCTGATAGGGCTGCGCCTGCTGCGGAGCCTGTTGGTACTGTACCGGCTGCTGTGCGTATATTTCTCCAGTGGCTGGGTCTCTCCAGCCCTGGGTGCCGCCCTGAGCAGTCTGACCTGCCTGACCAGACTGACCAGTGGGCTTAGTAAGGCTTACTCTCGAATTTTCGTCCATATATACCTCCACGAACCAGCTCCCGGGTTTCAGGGAGCACGATAATTTCCATACTACAAGTTTATTTTACCACACAACATGTGATTTGTTAATATGATTTCACTACATTTTCACACTCTGCGGGAATTTTGGGTATTATCGCCAAAACTCTGGCCGTTTTTTCTTACAATACACCGAAAAACAGCGCTCCCGCTGTCCGGCGGGAGCGCATATATCTAAGCCGTGATGTGATTTATTCCGCTGCGTAGAACGTATAAACCATCTTTATCATATCCCCGTAGGTGAAGTCTGCCTTTGCGTTGAGCTTGTTTCCGCTTACAGCGCCCATTGCGTATGCTATAGCGTAATAGCCAACATTCTTATCGGTGTCCTTAACGTCGCTGAACGGAGACTTGTAGATGCCCTTCAGCTCCGGAATGGCGTCTCCTGCTACAGACTTTGTGAAGATCACCAGTGCGTCGCCGCGGGTCAGCTTCTTGCTTTCTTCGTCGGTATTTACGCCCATGAGCTGCTCGAATACTGCGGAATCGGCGGTGTCGTTCTCGCTGAACTTTTCAGTGGAGATGAGGTATCCGTGATCGTCCAGTGCCTTCGCCATCTTCAGTATCTTCTTGTCCTTTATGCCGGAGAGGTCGTTCGCAGCATCGGAGGAATACTGCCAGTCGTACACCGGCTCGCCGGTAGTCGCGTCAACGTAAACGTCGGAATCGGTGCCGTATACGAGTACGGTCTTGGTTTTCTTATCGGTAAATCTTGCGAGATAGTAGAGATTCAGGTCGTTGTTTTCCCAGAACTTCTGCATTACCATGTCGGTGCTTAGCATTCTGGAGGAATCGGGAAGCTTAACGTCAGTATAGCTGTAGCTGTAGTTAGTCAGCTTCATATCTGCATTAAGGCCTACGCTGATGGAATCTCCGCTGACCAGTATGTCGCTGGAGTATCTGTCCCAGGAATGGCTGCTTCCGTTATAGAATGTTTTGTTGTTCTGGTCTGTCCAGGAGTAATCAGTGGAAGGATTGCCCTTGTATTCCACAAAGCGGTCGCCGGCGTAGGTCTTTGCGATCTCCTCGGCGAGTTTGTCAGCCTTATCGAGGTCATATGAACTGGATCTGCTGTCGCGAGTATCCCAGAAATAATAGCTCATTATCTGACCGCTTTCCGCGTCAACGGTGATGTTGACCTCCTGCCAGTTCTGGGCTGATTCTACTGCCGGAACGCTTACAGAACCGTCCTCCTCGACTATCTCCTCGTAAACGTAGTCGTTCTCGTCGGGAACGTAGCTGGAGAAGTTCGCGGTGTAGTAATACTTGTCTTTACCGGTAAAACTTACCTTGTAAAGGTCAGATGAAACAAGCTCCATATCAGTGGAATAGGTCAGCCACTTATCCGCCTGCATGAGCTTTATTACAGCTTCGCTGCTTGCGTAGGGGAGCTTCTTATCAAGCTCTGCCTGCTCCTGCTCGGTGAACTGATAGCCGCCTTCGCCGCTGCCCTTTCCGGTGTCCATGTCGGCGACTGCATCTTCGGTTTCGTTGCTGCCGTCATAGTAGCCGTCGGCGCTGAAATCACTCTTTTTGCCGGTGAACGCGTTTATCTCGCCGTACTGGCCCTGGCGGTATACCAGTCTTGCGGTCACTTTTTTGGTCTGCCAGTCGTAATCAAACTCATACTGCGGGGTGAGCTGTATCATCTCAGCGTACTTCTGCTTTGCCTTGTCAAGTGAGATAGCGGATTTGCTGTCCCTGAAAGACGCATTGACATGCCAGCTCATGTGGAAGCCTATGATATCGCCGGTGTCCTTGTCTAGCACTATGGAGCCGCGGTCGTTGCTGACCGGTACGCCGTTCTTGGTTCTTACGAAAGAGAACTGCGCTTTGCTGCCGTACATGGTGATGTTAAGGCTGTCACGGTCGATGGAGATAACGTCGGCAACCGTCGGATTCAGCTTCTTGACCGCTGCCTGAGCCTTCTTGTAGAGTGCGTCGCCGGTGAGCTTTGCAAAGTGGCTGTCGGCATTCTTGGACGAATACATGGAGCTGTCGAAATAGGACAGTATCAGACTTCCGCATACGGTTACTGATACTTCCCTGTATTCGTCTGCGTCGGCAGGGGTGCTCCATGTGAGGTTGTAGGTGGTGGTCTTGTAATTTTCAGAGGTGTTGTAGCTGAATTCGGTCAGCTCCTCCGGAATGTCAAGGCGGGTCTTTGCGATCGTTATTGCGGAAGCGAGTGCTTCGCTGTTCTGTCCGTCTGCGAATGCGCAGATACTGGTCGATGTGAGCGCGGTAACTGCCGCCATGCTCATTGCAAGTATTCTTCTTTTCATGGTGAAACCTCCCTTGGGTGTTTGATTAATACTCCGGACTGTCTGTATCCGGCGCGTTTTTGCTTTGGATCTCCCGGGCGTTCGGCCCGTTCTGTCTATAAAACAAAGTTCCCCATAAAAAGGTTGCAAGTTTTTTTATATTTTGGTTTTTGCCAGGAATGCTTTAGCCCGGTTTACAAGCAGCCGGTCGTTGTCGTAGTTCAGCACCGCCCCTGCCTGACCTATCTCGACCCAGCGCACATCGGCTATTTCTTCTTCCTGGCGTTCGCATTCGAACGTTACCGCCCGGGCAAGGAAGTACACTACTTCCTTGGTTATGTCCCGGCGTGGGTTGAATACCACTACCTGGCGGAACGACGGGTCGTCTATTGATACGTCGATGTTCGTTTCTTCCTTTATCTCGCGGATTGCTGTCTGCATTTCGTTCTCGCCGGGCTCCATGTGACCCTTCGGGAACGACCAGCAGCCGGATCTTACATGCTTTATCAGCAGGATCTCTGTGTTCCCGTGGCGCTTTCTGTATACTATTGCACCGCAGGATTTCTCGTGATTCATGCCCCGTTTGTCCTTTCCTCTTATACTATATATAATATAACGATATCTCTTGTCCCGGATTCTCCGGGCGCTTTTACTATTTCTATACTATTATAACACATATCCGGACGTTTGTCACCATATATTTTTGCAAACCCGCATTCTTATGCAGATGGAGTTTACGATGTGAAAAACATGGACGTTTCATTGTCTTAAACTAACAAACTTATAAAACGCAACATTGTTGATTTTTGTTAAGAATGACGACAAACTCACAAGTTTGATTTTTAGTGATTTTTACAAAAAGAAAACGTTTAAATTACAGATTTTTACAGAAACTCGGCTTTTAATCGAATGATTACAAATTGGTTACAAATGAGATTTGTGAAACTTCAACAAAATTATGAACTTCCGTTCGTTTGACACTGACAAGGAAAAGGGCTATAATACAAACCATCGAAGCGAAAAGCTCCGTGCGGCCTTTTGTGCTGCTTTCAAAAAAGAGAATGATCAGAAGCCGACTTCCGCCTTAGCGGAGGGTAGATAGATAACAGGCTTCGAAATGCAAAGCTCTGTTGGGGACAGTGCGTTTTGCTTCAGTTTAGGGCTTTCCCCAAAGCCTGACGCTGTACGGAAGTTACACCCGCATTCCGGCACCTGCCGGATACGGGGAGATTGCCGGGAGGGCATGAGTAACTACTCAGGAGGCAAATATGAAACCACAGATGATAAACGCCAAGATGAACAAGCTGGATCTCAGAAGCAGGCTCGTCAAGGCGGCTATGTTCGCAGCCACGATATTTATGGTGGCAGTTATGACAGGTTCGATCTACTTCAAGGATCGGGTCTATATTACGGATAACGGCGTTACAAGAGAACTCATGACGTCTGAATCCGATGTTTACGCCATACTGAAGCTCGGCAACTACCAGCTCAGCAGCAACGACAAGGTATCCTACGAGGAAGTCAGCAGCAACACCGCCTACATCACCATTTATCGCGCGTTCGACGTGAATGTCACCGCTGACGGCGAAACAAAGGCAGTTCCGATGATTGAAGGAACCGTTGCGGACGTCCTTGAGAAGGCAGGTATCACACTCGGCGAATACGACGAGCTTTCCTGCGAACTCACCGACCGTGCTTACAAGGACATGGACATCACCGTGACCCGCGTTGAGTACGTCACCCGCGAAAGCACTTCTGATATCGCTTACGACACGGAATACACCGACAACTGCAACCTCGCCATAGGCACAGAGAATGTTGTCACCGCCGGAGTTAATGGCAAGTGCGTATACACCGTCAAGGAAAAGTACGTAGACGGCAAGCTGACAAGCCAGGAGCTTATCAGCGAAAAGACCACCGCAGAGCCTGTTTCCGAGGTAATCGAGCGCGGCACGGCTTCCGCTGTTCCGTATTCCAAGACTTCCGACCCCGAGGCTGTGAAGCTGGTAAACGGCATTCCGGAGAACTACACACGCGTCCTTTCGGGTAAGTCCACCGCGTACACCGCAGGCTACGGAGCGCGCACTGCAAGCGGCAGAGCCGCCGAGATAGGCACCTGCGCCGTAAATCCGAACGTTATCCCTTACGGGAGCAAGCTTTACATCGTATCCCACGACGGCAGAAAGGTATACGGCTACGCCGTTGCCGCTGATACCGGTCTTGGCCTGATGGACGGCACCGTGCTGGTCGACCTTTATTTCGGCAGCATGGCGGATCATTATTACGATAGCTGCGCATGGGGCGCTGTTCAGGTTGATATTTACGTTCTCGAGGAAGGGAACGGCTGATAAAAAAGGCTGCGGATCCGCAGCCTTTTTAAATTATAGACATTATAAGCCCGGGAGGCTCGCTGCTTCCCGGGCTGTGTTTTATTTGTAGAGGCTGCCGTAAGCTGCGCAGGCTCTGTAATCGGCGCCTTCAAGGTCGGTGGTGCCGAATGCGCTCCATGCGTGCGGGCGGAACAGGCGGTCGTCAGAGAGGTTATGCAGGGATACCGGTATCCTCAGCATGCTTGCCAGGGTGACGAGATCCTCGCCGATGTGGCCGTATACGAAGCAGCCGTGATTTGCTCCCCAGTTTGCCATGACGTTGTAAACGTCGGAAACGGCTACCTTATCGGGAACCGTGATGGGGGCGAACCATGTGGAAGGCCATGTCGGGTCCGTTCTGCCGAGGAGGGTCTTGTTTACGTCCTCGGGGAGCTCCACTGTGTAGCCTTCGATTATCTGTATTGTCGGACCGAGGTGCTTTACGTAATTCACGCGGGCGAAGGTGCAGGGCATAACTCCCTGTGTGGAGTAGCTGGAGGAGAATCCGCCGCCGCGGAAGTATCCGAGGTTTGCGCAGGGCCAGGTCGTTGCATTCAGGCATGCGTCGATGTCATTTTCGGTCATGTCCCACCAGGGCTTCATTACGCTCTCGCCGTTCTCGTCTTTTACTGCGCCGGTTCCGTCCAGCGCTGCCGCGCCGGAGTTTATCAGGTGGATAAATCCGTTTGCCGCCTTGCCGTTGGGAGTCCAGCCGGTCACGCGCTTCACGGAATCAGGAGACCAGTATGTGCGCACGTCTGCGAATACCGCTGCGCGTCCGGTCAGCAGGTGCAGGAACATCAGGGTAGTTCCGTTGAGTGTGTCGTTTTCCGTTGCAAAGGGGATAGGCTCGCGTGCGCCGTTCCAGTCGAAGGTGGTGTTAAGTATAGCTTCTGTGAAATCAGCATTGGGCATGAAGTCCGTCCACATTCTCTGACCCTGGAATCCGCCCAGTACGGCGTTCCTGCCCTTGGATTCCTCAAGCCAGCCCATTTCTGCGAGCTTCGGGTTGCCCTTGAGGATATCGCGGATTATGCAGGTCATCTTCGCGATGAACTCCCAGTTCTCCTCCTTTTCCTTTGCGGAGAGTACCGGGCGCATGTAGGTCATGCCCGGGGTGGGGTTGATGTCTACGCCCTCGGGGCATTTCTCCTTTATCCAGGCGAGCGCCTTCTTGTACTCGGCTTCATCGTATATCCCCAGCTTTTCGCGGCGGATTATCTCGGTCATGTCGACCCACTCGGGGTGTATACCGAGGTAATCGCGGAAGAATTCCTCGTTGCAGTAGGCTCCGGCAATACCCATAGCCTGTGAACCGATATTAACGCAGCTCTTGTTCTTCATGTCGCCGACAGCCGCTGCACAGCGTGCAAACCGCAGTATCTTTTCTTCAACGTCGGAGGGTATAACAGTATCGTCGGCGTCCTTTACGTCGTGCCCGTAGATGGAGAAGCAGGGCATGCCGATCTGCGCGTATGCGGAGTTCGCCGCTGCGAGGAACACCGCGCCGGGGCGCTCGGTCCCGTTGAAGCCCCACACTGCCTTGATGGTGTTCGGATTCTCGTCGATTACCTGGGTGACGTAGCACCAGCAGGGTGTTACCGTGAGGGTCGCCACGATGTTTTCAGTGGCGAATTTGTCGGCGCAGGCTGCGCTTTCTGCGATTCCTCCGATGGTGGTGTCCGCGATGACGCACTCCATGGGTTCGCCGCTTGCGTGGCGTACTTTACTGCTGATGAGCTCCGCCGCCGCCTTTGCCATGTTCATGGTCTGGACTTCAAGGCTTTCGCGTATTCCGAACTGTCTTCCGTCAATGACGGGTCTGATTCCGATTTTTGATAACATTGGTACTGTTCCTTTCAGATTTCTCCGGTAAACGGCCATGCGTTTACATTGCTTCATGTACAATTATACCAAAAACTCTTCCTGAAATCAAGGAGTTTTTCGGAAAATATATAAAAACATGCGCAAAAAAGTCTGACTGGTTGAAAATTTTATATATGACGAGTGGGGGAAAACTCTTACTTTCCCCCACACCCATTTAGTTGTTTTGGTTTCGCGCCTACGTGCAGAGTTGCCGTGCTTCGCACGGAGGTTTCGCCCTTGTCGCCCGATAAAATGGAACCCTGGTCGCTGAATTATGGTTTCTCGACGGTCTTAAGCTGAACCTGAACGATGCCGCTTGTATTGTCAATCCTCGCCTAGTTTCAGCGCCTTGTTGATGTTTATTTTGCGTATTATGCCGCCAAGGACTGCAAAGCCGCCTATCAGCATTATCGCTATTATCACGTACATCTTTATATAGTCGCCGGGATCTCCCTGCACGCGGAACGGCGGTACCTGGTCGGCTGCGTCGTACATCGTGCGGAACATCGGTACAAACATGTCGCTTGCAATGCCGCCTATTACAAATCCCATCGCGATCGACACCAGGCTCACAAGAAGCTGCTCCCAGCCCAGCGTTGAGATGACTTCGCGGAACGTAACGCCCATCGCACGCAATACGCCGAACTGCAATGTTCTGGAGCGTATGGAGATTATCCAGTATATCAGGAAGCCTATGACCGTCATCAGCATTATTACGACAAAGCCTAGGGTTAGCGCGCCGTTCATTCCCTGGAGCGCCGGGTCGGTCTTTTCTTCAATGAGCATCTGGCTGCTGTCCTGGATACGCTGTATCTTCAGGTTCTTTGCCGATATATCGGCGTAGAGCTGCTCGCTTGTCGCGCCGTCCTGGAGTTTCAGCCATATCTGGTAGGGCTGAAGCTCGGTCAGCTTACGGATATAGTTGTAATTGCATATCAGGAAGTCCTTGGCCGTGGTTTCGCTGGTGCTCGAGTTTACTTCCACCTGCTCGGTGGGGTCAAGCCCCGGCCAGTAATCTACGAATGCAAGCACTGTCAGGTCTATTGAGTCGTTTCCGCTCAGTTTTACCGATATCGTGTCGCCGAGCTGCACGCCCTTTTCCTCCCAGCCCCTGGACGCAAGCACGCCCGCCTTGTAGTCCACAAGGGCGGAGCAGTAGTTCCACCAGTGAACAGGAAGCAGGTCGCTTCTGAACCATGCGGTCTGTGAAAATTTGCCCGGCTCTATCGCCATAAGGGTGGGGTCTACGTCGGAGCGCTGACCGTTGTATGTCGCGCGAACGTCGGTGCGGAGCACTCTTGTGGCGGTCTCAACGCCGGAGAGATTCTGGAAGTCGTCCATGTCTATTTCAACATAGCTGGTCTCGTCCTCGACGTTTTCAAGCCGCCAGTAGGCGTCTATCACTACGTCGGCTCCGTTGGAGTAGTAGATGCGGTCGGATTTGCTGTTGTTTATCGCCCGGGCTGTATTCGCTGAGAATATTCCAAGCGCGAAGGTCACGGACAGGAACAGCATGAGGAAGCGCTCCCTGCCGCCCTGTGAGCGTGCTACGGAGGTTATCGCGATGTATTGCGGGACTGTCCAGAAACGTTTTCCTATATAATAGACAAGCCGGAGAACGTAGGGGTAAACTCTTATAAAGAGAAGCCCCGCGCCCATGATGAACATTGTCGAGAAAACAAAATACAGCGGGTTTATCGTGCCGTCGGAGACATAGGTGCCGTCTGCGAAAAGGCGCTTTATGCTCCGCGCCGTGAAGAAGTACCACACCAGTGAGCCGACGAGCAGTATCACGTCGATACAGAGCTTTTCCCACAGGGACATTTTTACTACCCGCGCCTTGCTCTGCTTGTACTTTACTATAGAGAGCTTGGAGGCGGGGATTATCGGGAGCATGGTGGTGATGAAGAATATCACCACGGCAAGCAGCGCATAGATGAACGCGTCAAGGCTGAGCTTCACGGAAAGCCCGGTGCGGTTCACGAATTCTAGGAATCCGTTTGATACGCCCAGGAAGCTGCACAGGAGCATTCCTATGAACGGAGCGGCGATGAACGTCACAAGTCCGAGCACGCCTGCTTCCATCGCGTATATTGCGAATATCTGCCCGGAGGAGGCTCCGCGGCTCTTGAATACCGCTATTTCGTTCTTCTCCTGCTCAACGTTTAGCTGGGATACCATGAACAGGTAGAATGCAAGCATTACTATCGTCGGTATCTGAAGTATCCAGAGCATGGATTTCAGGTTTGCGGCGCGCACCGCGTATTCCGACAGGATATCGTTTATTCCCATTGAAAAGCGGAGGTCGTTCGCGGGGTATATGGTGAAATCCTCGTCTATGGTCTTGGTTATGGAACTGAGGTCGTTCAGATCCATCTTCTGATAATCGAAGGAGTATCGGATATCCGCAGAGCCCAGCGTTGTTACGCCGGTGTCGAGGTAATCGCCTAGGAAAGTGTCATAGTCGATGAGAAATGCGTTGAGATATGGCTCCATCGTTTCTGACCAGTAGCTGTCGTTTTCGCTCGACTGCCGGAATACTCCGGATACCGTTACGTACAGCGGCTCGGCGGAGGTGTAGAAACTGTTCTGTATCTCGTATGTTCCGCCGCAGGATATTCCCAGGGTCTTGAGGCATTCCTCGTTGCATATGACCTGGAATGTTCCGTCGGGCTGCTGACCGGGAGCGTACATTCCGCCCTCTATGAAGGTTACGTGATCTTCAAGCCCGGTCATTCCTATGACCTTGACGCGGGCGGTCTTGCCTGTGGTGAGGTACATGTAATCATCATATATGATGGTCTTTTTATTTGCCTGGGGCATGTCTATCCTGGAAGTGCGGTCGTCTACAAGTTCCGTCATTTCCTGGACTGCAGAGCGGCGCTGGGCGTTATCCGCCTTTATCGGCACCGATTTCGTTACGACATATTCGCCGGGATACTCGCCGGTCTCCTGCTGGTACGCCTGCATGTCCTTTATAAGTATGCGCTGGAGAGATGAGTCCATGTAAATGGGCACGGTGCTCATCATTCCTGCCGCAAGCAGAAATCCGATGAACAGGCACAGCACCATCCAGCGGGTGCTTCGCATTTTTCTGAATAATAGTGTTAACACAGCGTACCTCCGTCAGCGTACTACAACTCGGTCGCCTGCGTTCAGCCCGGTGAGTATCTCGGCTTCGGTGGCGTTGGTTATTCCTACAGTTACGTCGACTTCTTTCTTGGTGTCGTTTTCGTCGAGTATGGTTACATAGGTGCGGTCGCCGTCGGTTTTTACCAGGGTTTTGGATATTACTACAGCGTTTTCATGACGCGCGAACACTGCGGTTATATCCGCGGTCTGTCCTACGGTCAGGAATGAGGGCGTTCCGTCTGTGAATTCACAGTATATCGACGAAGTATCCTTCATCACGGCGGGGAAGTCGTCGTAAAGTCCTTCCTTTACATCGGTGGGAGTTTTGGAAACGCAGCCGGAGTAATCTTCGCCGTCTACCGTTATGGTGACCTCTTCGCCCAGCGGGAAGCTTTTCATATTGGAAGAACTATACTGTATACAGAGCTGCGAAGGGTCAACTATCTTTATTATAGTCTTATATGCGGTCACTGTCGTTCCGGGGTCCATATCCTGCACGAAGCAGACTTCACCGGTCATTCCCGCATATATGCGGGAGTTGTTGAGCTGGCGCTCGTACTCGGTCAGGGTGTTCTGCTCCATTTCGAGAGTCAGGCGTGCGTCTGCCGTTCCGGACGAGTTGTAGGCAATCTGAGCCTTCTGGACGATCAGCAGCTGCTGCTTATACAAATAGTCAAGGTCGCCGACGTCAAGCTCGGCAAGAAGGTCACCCTCTTCAACATGCTGCCCGGCGGTTACATAGATCGTCTTCAGAGTTCCGCCGCTTTCAGGGAAGCTGGCGTTATACTGAGATTTGCAGAATACGTATCCGGTCGCAACGGTCTTGTCCTCTATTGTTTTTTGCTTGGCTGTGTAGGTGGAGTAAGCTATGTCCTCGATCGCAACGGTCGGCGGTTCGAGGAGTTCTTCCTCGGCAGGGAAAAAAAAGCAGCCGGTCATACCGGTCATTGAAATAATAAGCGCTGCGGACATTATAATCTTATGTTTCATGATAATACCTCAATATATAAAGAAATACAATATTACTATAACATAAAGCGGGTAAAAAGGCTATAGGTTTACGAGAATTTGTGTAAAAATATATAAAAAAGAATTAGTTGTTTGTGAAAAAGCGCGAGTAAAGTAAGTAAAAGAGTGTAAAAAAGGGTGTGCAACAGTGCATGTTGCTGTGTATTGTTGAAAAACAGTTAAATATATAGGACATAAGTAACGAATGAAAAAAACTTTTCAAAAAAGTGTTGACTTTTGCCGGTGAAGGTGATATAATAGACAAGCACTCGAGATGAGGGCACAGCGAAAGCGAAAAGGTCACAAAAAACTTTGAAAAAAGTTTTGAAAACCTCTTGACAAACGAGAGACAATGTGATATAATATAAAAGCTTTCGAAAAGGAAGTCACTTCTTTTGAAAGAACCAAGATGGTTTGAAAAAACTTTGAAAAAAATTTAAAAAACCTCTTGACAAACTCGAAAAGATGTGATATAATAACAAAGTCGTCTGAGAGATCAGAAAGACAGAGTTAAGAAAAGCTCCTTGAAAATTGAACAATACAGAACGAATTAACATTACCTTGTCGATTCCTTGACAGAAATGTCGAGGTTGAGAGATGAGTAAATTCTGGATAAACACAGATTGCGTTAATTAAATTAACGTTAGCGTTTATCTGAACCAAGATTAGAATGCTCGAAAGAGCGTTTTGATACAAACTTTAAAGAGTTTGATCCTGGCTCAGGACGAACGCTGGCGGCACGCCTAACACATGCAAGTCGAGCGGAGATTGAGAGCTTGCTCTCATGATCAGCGGCGGACGGGTGAGTAACACGTGAGCAACCTGCCTTTCAGAGGGGGACAACAGTTGGAAACGACTGCTAATACCGCATAACATTGCCGAACGGCATCGTTTGGCAATCAAAGGAGCAATCCGCTGAAAGATGGGCTCGCGTCTGATTAGATAGTTGGTGAGGTAACGGCCCACCAAGTCGACGATCAGTAGCCGGACTGAGAGGTTGATCGGCCACATTGGGACTGAGACACGGCCCAGACTCCTACGGGAGGCAGCAGTGGGG
>OGQO01002435.1_pt1 | contig 14553 bp, 8 predicted proteins | sample 1553241 | NCBI WGS metagenome assembly OGQO01 (sample SAMEA2579933, study PRJEB22360) | human gut metagenome | biome: human gut; feature: human-associated habitat; material: faeces | place: Denmark | collected 2008/2010
AGAACAGCCTGGGAGTATTTTAGATTTAAAAAACAACCCAGCCATATTTCTATGGCACAGGTAGAAGAAAACATTCTGTTGCCCGTGTTCGTGTTTACGAGGGTACAGGTAAGATCACAATCAACGGCAGAGACATTGACGATTACTTCGGTCTTGAGACACTCAAGCTCATCGTTCGTCAGCCATTTGCTGTAACAGATACAATGGATAAGTACGATATCGTTTGCACAGTAACAGGCGGTGGAGTAACAGGTCAGGCTGGTGCAATCAGACACGGTCTTTCAAGAGCTCTTCTTCAGGCTAGCGATGAGTTCAGACCTCTCCTCAAGAAGGAAGGCTTCCTCACTCGTGACCCAAGAATGAAGGAAAGAAAGAAGTACGGTCTCAAAGCCGCAAGACGTGCTCCACAGTTCTCAAAGAGATAATTTCATTCTCATTTATCAAACCGTTTCGCAGAAATGCGAAGCGGTTTTTTTATACCCGATCCTAACTGTCAAAATGCACAATCAAAACATCTGTTCGTTGTCAATTTAGCTGAATATCCCCATGCTTATTGTAAATAACAACAAAATATGATATAATTATTGCTGATAAATTAACTTTTAGGAGATAACTGCTATGACGAATGAATACATAAAACCGCCCGTTGAGATACGCTACAAAAATGAACTTGACGCCTTGAAAAGTGTTGATATTGGCAAAAAGCCTGAGAATTGGGTGCTGTCGCCAAAGGCAGTGCGAACATTTATATTAGGCGGAATCATCAAAACTGCCGATGGCAAAATGCAGATAAAGCGCAAATTCTATGGCAATGACGCACTTGTTGAGCGCTGTATAATCACCCTCGCTGGAAACCGCGGACTTATGCTGGTGGGTGAGCCAGGCACTGCTAAAACTATGCTCTCTGAGCTTCTCTCTGCTGCTTGCTGCGGCATAAGCACGAACACAGTTCAGGGTACGGCTGGAACTACCGAGGATATGATAAAATATAGCTGGAACTATGCCATGCTTCTTTCAAAAGGTCCGTGCCGTGAAGCCCTTGTGCCTGCTCCTCTGCTCATAGGCATGGAACAAGGCATTTTCGCACGATTTGAGGAAATAACTCGTACCCCTGCAGAAATCCAAGATAGCCTTATTTCTGTAATGAGCGACCAGATACTCAATATTCCTGAACTGGAAAACGAAGGACTTGTTTTCGCCAAGCAAGGATTTAATATAATCGGTACTGCAAACACTCGTGATAAGGGCGTAAATGAAATGTCAGGTGCTTTGAAAAGGCGTTTCAATTTTGAGACTGTCGAGCCTGTTCGTGACGTAAGGCTCGAAAAAGAGATCATTATCCGTGAAGCACAAGACCTTGCAAAAACAGGTCATATCGACCAGCCTATAGACACCGACGCTGCTGAACTTCTTGCTGTCACATATCATGAGCTTCGTGAGGGCGTTACCTCAGAGGGAACTAAGCTTGAAAAACCAAACGCCGTTATGAGTACAGCCGAAGCTGTGTCTGTTTTCTATCAAACTATGAGCAGTGCATATTATTATGGCGACGGAAAAACTGATCTCAAAGAGCTTACGCAGAATCTTTTAGGAGCAGTTTGTAAGGAAAACAAAGACGACCTTGAAAAGCTCAAAAGCTATTTCAGGATCGCTGTTAAGGAAAAAAGTGCAAGTGAGGGTGGCATATGGACAGAATATCTGGATACAGCCAAGTATCTGAAATAATACCTTTTGACTATTCTCAGCCATTTCTGCTTTTTCCTGTAAGACACCACAGTCCTGTCTGCTCGTGGCAGCTCATCAGAGCAATTAAAGAATATCAGCCCGATGTCATACTTATAGAGGGTCCTGAAAACGCCAATGATATGATAGGAGTGTTGACGGACGAGAGAACTAAGCTCCCTGCGGCTTTCTATTATTACTACAAGGACAGGAAAAAGCTCATCAGTGATGAAGCCGAGGACTATAAATGCTACTACCCTTTTATCTATGCTTCACCTGAGTACAATGCCCTGAAAATAGCCGTAGCCATGGATATAGAAGCACGCTTTATAGATCTTCCCTACAGCGAGATACTTATTACCACCGCAGAAAATAAAGGCCTTCGCAGTAATAAGGACAAACACAGCTACACTGATGACAGCAGACTTATATACAGCAAATTCTGCAAAAAGCTTTGCGAGAAAACAGATCTAAGGACCTTTGAAGAGTTCTGGGAGAAGTATTTTGAGATAGAGGGACTCAGACTATCTGTACAAGATTTTGTACAGCAAATGTACACCTACTGCATTATCACACGAAATGACGAAACAGAAGATGATCTTGCGGCAGACGGCACTCTTGCAAGAGAAAACCATATGGCTCTGCGTATCAAAGAAGCACTTAAAGATAACAAAAAAGTCCTTGCTGTAACAGGCGGATTCCACAGTTTGGGACTTTATGAGCTTTTGAAAAGTGATAATATCCAAAAAGAAAAGCTTCACAAGCTCTCTCAAAAAGATGAGGGCTGTTTCCCTGTAGCTTATTCTTATGAAGCAGCAGACGCTCTCAGTGGATATGCCTCTGGTATCCAGCGTCCTTATTTTTATGATTGCGTGATGAACAAGCTAATCCACTGCGATGACCCGGCAGGTGTTTACAGCGACACAGTTCTTGACCTGCTCATAGGTACAGTGAGAGCCTGTGATAAACATGATATCCCAGTGTCAATGGCTGACGCTTCCGCAGCGCAGTCTATGATGAGTGGACTTGCCGCACTTCGCGGCTGTCATGAATGTGGACTTTACGAGCTTGAGGACGCCATAACCTCGTCATTTATCAAGGGAGAGAAAACAATATCCTCCGCCCTGCCTATCGACCTTATGCACAAACTTGCCACAGGCGACAAGGCAGGTCATATAGGTGATATAAACCACGTTCCTCCGCTTATCGCTGATTTTGAAGAACAGTGTAAAAGGTTTCGACTTAAAATAAAAATAGTTACCCCTAATAAGACGGAAGTTTCACTTTTTACCACTGCAAACGGCATGGAACTAAGCAGATTTTTCCACAGAATGGTGTTTCTAGGCACAGACTTTGCCCAGCGAACAAAAGGACCTGATTTGCATAGGCGAAAAGACAGAAGCCGTGTCCGTGAAGAATGGGTATACAAAAAAGTTCCTGCCACAGACGTTGCACTCATAGACCATACTGCCGACGGCTTCACCATTGAAGAAGCCTGCCGCACCTGTGCTTCAAGAACACTTCGCCATGAAAAGCACTGTGATGTTGCGGCGCATATCCTTGTGGACTGCTTCCAAATGGGGTTAGAACTCTCTGATGATGACAAGACTTGTGCCGAGAACATTCTTAACTCAGACGGTGATTTTTTCTCTGTAGGCAGAGGTCTAAGGCATTTTATCACTCTTATGGAACTCCAACAGCTTTATAATACCGAGTTTTCCGCCGCAGAAAATTGTGCAAAGCGGTGCATGACAAGGATAATCACAGCACTGCCTGATATGGCGTCGGTGAAAGACGACCACATTGCAGAATGTGCAGCGATAATGTACACAATGCAAAAAGCTGTCACTGACGGCTTTAGAGAATATCGTCAGGACTATGAAAACGCCCTGCTTTCCCTCTGCGGCAAATCTGATAAAGACCCATTTGTTTACGGCACAGCACTTGGCATACTTTACGCCTTTGACCCCCACCGCCGCAAGCTTGCTGAACAGGCAATGTCAAGCTATCTCAAAGGCGACAGGAATGTTCAGATACAAGGAGCGGAGTTTCTTCACGGACTTTTCAATGCCGCCCGTGATATCATCATGACGGACGATTCTTTCATCAGAATGACAGACACGCTTATCTGCGGACTTGACTATGACGATTTTATAGAGATACTTCCCTCCATGAAGCTTGCTTTCAGTTGTTTCACCCCCTATGAAATACAGCAAACAGCCACCGCTGTCGCAAAGCTTTATGACGCTGACAGTGCTGAGCTTCTTGTGGAAAAACCTATGAACGAAAGACTATACAGCTTCGGTGAGAAAATAGATAAAGAGATAGTCAAACTTTTGTCTGAGGAGGAAAAGCCATGACAGATGAAAACAAAGCCATATCCGTCAACCGCTGGCGGCTCGTGCTGGGCGGAATGTCTGACAAAAGCCTTTCCTTTACCGGTGACAAAGCAGCGATAATAACGTTTCAGGATATGGAAAAGCTACTCGATTATCTCTATAGCCGTGCGCAAGGTGACGATGTAAGAGACGAGAACAGCAGGCAAGGCGGTCAGGGTGGCAGTGTGCTAAACGCCGCAGAATGGATAACAAAAGTCAGAACGCTTTTTCCAAAGCAGACCGCCGATGTGCTTGAACGTCAAGCTTTGGAAAGGTTCAACATGACCGAGCTTCTTACCGATAAAAAGGTTCTTGAAGAAATGAAGCCTGATATAGCGCTGCTTAAAACTATCATTCAGCTCAAACATCTCATGAACGGCGAGGTGTTGCAGGCGGCTGTAAAAATAGCAAAACAGGTGGCAGACGATATCAAACAAAAGCTTGATATGACCATAAAGCGAAGCCTTACAGGCAGGCTTGATAAAAACACATCGTCAGTTATGAAATGCTCAGCAAACCTCGATTTCAAAAAGACTATCCGCCGAAACCTGAAAAACTATGACAAAGCAAGCAACCAGCTTATACTGAAAGATATCTATTTCAGTGGACGTGTGAAAAAGCATAACAAAAAGCGCATTATCATAGCCATAGACGAAAGCGGTTCAATGCTCGGTTCAGTCATCTATAGTGCAGTAATGGCGCAGATAATTTCAGAACTGCCATTTGCAGAGGTGAAGCTCATCATATTTGATACAAGCATCGTTGACCTCTCAGACCATGCAGACGACCCTGCTCAGACAATAATGAGCGTTCAGCTTGGGGGAGGAACGGATATTGCAAAAGCCCTTACCTACTGCGAAAGCCTTATCGTTACGCCCCGTGACACTTGCGTTATCGTGGTAACAGACCTCTACGAGGGTGGCAGTGAAGCACAGCTTATAAACGTCAGCAAAAATATAATCACAAGCGGCGCACATCTCTCATTCCTTACCGCCCTTGATGAAAATGCTGACCCTGCCTATGACAAGGCGACAGGTCAGAAGCTTGCAGATATGGGCTCATTCGTTGGCGGTCTTACCCCTGATAAGCTTGGGGATTACATCGGAAAAATATTTGCATAGGAGATGACATCTTGGACGTAATCGATAAACAGCTTGACATTGCAAACGAACAAACGCTTATTGAGCTTTCAAACAAGGGCATTTACAAACGTGCGTTGAAGGAATCCAAAAACATGACCCTTTCGGCTGAAAAAATCCATGAATGTTACATAGTAAAATTAGACGGTGAAACCTGCACCATAAAATCACCACTTGATGAAAGTCAATGCAGTTGTGTTTCAAGAGGAATGTGCAGGCACATTATCACAGCCATACTGCTTTTGAAAGCACAGCTTCCACAGTACGACGGTGAGGATATCACTCCAGAGGTCATAAACTCCGAGCCTGAACAAGCAGAAATTGAACTTCCCGACCAACCTGAAATAAATCCGCTTTCTCAGGATACCCAGAAAAAGATAAAAGGATGCGCCGAACAGTGCATAAAAATAATGTCTGGAATATTTACCAGAGGCCTTGTAAGAACCGAAGAGAGCGACCCCGATAATTTTGAGCTTGCCGCAGTTTCCTGCCACGCTTTGAGAATGGCTGAGGCAGAAAGACAAATGCGTGAACTTGGCAGCCGACTTAAAGACTGTGTTTCAAGGCGAGCTTCATTCAGTCCGCAGGTATTCACTCACAAAATGTTTGAATATGCTGACAGCATGAACAAGCTTATAAAAGCCGACATCACAGAAGAAATGCTCGGCACCTTCCGCAGAGAATACACCGACTATGAGGGGACGCTCCAACTCCTGCCTATAGGCACAAGAAATGTCAGTGGCGAATACACTGGCTGTATCTACTATTTTCTAAATATAGACAGAACTTCGCCCCAGCGTTTTTTTACCTACAGCGATCTGCGCCCCACTTTCTATGAAAGAAAGTCAAGACGATTTGCCGAAAGCACAACTGTATGGGATCTTGACAGCTCCCTAAACAACTATATGCACACGGAACTAAAACTAAAAAACGCCAAGGTGAGCATGGGGCATTTGTCCTCATCGTCAAAGACCAACGCCATAGGCGCAGGTCCTGCACAGCTAAACTGTTTTGCCCTCCGTGAGCTTATTGTCAGCGATTTCAAAGAGCTTGCGGAAAAGATCTCCGCAAACAAAAGCGACGAGGAGACCGACCGGCTTTATTTCGTTCACCCCAAAGAGTGCGTCGCTTCATATTTTGACAAGCACACTCAACAGCAAATATTCATTATAAAAGACGGCTGTGATAGACAAATATCCGTCACCGCAAAATACACAGCAGAAAATCGTGAATTTATTTCCACGCTTGAAACCATAGGTGGCAAAATGCTAAAAGAAAAGCACAAAAACTACGTCCTTCTGGCTCAGGGGTATATCGACCACGGCAGGCTAACGCTTTTCCCAATAGAGGTCTATGATTTTATTGATCCGCCTGACAATGTTCCTGTACCTGTCGAGAATGACACAGACCAAGACTATGGAATGTGTAGCGAGCTTCTTGACGCCACCGAAGAAACCGACAAGAGGATAGTCACGGCAATGGAGTGCGGAGTGAACTCTGTTATCGTAGACGAACACGCTCAAAGCATACGCCAGTGCGGACTTGAAGAACTTGCAAAACGTTATGAATTCTTCACAAAGCTGTGCGAAAATGCAAGACACACCACCGCAGACAAAAGCCTTGATATCTTCACTGCCGCAGGCAACACAATGCGGTATATCAGACTTTGCACACAAAAATTAGCACTGTTCAGTGCGATAAATAATATGGAGGAGAAAAAATGATCTACAACGAAAGCACCAAAAGCTTTATAAAGCTTGAAACCGCCCTAAAGGAGCTTGGTTTTGACCAGCAGACCATAGACCTTGCCCTTGAATATCTTGACATCACAAATCCAAGAAACAATGAGCTTATGAGAAAAATAACAACAAGATATTATCCGAAATTCCGTCAGTATAATTATCGTGAAAAGCTTGACAAAGCCGTTAAAAGCGAGATATCAGACACAGGCAGTGATGAGCTTAAAGAGCGCTATATTATTTTCAGCTCAATGGCAACAGGTCCATATTTCCGCTATATGACAAATGCACTGTCTTGCCGTGCCTATATATATTCCCAAAACAAGGCTATGTATATGAAGCCGCTCACCGATTTTTATGGTGAGAATGCAGAAGCGGTCTGGATATCAAGCAAGATATCACACCGCCCAAATGATTCAATACAATACGCTTTCAATGTAAATCCTGTCTATTCCGCAGACGATGCCATAAGAACATTCAACTTCGTTAGCCTTGACGATATCATTGCACAGCTTCTCCTTTGCATTTTCGCATTGGACGCAACTGAACTGCCTAAAAAGAGCCTGCTTGGCAAAACGAAAATTCCTGATACAGCCGAATTTGCCATAAAAAAGCTTGCCGAAGTGGTCGAAAAAAAGCCAAAAACAACTACAGCAGTTTTCTGCCTTTTTCTTGCCGCATATGCAGAAGCGTCATATTTTGTGGAAGAATATCGTGCATTTTTCGATAAAAACATTGTGAAATACTGTGACGAGCTTACCCAAGGGCTGATGTATTTGAAGCTCTCCACCAACAGGATATTCGACCTTATCGAAGCTCAACCACAGTGTCTTACAGATAGATACATTCTGCACTTTGTCAAATCGCCTGACAAAAATGGGAATTATCCAGCGCAAATGGTAAAGCTCGCAAAAGATCACCCACAGCTTTTCATAGAAACAATGAAAAACGCTCCATTTGACACAGCGATCACAATGGAGAAAATGCTCAAAGCCACCGACCCTAAATATAACGCAGAAGCAATTGGTCTTAAAGCTACCCATCAGCAACGTATCGCCAAACTTATTGCCGAACATTTCAAGCACAGTGACGAGATATACGCATATATCATGGGCAAAGCAGAAATAGACACGATACTCCCCTTTGCAGACGAAGAAACCTACGAGGGCAGACATAAGAAAATGTACTATATTGTTGCATATGGAGAGGACGATTTTATTATCCGCTGTATCGCCGCCCTTTCCATAGGAGCGTCTAAAGATACAAGTGACCCCCTCCAACTTATAGGCAACGATCTTTATTATAACACCGAGCTCATTGTCCGTGCAATGGTAAGATCAGGTCTACCGATAGATATAATTATAAGATCCCTTGGCTGGCAGATAGAAAGCTCTTACTGTAAAGAAGTCATCATCAATAAGATAACCGCTATCATGCCAGAATTTAAAGACAAAGCCACCATTATTGACGTAAGCAAAATGGCTGTGTCCAGCCGACTTTTGTATATAAGGCTTCTTGATATCGCAGACAGCAACAAGTACAAAGACGAATTTTTTGCCCTTTGTGACGATAACAGCAAGGTAATAAAAGCAGAGCTTGTGAAAGTTATATCCACCCACAAGGATTGGCACGATGATGTTTGCAAACTTCTTGCTCAGAAAAAATCAGCCAAGCGTGAAACTGCACTTATGATAATTGAAAATCAAGGTGCTGACGCCTACCGCACAGAGCTTGAAAAATCCTATGCCACAGAAAAATCCGAAAAACTCAAATCGAAAATATCTGCACTTTTGGGCAGCGAAGCAAAGCCTGCCGAAATATCAGATGAAGACCTTGTGACTGCGCTCACCAAAGGCACAAAAAGCAAGAAAGTTCTCTGGCTTTTTGAACAGCCTTTTGCACCTATTCACTTCACCGATGATACAGTTGCAGAGGATATCTATTTGCAGGCTCTCCTGCTTACATATGCAAACGCAGACGAAGGTACCCTCCCACCCAAGGGCAAGGCACTTGCCCAGAAGCTCAAAGCTGATGAGCTTGAAACATTCGCCCTTGAAGTCCTGAGCCGCTGGCTTGAAAAAGGTGCAGAAGCGAAAACAAAGTGGACAATGTATTTTGCGGCCATTTACGGCGGTGATGAAGCAATAAATTGCCTGACGGATTACATAAAAGAATGGTCGAAACAGTCATTAAATATGCGTGTTGCCCTTGCGGTTAAAGCAGTCAATGCAGTAGCTCTGAACGGCAGTTCCTATGCACTTATGACTGTAGACAATATTTCAAGAAAATATAAGAGTCGTGCGGTCAGAGCTGCCGCAGTTGACGCACTTGCCAATGCCGCTAAACAGCTTGGCTTGACAACGCAGGAGCTTGCGGACAAGATAGTACCTGACATGGGCTTTGACGAGAAAATGTGCCGCACCTTTGATTTTGGAAGCAGAAAATTCTCCGTTTATCTCACTCCACAGCTTGATATAGAAATATTCGAGGGCGAGAAAAAGCTTAAAAATCTCCCTAAAATAGGCGTTAATGACGACCCTGCCCTCGCAGAAAAGGCTACTGCTGATTTCAAGGAAATGAAAAAGCAAATGAAAACTGTTGTTGACGCACAGAAACAGCGTCTTGAATATGTGCTTATGCTTGACCGTAAGTGGACAGCAGCAGCTTGGAAAGCTCTCTTTGTAAAAAATCCTCTCATGCACTGCTTTGCGATAGGTCTTATATGGGGTATTTACGAAAATGGCTGTCTTAAAACTTCGTTCCGTTATCTTGACGACGGCAGCTTTACAAACTCAGATGATGATGAGATAGAGCTGTCCGAGGTTATGCAGATAGGGCTTGTTCACCCGCTGGAGCTTACTGAACATGAAAAAGAAGCTTGGCTGGAACAGCTTGATGATTATGAGATAATACAGCCATTCGACCAGCTAAGAAGAAAGGTATACAAAGTAGCGGAAATTGATAAGAATAAGACCGCCTGCGAGATCTTCAAGAATACCGAGATAACGAACACCACTCTAGTCAACCGCATGACCAAAGCAGGCTGGTATAAAGGTCAGGCACAGGACGCAGGCTTTTTCTATGAGTTCATAAGAAATGATATCTCGGGCAAGGAGAAAGATCCCGACGGCAAGCTCGTCAACATAGGCATGACCGCCGAGCTTAAATTCTCAGGAACATACATCGGCTATTACGAGATAGAGGACGTGACCGTGGAAGAGCTTTACTTCCGACTTCCCGATGCTGCATACAATGACAACATGAAACTTGGCGATGTCAGTCCAAGATACTACAGCGAAGTTGTCTTACAACTTAAAAAAGCTATAAACAAGTAGGCATAACAAAAGGCAGTTCTGATTTTTTTCAGAGCTGCCTTTTACTTATTTATTTTCCACAGGAAGTCCGTGATCTCCTGCAATGTGTCTGCCTGCCTTGTTCACACAATATATGCAAACAGGAACTATGTACAAGCAAGCCGCTATCCATGCCGCCTGATCTGTGAAGCAGATTGCAAGATAACCGAATTTCGGCACAAATATCATACTTACAGAAATTCGAGCTATCATTTCCGTCACTCCTGAGAATATAGCAAGTCCAGAATATCCAAGACCCTGCGTACACATTCTGCAAGTGTTGAGTATACCTAGCGTCCAATAGAAAAAGCCTGCATAGAAAAGATATTTGGCTGAAGCAGTAAGCACTGCTGCGTCTGACTTATTCACAAAGATAAGCGAAAGCTCTCTGCCGAAGAATATAAGTACAATACCAGCTATTACTCCATATGTCATGCCAACGCCAACTCCAATGCGTATACCCTTTTTGATACGCTTGAGATTTCCTGCACCGAGATTTTGGCTTGCAAAAACAGATGCACCTGTTGCAAAAGCGTCATAAGGACACATTGTGAACTGCTTTATCCTTGCCCCAGCAGTGAATCCTGACACATAAATGCTTCCAAGCTTGTTGTTAGCCGACTGCATGACCATTGAGCCGATAGCCGTTATGGAATATTGAAGTCCCATAGGAAAGCCCATTATTATAAGGTTCAGAACCGCAGGCTTTGACATCACTCTGTCCTCTTTGGCAAGTTTCAGCACGCTGACCTTTTTCATAATAAATATAGCACATAGTATTCCGCTTATCGCCTGCGCAACGACCGTAGCGATAGCCGCACCCATGCAGCCCCACCTGAACACGATAACACACACAAGGTCAAGTGCAATGTTCAAAACCGTTGATATAGCAAGAAATACAAATGGCGTTTTGCTGTCGCCAACAGAACGCAATACGCTTGAAAGCAGGTTATACAAAAGTGTGAACGGTATGCCAAGGAATATCACCAGAAGATATTTATATGCGTCATCAAAAATATTCGACGGAGTTGAAAGAAGCTTCAATATCTCACTACAAAGCACCGCACAAACTGTCGTCAACACAAACGCAGTAACGGCGGTTATAACAATAGAATTATAAAAATACTGTTTCAGCTTTTTTATGTCCCCTGCTCCGAAATGCCTTGCAATAGGCACGCCAAAGCCGCAGGCTGTTCCCATGCAGAAACCAAGCACCAAAAACTGCACACTGCTTGAAGCTCCGACACTTGCAAGAGCGTCAGAACCAAGAAATCTTCCCACGATGGCAGCGTCAATAAGATTGTATGTCTGCTGCAACAAATTTCCTAAAAGCAGAGGAAGCGCAAAGCTCATTATAAGCTTGAACGGACTGCCCGTTGTCATGTTTTTTGTCATTACTTTTCCTCCAAAAATCTAACTATTACATTTATCATCTTTAATTTTTACTATCACATTCTATCATCAATATATGAAAAAATCTATAACACAAATTAAATTTACTTTTGTAATTTTAAACAAATATAATAACAAAAAACATACATATTGCACATAAAAAAAGGCAAGCATATTTCAGCCTGCCTTTGTGTAGCTTACGCTTTATACGTTAAATCTGAACAGAACGATATCGCCGTCCTGCATAACGTAATCCTTACCCTCAAGACGAACAAGACCCTTTTCCTTAGCCGCCGTCATAGAGCCACAGCTCATAAGATCGTCAAATGAAACAACTTCAGCTCTGATGAAGCCCTTTTCAAAGTCAGTGTGTATCTTTCCTGCCGCCTGTGGAGCTTTAGTTCCCTTTTTGATAGTCCACGCTCTTACCTCAGGTTCGCCTGCTGTCAGGTATGAAATAAGACCAAGAAGCGAATAGCCCTCCTTGATTATTCTGTTAAGACCTGAAGTTTCAAGACCGAGATCTGCAAGGAACATTTCCTTGTCCTCGTCGTCCATGTCAGATATCTCAGCCTCTATCTGCGCGCATATCGGGAACACAGCCGAGCCTTCGGCTTTTGCAATCTCGCAAACTTCCTTGTAATGCTCGTTGCTTTCGATATTGTTTCTGAAATCATCTTCGCAAAGGTTAGCCGCATAGATAACAGGCTTAAGTGAAAGAAGCGGTGTTTCTTTAAGTATCTCCAGCTCGTCCTCTGTCATGTCATAAGAACGTGCAGGCTTGCCGCTTTCAAGATGCTCTTTGAGCTTTTCAAGGAACTCTACAGCAGAAGCAAGAGATTTGTCGCCTTTCATTGCCTTCTTAGTTCTGTCAAGCTTTCTCTCGATAAGCTCAACGTCAGAGAAAATAAGCTCCAAATCTATAGTTTCAATATCTCTGCGAGGATTGATAGAGCCGTCAACATGAATGATGTTAGGGTCGTCAAAACATCTTACAACGTGAACGATAGCGTCCACCTCTCTTATGTTTGAAAGAAATTTGTTTCCAAGTCCCTCGCCCTTTGAAGCACCCTTTACAAGACCTGCAATGTCAACAAATTCAAGTGTTGCAGGAGTAAACTTTACAGGGTGATACATCTCAGCCAGCTTGTCAAGTCTTTCATCAGGCACCGAAACAATGCCCACATTCGGTTCGATCGTGCAAAACGGATAGTTCGCAGATTCTGCACCCGCATTTGTGAGTGCATTAAAAAGTGTTGATTTTCCTACGTTAGGAAGTCCTACCATGCCAAGTTTCATATCAATATACGCCTTTCGTTAAAATTTTACGCCATCATGGTCAAAACCATCTTCATCATCATCAAAGTTATAATCATCATAATACTCGTCAGGGTCAAAATGATCGTTACAGCCACCCTTGTCTATCTTGTTGTTACAACCGATAGTAACGCCTTTCTTGATAGGCGAAACAAACAGACCAATTATAACGCCAAGGAGAAAAAGTGCAAGACCTTTCCAAAAATAGCTTACTGTGCAGTTATTTTCAGTATCGCAGTTTTCTTCAAAAATATCCATAATAATACCTCCGTCTATTCTACTGATTTTAAAGATTCTACCATATCTATCTTTTTAAGCTTGAAATGAAGAACCAAATTAACTATAAATGCAAATGCCAATGTGAGCAATGCACCAAGCACATACGCCCACCAAACAAGCTGTCTGTTGAACAGCACAAGGTCGACCTCAGAAGTTATCACAACAAAATAGTGCAGTATCTTTCCTGCCGCAAGACCCACGATAATGCCCACAATCGTCGATATCAGATTTTCTCTGTAAATATACGCTGAAGTCTCACCGTCATAGAATCCAAGCACTTTTATTGTCGCTATCTCACGAACACGCTCAGTTATGTTTATGTTTGCCAAATTGTAAAGCACCACAAATGCCAAGCCTCCCGCGCAAACGATGAGCAAAATAACGATAGCGTCAAGGCTGTCCACAGAATTAAGGAAACCTCTGCTTGAATCATTTTTAAAGCTTATTCCATAAAACTCGTCATTTGAAATAAGCTGTTCCTTGAAAGAGTTTTCATCAGTGTCTTTCTTTAGGTCAATAAAAGAAAGATTATAAACAGGCTTCTCACCGTATACACTTTCAAAATCATCAGGAGTGATGTAAATATAATGCAAAGCATAGTTCTTGCTTACTCCGCCTATCTTGAACTCTTCCTCCTCATGACCACTGAGCTTTACAGTAATAGTGTCACCCGTTTTCAGGTCAAGAAGCTTTGCAAGCTTTTGTGTTATGATAACAGAACCGCTTTTCACTTCAAGGTTTGATCCATTCTCAGCAGATACAAGATCGATATAATCTCCCATATTTTCAGGAGTTTTCGGCACGATCATAGAAACAGACTGGTTTTCACTTTCATTTTCTGCAATGCCATCTGTACTCTGCATAAGCATAGATTTGTCTACCTGTGCAATACTGCTTATCTTGTCCTCCAATTGTTTCTCGTCAAAATCAGCTGAATTAAGTACTGCGATCCCATCATACAGAAATATCTCATTGAATTGCTTTTCGGCAATAGTCTTTATAGAATATTTCAAACCAAAACCCGTGACTATCAGCGCCGTACAGCCTGCCACTCCCACGATTGTCATAAAGAAACGCTTTTTATAACGCATCAGATTCCTGATCGTGGATTTCCATGTGAAACTCATACGTTTCCAGATAAACCCGATTCTTTCCAAAAATACTCTCCGCCCTTTTTTTGGTGCCGGCGGCCGCATCAGCACTGCCGGTTCCGCTGCAAGTTCCTTATAGCAGG
>OGQO01002438.1_pt1 | contig 14548 bp, 8 predicted proteins | sample 1553241 | NCBI WGS metagenome assembly OGQO01 (sample SAMEA2579933, study PRJEB22360) | human gut metagenome | biome: human gut; feature: human-associated habitat; material: faeces | place: Denmark | collected 2008/2010
GGCTAGTCAACCAAGGCTTTTATCAAGCCTCGCTCTTTAGAGCGGGGTAGTTGACATTTTTCTTAAGTTGGATAACCATACTTGGGAAATTTAGCAAAATTTCACAAGTATGGTTATGGAAATTTTTAAATAAAACAACAAAGATCCAATCCATAGCCTCACGCTAATGACGGCATCAATCCTTATAAGAATTTCCTCCGCGACTAGTTCCGCTTCTTTTTCGCCAACCGTACTTGTTGCAAATAGAAACATCTTTCCCTATCTGACTTGTTGAGAATGATTCTTATTTGCGATATAGTTCCACCAACTGAGAAACACCTAGAGGCTTAAAGCCGAAGAGACAAGGGTTCGTTGGGGTCGAACCTGCTGCAAGCCTCTCACCAACGTTGTTCTCCTGGCGTTCGTGATGGTTTCTTAGGGTTATCTTCCTTGTGCGGTGACAGGTTTCAGGCTCCTGTCACCGCTTTTTTTCGTTTATTTTCAAGGCTTCTGCAATTTTCGAACGAAATCAAGAACGTACTCTTGATAAAATCAAGACCATACTCTTTATTTCATTCAATTCCACAAACATCCACGCCTATGTCTCTCAACTTTACGTACTTGCCTCGAACGCTTGAAACCGTTATCAATCGGGCCAGTCAGCGCTACAAAGGTGTCATGGTGACCGGGATGCGACAGGTCGGCAAAAGCACCATGCTGCGCCGCATGCTGGGAGATCGCCGCTACGTCAATCTCGACCGCTATCAGGCTTTGGATCTGGCTCGACAAGCTCCGGATGCCTTTTTCAAGCAATATCCGATGCCTTTGCTGATTGACGAATTTCAGAGAGCTCCCGACCTCGGTTTGGAAATCAAAGCCATTCTCGATGAAACGGACGAAAGAGGCCTGGTGTGGTTGACCGGATCTCAAAAACTCGGTCTCAGAAAAGCGGTCGCCGAAGCACTTTCCGGCCGCGTTGCATCCTTCGAGCTTTTTCCATTCAGTCTCTACGAGCTGCAAGGCAAAGGCCCGGAGCAAAAACCTTTTATGCCGACCGGTGAGCTTACGCGCGGCTCGCTTGATCCGCTCACGGCGGAAGAACTCTGGAAAATCATCTGGCAAGGCTCCTGGCCGGAAGTGGTTCACGACGAGCCGGATCAACGAGATGCCTTTTTCGACAGTCTTTTGAGAACTTACATCGAAAAAGACATCCTTGCGACAGGAGTACGCCATGTGGAGGATTTCGAGCGCTTCTTAAGCGTGCTGGCAAGCCGCATTGGTCAGGAATTTGCCATCGGCGAAATCCAAAAAGCCGTCGGCGTTGCGGCGGAAACTGCCCGCGATTGGCTTAACATTGCCGTCGCTACAGGCGTTGTCTATCTCTTGCCTCCTTTCTACGAAAACGTCGGCAAAACACTCATCAAGAAAAGCAAGCTCTACTTCACCGACACCGGCTTGGCTGCCTGGCTGTGCCAGTCTCCAAGTCCATCGGCTCTGAAAAACGCCTACAACGCCGGAGCGTTTTTCGAGAATTTCGTCGTCATGGAAATTGTCAAAAGCTGGAAGCACAACGGCAAAAAGCCTCTTTTCTACTTCTACCGCGATACTCGGCAAAATGAGATTGATCTTCTGATTCGCGAAGGCGACATTTACTATCCGATCGAAATCAAATCGACGGCTTCGCCTCAGCGCAAGATGCTCGACAATTTCGGCGTACTCAAAGGCGACACCATTAAGCGAGGTCCCGGCGCTCTGATCTGCACTTGCGATGAGCCTCGCTACCTCACAAGCGACGTCATCGCCCTGCCGGTCTGGGCGCTTTAGCTAACAGTTGTTGCTGGAAAACCCGCAAATCCAAGCTAGACTTGGAGCGCTTGACAACCGTTTCCTTTACTTTCGGTACGCATTTGAAGAAACACCTCGTCCTTTGTCTGACGCTTTGCCCTCTTGCGCTCTACGCCGCCGACATTTCCATCCATTTCATCGGGCTCAATGATGAACTCGCCGAGAATGTCCGCGCGCACCTGATGCAACGCAAAGATGACGACGCCTACTCCGTGAGGCGCCGTCTGGTTTCGGCCGTCAAAGACGGCATCAAACCGTTTGGATACTACCGTCCCCGCGTCAAGATTGACCTGGTTCGCGCCGACTCGGGCGACGTCACGTCCGTCAATGTCATTGTGGATCCGGGCGAGCGCATTCACCTCACCGAGCCTCACCTCAATCTGCAGGGACCCCTAACCAAGGAAACCGAGTTTGATCTCGCCGTGCAACAGATTCCGAAAGCCGGAAGTCCTCTATTACACAGCGACTACGAGCAATTCAAAGGATCCGTGCAGGCCCTGGCGTTGGAACTCGGCTATTTCGACGGCAAGTTTTCCAGACACAGCCTCAAGGTTTCGCCCCGCGAAGGCACTGCCTACTGGGACCTCGCTTACGACAGCGGCAAGCGCTACAAATTCGGGAAGGTGAACTTTCAAAATTCGCAAATTGACGAAGCCTATCTTCGTTCGCTCGTCCCGTTTGAAGAGGGGCAACCCTACGACTACAACACCTACGGCGATCTTTCCCGCAAGCTCACTGAAACCAACTGGTTCGGATCAGTGGTCATGTCCATGCAGTTTGACAAAGCCAGGCAAGATCCCGAACGCGTGCTCGACGTTGATGTCGCACTCACGCCCCGCAGTGAAAACCTGGTGGAAACCGGCATCGGCTACGCCACCGACATCGGCCCTCACGGAAAACTGTCCTGGACTCGCCCATGGCTCAACAGCAAAGGCCACAGTTTGACGGCCGCCACTGATCTTTCACCCGAAGAGCAGGAATTCGAGTTCAATTACAAGATTCCGAGTCAGTCCAATCCTCTCTCGGACTACTGGGCCCTGCAAAGCGGCTACAAGTATTCGACCCTAAACGACACGACTTCGTCGTCGACGGCCGTGTCCGCCGCCCGTTTTCAGCTGCTTGACTCAGGCTGGACGCGCAAGATTTCCGTCGACTGGCTCTACGACAACTTCACGCAGGGCAGTGATTCGTCAAATACGCAAATCATTTATCCCACCCTTTCGTTTTCGCGTACGCGGCAAAAAGGGGGCGTTCTGCCGACCTGGGGCGACACGCAGCGCTATGCGATTTCGGTTTCCAACACCGCCTGGGGCTCCGACATCGACTTCGTGCTGCTCACCGCGCAACAAAGCTGGGTTCGCTCGCTCGGGCCCTCGCACATCTTCATCGGCCGATGGTCCGCGGGTTGGATCGAGTCGGGAAGCTTTGATCAGGTGCCGCCCGATCTGCGTTTCTTCGTGGGCGGCGACTTGAGCATCCGCGGCTACGACTACGAATCCATTTCCCCGAAAAACGACAAGGGCGAACTCGAAGGCGGCTCAAAGATGTACACCGTTTCCGTCGAATACCAATACAACGTTACCGGCAACTGGTGGGGTGCAGTCTTTTTCGATGCCGGTCAATCGAGTCACGAATTCGATTTCGGCGACATCAAGAAAGGTGCGGGCTTCGGCATTCGCTGGCTTTCTCCCATCGGACTCGTCAAGCTCGACCTGGCCAAGGCCGTGGGCGACCCCACGGAGGACAGCTGGAAGATCTACTTCGGTTTGGGAGGCGCGTTGTGATGAGAGTTTCTCGTCTTTTGAAATGCATCGGCTTCGCGCTGGCCGTCCCGCTGGTGCTTTGTGTCGGTCTCGTTGTCTTTGCGCTCACCCCCTGGGGGCTGCAAACAGGCGTTTCGCTCGCGCAAAAGTTCTTGCCTGAGCTTAGTGTCGGCAACGTCAGCGGCACACTCTTTGATGCGGACATATCAGAAATACGCTATCAGACGACGCCTGTAACTCTTGAACTTAAGCGAGTACAGTTCTCGATCGCCAATCTGCGCCCGCTCGAGCGTCATGCCGACATCAGGAAACTCCACGTTGATGGGCTCCGGGTCGCTCTCGCTGAAAATCAGGAATCCGCCGCCGAAACCGCCGCCTCAGACAACGCACCGATCTTTCTGCCGTTTTCCGTTGCGCTCACGGATGTGCGTTTCACCGACACGCACGTTCAGTCCGATGCGTTTGATGTTGCGGTTCATGACCTGTCTCTAGCCGCCTCTGCCGCAGGCGGCACGGTCACAACGGAGAACCTGAATATAGCGGGCATCTCCGTTCATCTGCCCGAAACACCGAAGGCTACCGATGAAAAACCTGAGCCTCTGGTCGAAACGTTAAACGCGCTTTTTGCCAAACCGTTGCTTGAGCCCTTTGCGGTGCCCGAACTGCCGCTTACCGTAGACGTAAAGGCGCTTTCGGTTTCCGATGTCAAACTCAACGACGAAACCGTGCTCGAAACGCTTTCGGCAACATTTACCGCCGCCCCTCAAAGCGTTCACATCGCCAAACTCATCGCTGCGCATCCGGCAGTTGACGCCTCCGTTAAGGGAGAAATGACGCTCGGCGGCATCCCCAAAGGCAAAATAGACGCTGCCGTGACGGCGCGTCAGGCTCCTTTGTCCGCCTATCCGATCACGGCCGCCGCCACTTTTGATCTCACCTCCGAAACCAATCTGAGGCTTCAGACAACGTCGGCTCAAAAGACCCTGAACGTTCAGGCCAACATCGAAACCGCCAAAGCCAATCCTGCTTTCCGACTGGCTGTAACGGGCGACTTGGATCTGACTGCTCTCAAAGACTTGATCGGTACCGAAGGAGAACTTCAGAACATCGACGTTAAACTGGCGGGTACGTACGACGCCTACGATCTTTCGATTTCAACTCGCGCCGCCTCTGCCCTTCTTGCTCGACCTGCCGACCTTTCCGTCTCCGGTCAAGGAAAGAAAACCACATTGTCCGACCTTCGGCTGGATGCAAGCATCGGCAAAAACATGCTGCATTCCGCATTTCATGCCGCTTTGACCGACAAGAAGGCATCGGCTTCGGGCTCGGCCACGCTCTCCTGGTCCGACCTCAAGGATCTGGGCAAACTGCTCCCGGCAGATTCTCCCAAGACAAACGGATCGGCAGAACTTGCCTTGACGGCCTCAACGGCAGCAGACTTTGATCCCCGGTCTTTGGCCGTTGACATCACGTCACTTACGGTCAAAGCCTCGCTAAACGATGTGCCCTTCACGGCACAAACCACAGGTCACATTCAGGGCACGGACTCGTTTGCTGTCAAAAACTTGCTTCTGAAAGCCGACAACGCCTCTCTTGAGCTCAATGCCGCATTGAAAAAGGAAACACTCTCCGGGGCATTTCGCGTCAGCGCACCCGACCTCTCGCGCATCGACAAAACGCTGCGCGGCAGTGTCACCGGTTCAGGAAAACTCACCGGTACGCTTTCCATTCCTCAATTGTCGGCCCAAATGCATGCCTCTTCGCTGCAGTTCGGAGACATGTCGCTTGCGCGCGCCGATGTTTCCGCTCAAGTCACGACAACACAGAATAAAGGCGAGCGCCTTCCCAAGGCCGACGTAAAACTCAGTGCTGTCAATCTGTCCGCCTCTTCGGTTTCGTTCAAAACGATTTCCGCATCCTTCTCCGGCACGCAGTCCGTGCACACGCTGCAGGTGACAAGCAAGGGTTCTCCCGTTGCCATTGATGCGCGCCTCGACGGTCACCTCGACAAATCAGGAACACATTGGAACGGAGAACTCGTCTCGGCAGCACTCAAAACCGATCGCGGCACTTGGACGACTGCCGACAAACCGAAGCTTGCCTTCAACATAAACGCCTCGCAGGCTTCGCTCTCGCCGCACTGCTGGACAAGCAATTCTCAAAGTCTTGAAGTCTGTCTCAGGGAAGAACTTCACGCCGGCAAACAAGGCAGTCTCGCGCTTGACGTCAAAAACGCAGACTTTTCTCTCATCAAAGACCTCCTGCCGCCGGATCTTGATGTCAAGGGTCGCACGGATGCAACGGCAACCGTGAGCTGGACCGAACCCTCGCCCGAACACGCCGTCGCGCATGTAGAAGTGGCCGGGCGCGGCATTTCGGTGACGGCCGAAACGAACGGTTCGCGTCAAACGCTGCACTTCAAAGAAACGAAATTGTCCGCCGACTTCAAACCTCAATCCGCGCAGATCCAAAGCACGGTGTCACTTAAAGACGGAGGAGAATTGAAAGCCGACATCGCCGTAGCCGATCCGCTCACAAAGCGTCAGCTCTCAGGCTCCGTGACGGTCGACGATGTGCAACTCGCTCAGTTCAATCCCGTGCTTGCCTCGCTTTCGCCCCAACTTTCGGCAAGCGGAACCCTTTCGGCCGAACTGCAGCCCCGAGGCACATTGCAAAAGCCCGCGCTTTACGGCGATATCAAGCTTGACGCTTTTGCCGCACAAGGTCAGGCCGTGCCGCTTGACATGAAGCCCTCCAACGTCACGCTGCATTTCGAAGGCGATCAGTCGGAACTCATCGCCGATCTTCAGACCGCCCAAGGCAAGATCAACGTCACCGGCAACGCAAAATGGAGTGATCCGGGAAACCCGACGGCTCGCGTTGCCGTCAAAGGCGACAAAGTGCGCGTGAGCCTGCCGCCTTACGTCACGGCGCATGTCACGCCCGACGTGCAGGCGAGCATCTCGCTGAAAAACCTTAACCTTTCGGGAAGCATTCAAATCAACCAGGCGCGCATCACCGTCAACGACCTGCCAACCGGCGCCATTTCCGCTTCGGCCGATGAAGAAATCGTCGAAGCCAATCAGGTAGCCGTTCGCGTCCGCACCCCGCTTCAGATCGAAAGCTCTCTTGTGATCCATTTGGGCGATGAGGTCAACCTAAGTGCCTTCGGCTTAAAAAGCGAACTGCAAGGCGATGTGACCGTTGCGCAGAACGATCAGAATCTGGGCTTGAGCGGCACCATCAAACTGGTAAACGGCACCTTCAAAGCTTACGGTCAGGACCTCGTAATCAACAAAGGCAACCTGACCTTTGCCGGCCCCGTCAACAAGCCGATCCTTGACTTTGAGGCCATCCGCAATCCGGACGCCATCGAAGACGACGTCACGGCGGGCATCCGCATCAAGGGGCCGAGCGACGCACCTCAAACGGAACTCTTCACGGATCCCGCCATGTCGCAGGCCGACGCCATCTCCTACATCATGCGCGGCCAAGGTCTGAAGACATCCAACGACGGTGACAACTCCATGCTCACCTCGGCGCTTCTGGGCATGGGGCTTTCCCAGACCGGTCAGCTCGTTTCGGGCATCGGAGAAATGCTTCGCATCAGCGACCTGAACGTATCGACTTCGGGTACGGGCAACGACTCTCAGGTAGTCGTCAGCGGCTACGTTCTGCCCGGACTGCAAGTAAAGTACGCGATGGGCATTTTTGACTCCATCGCCACGCTGACGCTGCGCTACCGACTTCTGGCCCGACTCTTTGTGGAAGCCAGTTCCGGCGCCGCGCAAAGTCTCGACGTGCTCTATACGTTCGAGTTTTAGACGCCACAAAAAGAACTTCGGCCTTCGCCGGTCGTCCCGACAAAGGCCGAAGAATGTGCCGAAATTTCAGGCGTCTCAGTGTTCCTTACGTATCACGTGACGCGTCTTACCTTGCTCGTCCGTTTCCTGACTCACCACGGTGTGCCCGCCCTGCGTACAGAAGACTTTCAAGTCCTCGATCGCGTGCGGATCGTCGGTGAGCACTTCAAGCGCCTCACCGACCTCCACATCCTTGAGAGCCTTTTTGGCTTTGAGCACCGGCTGCGGGCACTTCATCCCGCAGCAGTCCAGCGTTGCAGTCATGATAATCAGGCGAGCTTTTCGGCAATCCAGGCGCGTGCGCTTTCAAGCGCCGCCGGCAACGCCTTGACGTCGGAAGCACCGGCCATGGCCATGTCGGGCTTGCCGCCGCCCTTGCCGCCGCACTGAGCCGCGACGAAGTTGACGAGTTCACCCGCCTTCACCTTGCCGATCAAATCCTTCGTGACGCCGGCGCAAAGCTGAGCCTTGTCAACGCCGGTCACCGCGAGAACGATCACGGCCGAACCAAACTTGTTCTTGAACTTGTCCATGGTTTCGCGCAAGGTCTTGGCATCAATGCCTTCGAGCGTCGTGAGCAACACCTTCACGCCGTTGACGTCCTGAGCGGCACTCAAGGCTTCATCGCCCTGCTTGGCAGCGAGCTTGGCCTTGGCTTCTGCCAATTCTTTTTCCAGACGCTTGACGGTTTCGCCCAAATGGTCAATCTTTTCGGGCAGTTCCTGAGCCGGCGCCTTGAACTTGGCGGCAGCCGTCGCAAGCAGCTCGGCATTGTCTTGCATCAGACGAACGGCGTTAAGACCGGTCACGGCTTCCACACGGCGAACGCCGGCGGAAATGCCCGCTTCGCTGATGATCTTGAAGGCGCCGATGTCACCCGTGCGGGACACGTGGGTACCGCCGCAGAGTTCCACCGAGGTGCCGATGTTCAAAACGCGCACCGTTTCGCCGTACTTTTCGCCAAAGAGCATCGTCGCGCCGCTGTTGCGGGCGTCTTCAAGCGACATCACACGACACTGCACCGGCGTGTTGGCAAGAATTTCAGCGTTGACAATATCTTCGACCTGACGGATTTCGTCGGCGGTCATCGGCTTGTCGTGATGGAAGTCAAAGCGCGTGACGGCGTCGTTCACAAGGCTTCCCTTCTGGGCCACATGTTCGCCGAGCACGTCGCGCAGCGCCTTGTGCATGATGTGCGTCACCGAGTGGTTGCGCATGATGGCCTCACGGCGCTTGGCGTCGACCACGGCCTTGAACGTGTCGCCCGTCTTGATTTCGCCTTCGCAGACGTGAGCAACGTGACTGAAGACGCTTGCCTTGAGCTTGAGACAGTCGCGCACCTGCAAGAGCGTCGTGCCGTTTTCGAGCACGCCGGTGTCGCCCACCTGGCCGCCCATTTCGGCATAGAACGGGGTCTTGTCGAGAATAACGAGCACATCGTCGCCGGCCTGAGCCGATTCGACCTGAATGCCGTCCTTGTAGAGCGCAAGCACCTTGGCTTCGGGCGTCTCAAGCGTGTCGTAGCCCACGAATTCGTTGTTGTCGCCCGTAAAGAGCACGTCGGCGGCAATCTTGAACTTGCCTGCGGCGCGAGCCTTGTTCTTCTGCTCAAGCATGCAAGCTTCAAAGCCTTCGGTGTCGACCGTCAGACCGCGCTCACGGCACACGTCGCCCGTGAGGTCCACCGGGAAGCCGTAGGTGTCGTGCAGCTTAAAGGCGATGTCGCCGGGCAGCACGCCGTCCTTGCATTCGGCCATGGCTTCGTCAAGGATCTGCATGCCGTTGGAGAGCGTCTGCAGGAAGCGTTCTTCTTCCGCGCGGATCACTTCGGCGATCTTCGGATTCTTGATTTCCGGATAGATGTCGCCCATTTCGCGGGCAAGCGGTTCGATCAACTTGTAGAAGAACAGACCGCGGGCGCCCAGCTTGTAGCCGTGGCGGATCGCGCGGCGGCAGATGCGGCGGATCACATAAGCGCGACCTTCGTTGCCGGGCTTGACGCCGTCAGCAACGGCAAAGCCGCAGGAACGGATGTGGTCTGCGATGACCTTCAGAGACGGGCTCTGGGGATCCACGTTTTCGGCGCCGGCCGCTTCAACGGCTTCTTTGGCGGCGCGCATCAGATTCTGGAAAAGGTCGATATCGTAGTTGGTGTCGACTTCCTGCAGAACGGAAGCAAGACGTTCCAGGCCCATGCCCGTGTCAATGTTGGGCTTGGGCAGACGATTCATGTTGCCGGCGGTATCACGGTTGAACTGCGTGAACACCAGGTTCCAGATTTCCATGTAACGGTCGCCGTCTTCATCGGGGCTTCCCGGAGGGCCGCCCTGGATCTTGGGGCCGCGGTCAAAGAAGATTTCCGAGCACGGACCGCAAGGGCCGGTGTCGCCCATCATCCAGAAGTTGTCCGACATGTAGCGGGCACCCTTGTTGTCGCCGATGCGCACGATGCGCTCGGCCGGCACGCCGATTTCCTTGTTCCAAATGTCGTAGGCTTCGTCGTCTTCGATGTAGACCGTCACCCAGAGACGTTCGGCCGGAAGCTTGTAGACCTGCGTGAGGAGTTCCCAGGCCCAGGCAATGGCTTCGCGTTTGAAGTAGTCGCCGAAGCTGAAGTTACCGAGCATTTCGAAGAACGTGTGGTGGCGCGCGGTATACCCGACGTTGTCCAAGTCGTTGTGCTTGCCGCCGGCGCGAATGCACTTCTGAGCCGTGGTGGCACGCTTCAGGCTCTTGTCAAGACCGAGGAAGTTGTCCTTGAACTGATTCATACCCGCGTTGGTAAAAAGCAGCGTCGGGTCGTCCTGAGGGATCACCGGACTCGAAGCCACAATGGGGTGGCCTTTGCTCTCGAAAAACTTCAAAAAAGCCGTGCGAATCTCGGCGGCCGTCATGTAGGTGTCGGGTTTCATAAAAAATGTGTCTTATCCGATAAGCAGTACGCCCAATTTTCGGGCGCAACAAAACCGCGGGCTTTGCACCCGCAACGATTCGGGGAATTTTACAGGAAAGGCTTTGTTCGGAAACAATTCCCGGAACATCGCTCTGAGACCGTCCTTCCGAATCTTTCGTTGTGCCGCAAAAGAGAGGCGTTTTGCTTGTAAAGGAAAAAGACTCCTTTGTTTTGGAACAAAAAAGCAAAAAAGGCGGACGCCGAAAGTGTTGTTTTTCTACCTCAGCACTAAGTTAAACGTCCTACCGCCCCTAACAATTTCCGCCAACCGAAAATAAGTCATTTCTTCAATAAAATCAGTCATTTACAAAAATTCAACATGAAAAATTCGTCATGAACTTTTCATGAATCTGTACTTGAACTGAAACAAATAATCCGTATCCTCACGTCCGAGTCCTCGCTTGAGGCACCAAAAATAGAAAGAGCCGCATCAAGGATTCTCTGCGATTGTGCACTTTCTCTTGTTGTGTGTGCTCGGGGCAGCGTCACTGTTCCGAAGAAGAAGTAATTTCACACACCGTCATTTATTTTTTCGGCTTTCTTTCCCAGGAACGTCAATCATGAAAAAGACTTTGGTTGGTTTGGCTGCTGCCGCGGCTATGTGCAGCGCCTCCGCAGCGTCCGTGACGCTGTACGGTATCATCGATACCGGCTTTGCCTACAACTCCTACAACGACGACAAATACAGTGCGCTGGCTGGCGCCGCCGACAACAGCTTCGCCATGATGTCCGGTCAGAGCTCCGGCTCCCGCTTCGGCCTCAAGGGCGTTGAAGAACTCGGCAACGGTCTGACGGTCGGCTTTATCCTTGAAAGCGGCATCAGCTCCGACACCGGCGCCATGAGCTCCGATGGGCTCTTTAACCGTGAATCGAGCATCTACATTGAAGGCGACTTCGGTAAGTTCGGTATGGGTCGTTTGAGCACGCTCGCCAACGACGCCGGCACGACCGGTCTGGGCGGCTACTTCTCCTCCTTCGGTACAGGCTGGGGTGACGTCGGTGTTCAGAACTACATGCAGGCCTATCGTCCGACCCGTATGGACAACATGGTCTACTACAAGACCCCGAATTTCGCCGGCGCTGAAGTCTGGGTGCTGTACGGCATGGGTGACGAAAACGAAGACGCCACCGAACACACCGTTGAAAACGAATCCTCGCGCGACCGCTACTACGCCGCTGCCGTGACCTACAACAACGGCGGTCTGAGCCTGTACGGCGCTGTCGACGTGCTGAACAAGGCCAGCTTCGGCACGAGAAACACCTCCGATACCGAAGACGACCAGATCACCATTACGGCTGCCGTCAACTACGACTGCGGCTTTGCCAAGTCCTACCTCGGCGTGCACTGGTTCGACAACGCCAAGGCTGTCGGCGCAAGCAGCTATGACGGCGACTGGAGCCGCCTCGGCAACTTCGGCGAGACCCAAGGCTATGGCGACGCCAACGGCTGGTCCGTGATGCTCGGCGTGGACATTCCGGTCGGCAACGGCAAGGTCAAGACCACCCTCGGCTACTTGGATGCCTCCTCCGACAATGAAGGCATTGGTGGTGCTGACGCTGATCAGGACCTCAAGCGCTTCATGGTCGGTGCCGGCTACGAGTACTACCTCTCCAAGCGCACCACCGTCTACATGGGTGCCGGCTACCTGCAGGACAGCATTGATACCGCCAAGGGTAATAGCTACGATCCTTCCTGGGTTCAGGTCAACTGCGGTCTGAAGCACAAGTTCTAATCGCTTGACTTCAACCGGTGCATCGGGAAAGAACCTTCGGCTTCTTTCCCTTGCCCGGAAGCAGATAAAAGACAACGGGACGCAAATCATCGCATTTGCGTCCCGTTTTCGTTGGTGCAGATGGATTTTCTCAGTCCAGCGCCTGCGCCATGCGTTCGGCCAACGTTTGCGCCAGAGCCTTATCCCTGGCTTCAACCATGATGCGAAGCAGAGGTTCTGTTCCCGATGGACGAATCAGCACGCGACCGCGATCGGCAAGTTCCGCCTCGCACGCCTTGATCTCGGCAGCAAACTTCTCGTTGGCTTTCCAATCGTAGCCCTTGGCGATGCGTCGATTGATGAGAACCTGCGGCATCAGCTGCAGATCGGCCGTGAGTTCGGCAAGCGTCTTGCCGCTTGAGACGACGGCCGCGAGAACTTGCAAAGCGCTAACGATGCCGTCGCCCGTGGTCTGGCAGTCAAGAGCAATCAGATGGCCGGAACTTTCGCCGCCGTAGAGCCACCCCTTTTCCAGCAGCCTTTCCATCACATAGCGATCGCCCACCTTGGCACGCTCAAAGGGAATGCCCAGTTCCGCAAAGCGCTTTTCCAACGCGAAATTGGTCATCAGCGTACCCACGACACCCGATTTCTTACCCATCGCCTCAATGCGTTCTCGCGCCATAACATACAAAAGCGCGTCGCCGTTGTAAACGTTGCCCTTGCTGTCGGCCATGATCAGGCGATCAGCGTCACCGTCAAACGACAGCCCCAGATCGGCACTGGCCTTTGAAGTGCGTTCGGCAAGATCGTCGGTGTGTGTCGCGCCGACGCCTCGGTTGATATTAAAGCCGTCGGGTTCGACGCCGTCGGAGACAATGTCGGCACCGAGTTCGTGGAAAACGGAAGGCGCCGCATGATAGGCCGCACCGTGAGCGCAGTCGAGGTAAAGCTTCATTCCCTTGAGGTCAAGCCCCGTCGGGAAGGTGCTCTTGCAGAACTCAACGTAACGCCCGCAGGCGTCGTCCAGACGATAGGCCTTGCCGAGCGCGTCGCTTGCTACGCACTGATAGCCCTTGGTGATTTCGGCTTCGATTTCTTCCTCTACGGCATCGGGCAATTTCGTCCCGTCGGCTGAGAAGAACTTGATGCCATTGTCGTGGTACGGATTGTGACTGGCACTGATCACAACGCCCGCGTCCAGTCGCAAGGCGCGCGTCAGATAGGCAACAGCAGGCGTCGGAACCGGACCGCACAAAACAATGTCGACGCCCGCAGCGGAAAACCCCGCCTGAAGAGCAGCTTCAAGCATATAGCCCGACACGCGCGTGTCTTTGCCGATCAAAACCGTAGCGTGAGCCGTCTTGCTGCGGCGCGCAAACACGCGGCCCGCCGCTTGCCCGAGCAGAAGCACGAAGTCGGGCGTAATCGGCGCTTCACCCACCGTGCCGCGCACGCCGTCGGTTCCAAAGAACTGTCTTGCCATTTTTCTCAATCCTTTCGTCAAACGCCCGCGGCGCTTGCTGCAAAACTCCAATTTTTTAATTTTAGCGAGCTGCCTGCATGGCCTGCCAGACGTCAAATGCCTCACGCGTTTCCTTCACGTCGTGCACGCGCACGATTTGCGCGCCTCGTTCGGCGGCAAGCAAAGCGCCCGCCACGCTCGAGACAATGCGCTTGGAAGGATCGGGTTGGTTGGCCGCTGCGCCGATCGAAGTCTTGCGAGAAAGTCCCATCAGATAGGGTCGGCCGCCGGCGACAAAGCGCTCCGTGTGCTTGAGAATGCTGAAATTGTGCTCAAACGTCTTCCCAAAACCGAAACCCGCGTCCCAGCAAATTTGCTCGAGCCGCACGCCCTTAGCCAGAAGAGCCGCTTCACGGGCCTTGAGGTACGCTTCGATTTCGCCCAGCAAATCCTCGTAATCGGGGCGATTTTGCATGGTCTGCGGCGTTCCCTGCATGTGCATGATCACGAGCCCTGCGCTGCTTTGTGCGGCCACCTCTTCGGCGCCGGGCAGTTCAAAGGCGCGAATATCATTGAGAATGCAGGCGCCGGCTTCGAGACTGGCCTGCATCACCTCGGGCTTACTTGTGTCAACCGACACGGCGAAACCCTCTCGGGCGAGCTCGTGCACCACGGGCACGACGCGGCGAATTTCCTCTTCCACACTGACTTCAGCCGCTCCCGGTCGCGCCGACTCGCCCCCCACGTCCAAAATGTCGGCTCCCTGCTCGGCCAGGCGCTTGCCCCAGACCACGGCCGCTTCAAATTCGTTGTGCGTACCGCCGTCGGAAAACGAGTCGGGCGTCACGTTCACAATACCCATGATCAGAGGCCGCGACAGGTCCAACACGCGGTCACGGCACTGCCACGTCGTCGCACGCTCGAAATTGTCTTTCTGCACCGTCTATCCTTTCAAAAAGAACGGCGGG
>OGQO01002451.1_pt1 | contig 14513 bp, 15 predicted proteins | sample 1553241 | NCBI WGS metagenome assembly OGQO01 (sample SAMEA2579933, study PRJEB22360) | human gut metagenome | biome: human gut; feature: human-associated habitat; material: faeces | place: Denmark | collected 2008/2010
CCGTAATGCGGATGCCAAACGTACCGATGAACATCGCTACAGCCACTTCGTTAACCAAAGGGGACGTTATCAGATAAGCAAATGTAACTCCCAAAGGTATGCCTCCTTTTACAAATCCGATAAATAAAGGTATGGAAGAACAGGAACAGAAGGGAGTGATTGCCCCGAATAAGGCGGCAAAGAAATATTGCAACCCGTACAATTTGCGTGAGGTCAAATAATTGCGCAGACGGTCAATCGGGAAGTAGGCATTTACAATCCCCATGAGCACACTGATAAAGAATAACAATATCAATATCTTTATCGTATCATAAAAGAAAAAGTTTACGGCTGTTCCAAGAGGTGTTTCCGCATTCAATCCAAAAACGCCAGCCAGTCGGCAAATCTTTGTATCATATTAGTTTCTATTTATTGTTTGTAATTATACGAACATACTGCTCAAAAAAGGATTAATCACAAGTGCATTCGGGCAATGGCTGTTTCATAATCTCCGTAATGTAAAACTTGGCAAAACTATTTTTTATTTCATTACGCACTCTCACAAATTCGCTTTTAATAAACTCCGGCGTTCCTGTTACCTCCGACGGGTCACTGAATCCAATATGTAATCGTTTCCCAACCTTCCCGGTAAAAGCAGGACATGTTTCGTTCGCATCACCACAAACAGTTATCACATAATCCCATGGCTTATTCAAGTATACCGATACATGGGTTGGGACATGTGTGCTTATATCTATTCCAATTTCTTTCATTACCTCTATGGCCATTCCGTTAACCTTTTCAACCGGACGTGTTCCCGCAGAAAAGACTTGCATCTCTTGACCGAAAGATTGCAGGAAACCATGTGCCATTTGACTACGACAGCTATTTCCCGTACATAATATCAATATCTTCATATTATATCCAAATTAATAAGTCCATAATAAATACCCACAAGAAGAAACAGAACCGCAACAATACGATTAAACCACTTCTGAAAAATTTGCACTCTATTATAAAACCTTCCTATTCCGGCAATGCTATACGCCAGCATCCAAGCAACAAGCATAACCGGAAGTCCTGTTGCCAACGCAAAAACAACCGGAAGCAAATATCCCCCGTTCTCGGCTGCAGACATAGGAATCAGCATACCGAAATAGAACAATCCGCTGGTAGGACAAAAGGCCAGAGCAAACAGAACGCCTAACAGCAAACTACCCCATCCACCTTTTAATTTTTCAGTCTTTTCCGTAGCGGAAAAACCAAATTTAGGAAGGTGTAGTTTATTTCCGAATAGCATAAACAAGCCTATCACTATCAATGCCGGAGCGAGCAACAATTCACCCCACAAACTTATCTCTTTTTGAATAGAAAACATATCCGCACCATTACGAAGTATCATAATAAGCACCACTCCCAAAACAGAGTAAGCTAAAACACGTCCGGCGGTATATAAAATGCCATTTCTAAAAATCCGATTACGATTATCCATATCTTTACTAATAAAACCGATAGCAGTTATATTAGTAGCCAACGGACAAGGACTTACAGCCGTCAGCAAACCAAGCAAAAATGCAGTAATAACAGGAATCTCGCTATTATCTAATAAGCTTTGCAGATATTCCATAAGGCAGAGATTATTTTAGTAACTGATTTATTTTCTTCTTCAACTCTTGCTTGAAAACATCTGTTTTATTCCTCGCGTTCTGAAAACCGAACCGTGTCATATCATTCCGCTCTTCTATATCGTTTTTCCAACCATTTACATACAAAGAAGACCAACTTACACGATACGCATCGGCCAGTTTTTCACCTTCGGGAGTTGAAATATCCACATCCTTAAAACGCACCTTCCCATTCTTTACCAACTCTGCAAAATCAATATACACAACCTCTTTCGTGTATTTCTCAATTGCCCTGCAAGTTACACAGCGCTGTTTCCCATGAAAATAAAGCACTTCTACATACCTGCCTGTTTGCACTTGTGCCATTCCGGCAACAAAAAACAGACTAACGAGAGAAAAGAATAAAAATCGTTTCATAACAATCTCTTTTATTTGGTTAATACTGTTTTTATTTCCTTCGCCGATATCTTTCCTTTTGCCACAACTTTCCCATCCACAACAAGGGCCGGGAGCGTCATCACATTGTACTCCATTATTTTCATCAAATCTTCTTCTTTGATGATTTCAGCCGTTAAACCCAATTCTTTTACTACTTGCTCCACTGCCAAATACAATGCTTTACAGCTAGCACACCCTGTTCCTAAAACTTTAATTTCCATCATTTCATGTATTCTATTTAGTTAAACGTAATTCGCAAAACAACGAACATTTATTTCAAAAAAAGGGGCTGTTATTCACAGCATTCCCCCGATTTACATACACACTGACCGAAGAACTCCTTAAAAAGCTCACGGGCTAATTTCCAGTTTTCACGATTGATACAGTATTTCACTTTGGGTGTTTCTATTTCACCCTGTATCAATCCGGCCTCTTTCAACTCTTTCAAATGTTGCGATACGGTTGCTTTAGCAATAGGCAACTCTTCGTGAATATCACCAAAATAGCAAGTTTCCCGCTTTGCCAAAAAGTGCATAATGGCAATTCGGGCAGGATGTCCCAATGCTTTTGCATACCGTGCCAACTGTTCTTGCGTAGTTGTATAATCTTTCTTTTCTTCCATATCATGATATATTGTTCGCAAATATACGAACATCATCATACAACACAAATAAATTAAGATATTTTATAGTAAAGCTAGTACTTAAAAACAATTCTTTCGTTGTTCTCCTCTCTATATCTGTCGTTTGATTTCATACAAACAAAAGGCTCTTTTTTCTGATTATTAAATCACTTATGCAATCTTTCAACCATACGAATCATTCTATATAAACAGCCCTTCAATAAGGAGAGTATCAAGCACTTGAGCGGAGTTAAACTTTCGTAAAAGCATCTTTTTACAACGTATCAAGAAAAGCTTTTTATCGTTATATTTGTAATAGGAAGTCGTATAAAGCGACCGTATTATCACTATGGAACGTAACATTCATTTAAAAGAGCTCACCTTTGAGAATGTAAAGAAATTAACCGAAACTGAAATCTATTATTTAATGCAGGAGCTGGAACAAGAGAAGGACAACTCTTATCGTTCTGACCGAATGAAAATCATCAACTCCGCCTTCCAATTCCGCTACATTCTACCTAAAAAGAAAGTTTTAAAAGCCGAACTGGAGATGTATGGTTACCGATTTCCTTGCAATGAGAAGGTAAGAAACAGCAATATGATAGTAGGCATTAAAAGAAAAGACTAAAAAGAGTAGTGAAATGCTCCGAAAGATTCAGGTCGGTACGGGCATAAACGAAAACACACTCTGCTAAAAAGAATGCTTCGCATGGATGCCACCACACTTCTCCGGCAAAAGAGGCGAGTATCTCTCTCCTACTCGCTTCTTTTAATTTATTTAGTTTCTAAAGGTACATAAATTTTTGTCACAGAACTTGTAATCAATACTTTAACCTTCCACCCCCCCGAAATTGACCTTCCAAACTCTTATAGGTCTCGGACATTTTTGTCACCCTTTTTTCATTTTCCTTTCAAGTACCTGACTTATAGCAAAAAACAGCGGTTTAGGTAGCCATTTCATCGATTTATACGATAACTTGTTTCATACAACAAACATATAAACAGGTAGCAAATCACCCCATACAAACAGTCTTTCGGCCTGACTCTTTCGCAGTAACCTATCGTTCTTTCATAGGCCCATATTCTGAAGCAAACGCAAAGATGCACCGCGAAGAGTTATAATGCTTGCGATTATATAAAATCCAGATAGTTATCCCTATTTACAACCTGGAATTCTGCATGAGGATACACTTCCTGAAAAGCTTTTGGTACAGTCGGCATCTTGTTTCCCCATTTAAACTCCAAAGCCGTCAGCTGTTCCGAGTTCTCCTCTATAAGGTCAATTTCCTGCTTATCGTAAGTCCGCCAGAAATAAAAGTCTTTATGCAATCGTTCGTTAAAGTTCGCCTTCCGCCTTTCACCGATAATGTAATTCTCCCACAACGCTCCTACATCCTGCCTGATAGCCAATGGCGAAAACGCCCCGATAATGGCATTACGGATACCGTTATCATAGAAATACCACTTCCCGGCTTTCGTTACCTCTTTGCGAAGATTACGCGAATAGGCTCCCAAACGATAAATGACGAACACTTTTTCCAACAGGTCGAGGTATTTCTCAACGGTCGTTTTACTCATACCTAACTGCTTTCCCAATTCATCATAGGAAACTTCACTGCCTAACTGAAAAGCAATCAGCCGTAACAGGTCACGCATCTTGCTTGAGTTTTTCAATCCATCGATAGCTAAAATATCCTTCAGCAAATACGCTCCGACAATATCGCGCAGGTAATCGGTCTTACGCTCAAAGTTATCCATCATCACCACCTCCGGATAGGAACCGTAAATCAAACGAGCTTCGAGATTCTGGCGTGTTTCAAGTGCAGTTTCCACTTGTGCAATCTCTCGCTGCGAAAAAGGTGTAAGCAAGAATTGCGTACTGCGTCCAACCAGCGGTTCGCCCGTTTTGTTGAGCAAATCGAATGAAGATGAGCCACTAGCCAAAACACTTATATTCGGAATCTCATCTACAATCAGCTTCAGAATGCTACCAATCTGTGGAATATTCTGTGCCTCGTCGATAGCCAACAAATCAATCCCTTCCAACAGATGCCGATAGTTAGCTATAGTCCGGTTTTCCAACAAAACCAGCGTATCATAATCCTCCCCGTTGAGCATCATTGTCCGTCCGGAATAAGCGTTCACGATATTCCGCATCATAACCGTTTTTCCTACACGCCGCGCTCCGAAAATCAATACGGCTTTGCCCGGTGCTATTCTATCGGTTATCTTGTCCTGAAGTATTCTCTTTATGGTTTCCATACAATCCTTTGTTTATTTGCAAATATAGAAAATATTTCCTAAATGGCAATTTTAATATAAAAATCGTACTCCACAATGGCGATTTTATCATTCCTCCTTATCTATTCGTTCGTTGTCACTCAAATATCTTCAGTCTACATCCAAGATAGCAAGACGAGTCTCTTTCCCGTTTTTTTCCTCACTCTTGGTAGTAAGCCTTATCCAAACAATCGGTAGAGCCGGTGAAGATTTCTCCTAAAGTAATTGTAGATGCAAACTCTATTAAAAACAATCGGTAGACCCTTTGGTTTTTAATCACTAGGTTCTCCCTCTCATTTTCCTCTTCTAAACTATTTAGTTTCTAAAGGTATATAAATTTTTGACGCAGAGCTCATAATCAGCGCATTAACCTTCCAAACCCCCGAAATTGACCTCTCAAACTCTTATAGGTCTCGGACATTTTTGACGCGTTTTTTTCATTTTCCTTTCAAGTACCTGACTTATAGCAAGAAACAGCGGTTTAGACACCTATTTCATCGATTTCTACGATAACTTGTTCCATGCAGCAAAGGAAGAATGCAAGGAGTTTAACGCTTAATGATAAGGAGAAAAAGAATAGATAAAGAAGATATTTTATCTTTTCATGAAACATTTTACGAGTTATTTGTTCTCAAGAGACAAAATCAGGGCGAAATGATAGGAAATATCACATCTCGTAACAATGTATTCTTATAAAAACAAGTATTAAAAACTATTTTGTTAACCCGAAAAAGATGAAAAAAGAGCAAAGTTATCGCGTCTTCTTTCAAGACGCATGGGGCCATGCCCTACGTGCCATCCCTACAATTCTGGGGGTATCGGCAGTTATCTGCCTAGCATTCCCGACAAATTCTTTTGCGGCTCAAAGCAATGTACAGGCCACGCAGACTGTACAACAACAGCAAAGGATAGTGAAAGGTAGTGTTATCGACGAAAAAGGAGAACCGCTAATCGGTGTCTCGGTTTTAATAAAAGGCACTACTACCGGTACCATCACCGACTTCGACGGTAAGTTCTCTCTCGACGTTCCGGCCGGACACAATACGCTGGAAGTTTCGTACATCGGCTACCGAACGCAGGATGTAACCATTGGCAACGCGCCCCTCGTTATTAAAATGCAACCGGACAACAAATTACTCGACGAAGTGGTGGTTATCGGTTACGGAACCGTGAAGAGGCGCGATTTAACCGGTGCCATAGCGTCCGTGAAAGGAGACGATATTACATTGAATCCGGGTTCCAGACCGATGGATGCTTTACAAGGAAAGATTGCCGGACTGGATATCACCAAATCATCGGGACAGGCCGGCGCCAACAGTACCATCCAGCTGCGGGGAACACGCTCTCTGCAAATGGACGACGACGGAAAAGCTACCGGCGGAGGGCCTACTTACATTATCGACGGGATGCCGGGAGATATCAACACCCTGAACCCGAACGATATCGAATCGATAGAGATATTGAAAGATGCCTCTTCGACCGCTGTTTACGGTTCAAGCGGAGCCAACGGTGTGATTATTGTCACCACGAAAGGGGCAAAAGTAGGAAAGGCTACGATAAACTTCAATGCCTACGCCGGATTCACCGGTTGGGAAACCTTACCGAAAATGCGTTCGAGAGAGTCGTTTATACAGGTGCGCCGCGACGCGGCACGGGCTATCGGAGCCAGCACAGAGTTGGGCGATTTGTTCAATAACGCCTCGGAGTTGGCGGCCGTACAGAACAATCAATGGATTGACTGGGCCGACGCCGTACTCAGCAAGGGTTTCGAACAGAATTACAGTCTGTCTGTTTCGGGAGGAACCGAAAAGACGAAAGCTTACTTCTCCCTGAATTTCTCCGACGAACGGAGTATGTATAAGAACGAAAATTACAGGTTTTATTGGAGCCGTTTGCGTATCGACCAGAACATTAACCAATGGATTGATACGGGTATCAATATACAAGCCTCATACACCCACCGCAATGCCAGAAGCGGAGTGCTGGAAGATGCTTTACGGGCCATCCCTTTAGGTCAGTTATACGATGAAAACGGGAAGATTAATTTATATCCGGTAGCGGGAAATACGGATACCAACCCCAGCATCCTGGCGGACGAACAGCCCGGAGTGTATAAAAACCAGTCGAATGTAGGACGCATATACATTGATGCGTACATTGACTACAAACCCATAAAAGGACTCTCCATCCGTTCCATGCTGGGAGGTTCTTACTCTAGTACCCGCACGGGAAAGTTCAGCGGTATAGATTCTTACAACTATTTGAAGAACGGTAAAGGCACGGACCAAGTCAACGCAACCGTATCTACGCCGAACTCTTACAACTATAAATGGGAGAACATCGTTACATACCACACCGTGATAGATAACGACCATGACATCACCCTTACCGGAGTGAGCACTTACAACCACAACCAATCGGAAGACTATTCCATGTACGGAACAAACATTTCGGACAATAAATTATTGTGGTATGGCCTGAACGGAGACAATATCAATAACAAATCATTAACCAGCAAATACTCCATGTCGAAGGGAATGGGATTTGTGGCACGTGTAAACTACAGTTACAAAGGTAAATACCTGTTCTCCGCCTCCTGCCGGTGGGACGGTTCTTCCCGTCTGGCCAAAGGCAACCAGTGGGATAGTTTCCCCGCCGTATCGGCCGGATGGAGAATCTCGGACGAATCGTTTATGGAACCTACCCAAAGCTGGCTGGACAACCTGAAAGTGCGTATCGGATGGGGTATTTCGGGAACTACGGCAGGTATCAATCCGTATTCTGCCGTATCGGGAATAGAACAAAGCGCCACCAACATCAGTGGGCAGAAAGTACCCACTACCTTGTTTTCCAAGAACATAGCCAACCCTAAACTGACTTGGGAACGCTCTTACAATACGAATATCGGACTGGATGCTTCGTTCCTGAGCAACCGCATCGACCTGACCGTCGATTATTACAATACCATTACCAAAGACGTCATCATGAGTGTGAACATGCCGAATACGATGGGAGGTTATAACGCTTCCACCCCGTATGTAATGAACGCCAATCTGGGTAAGACCCAGAACAGAGGTATCGAGGTGGCGCTGACCACCCATAACATTACCAACAGGGATTTTACCTGGACCTCGACCCTGACCTTTGCCAAGAACAAAGAAAAGATTACGGCGCTTACCGAAGGACAGGATATGATGATTAACGCCAAGAACAGCGACTTGGTATGGAAACTGGGCTCTCCTATTTATTCGTACTACGGTTACCTGTTTAAAGGCATCTGGCAATATAGCGAAGCCGAAACGGCGGCATTGTTCGGATGCAAGCCCGGCGATGTGAAAGTGGAATACGCCAGCGTGAAACATGACGCCAACGGGTATTATTACGAAGAAGAAGCCACGGACGGAGACGGAAAGGTGACGACGAAACGGGTAGACATTACCGCCGAGAACCCGTATACCCAACGGGACGGCTCGGACCGGCAAGTGTTGGGACACAAGAATCCCGACTGGAGCGGAGGTTTCAAAAACACCTTCACGTATAAGAACTTCGACTTGTCCGTATTCCTGTATGCGCGATGGGGACAGATGATGAAATATGACAAGGTAATCGGATTGTACGACCCTGCCGGAACAACGTACAATTTCCCTACCTACTTTACCTATTACGACACCACGATAGAGGCCGACCAACATGTATTGTTCCCGGCTGCAAGAACCAACACCAAGTTTCAGGATTACAACAACTACACCAGCACGTACTACGTAAACGGTTCGTTCTGGAAGATAAAGAACGTAACGCTGGGCTACACGCTGCCCCGGAAATATTGCAACAAGGTGGGCATCTCCAACCTCCGTGTATATGGAACCATTACGAACCTGTTCGTCTTCTCGCCCAGCAAATATGTGAAAGATTACGACCCTGAAATGGACGGAAGCGTCAACTTCCCCCTATCAAAGGAATTGGTATTCGGTGTAAACTTAACTTTTTAAATGACAGAAATGATGAAAAACAAGATATTCAAATGGACACTTTTTACCGCTTCTGTATTCTTAACAACCGCCTGCGGACTAGATGAATACAACCCGAACGAAGTTACCGGCGATGAAAAACTGGAATCGTACGAAGTGTATAGCGGTCTGGTAAACCAATGCTATACGCCGCTTATCAACACGTTTTACCAAAGCAGCGATTATGTAATTATGAGCGAAGGCGGCACGGACTTGTGGCAGGCTCCTAAAAACGGAACCAGCTCCAGCGAAATACTGTATTACGAACAGTTGCCGGCCAACAAATCGTACGTAGAAAAAGTGTGGACTTTCGGTTATAATACCATCAACATGTGCAACGCCGTGATTGACCGGGCCGAAAAGGTAACGGATGCCGACCCGACCACGCTTACACAAAGTATCGCCCAGGCACGTTGTCTCCGCGCTTATTACTATTCCGTACTGGTGGAGCAGTTCGGCGAGATTACCCTTTCGCTGAACGAAGCGACTTCCGGACCGGAGCTCTATCCTACCCGCAGTACGTACGCCGACATTTACGCCACCATCGTTTCGGACTTAAAGTATGCCGTGGCCAATCTGCCCACCTCCTGGAACGACAGTTACGCACGAGTAACCAAGAAGTCCGCCTTAGGTTTGCTGTGCCGCGCCTACATTCAGGGGGCTGCCTACAACCTGACGGATGAGGGCAAGTCGTATCTGGAACTGGCTTATGAGACTTCCACGAAATTCATTGAAGAGAAAGACCGGTACGGAGCTTTCCTGTACAGCGACTTTGCCGACGTTTTCAACGAAAAGAACAACCGTAACAATCCGGAAGCCTTGTTTATCGCAGCCGGAGCCAACCGTAACTCCGACGCTTACAATGCCGGATACACGCAATCGGAAGTGTTCCGACACTTCTTGCCCTCTTTAGGAACTTACACCGACCTCGGATTGGTGGACAAGACTAATAACTTTGTCTACGGCCGTCCGAACAGCAATGTGTTTCTTCCGTCGAAATACCTGTTGCAATGTATGGCTGCCGACCCCAAAGATAAGCGTTTCCAATATTCATTCATTTCGGCCTATTCCGGCTGGTCGTGCTTGTCGTACTACAATAGCGAGCCTATTTACGACAGCTCCGGAAAACCGAACTGGAATTACCCTTACAGCTACGAAACATGGGGAGAAACCTATCAGTTGACCGATGCGATATGTAAGAAATTCGGCATCGATACCAAGTGGGTCGGCGCCAAACTATATCCTCACTTCGAACTTATCAACAACTCTACGGACGAGTTGGGAGTATGGAACGCGGAAGGCACGGCCTATACGAATCAGGACGATACGGACGGAAACATCCTTCACCCGGACATGCCGATGGCTGCTCCCGCCGCAGGCGAAGACTGGCAATATGCCGTGTATGTTTCCCTTAACACCCTGACGCCGGAACAGAAAGCGCAATATCCTTGCTTCGTTATCAATGCGTTCGATTTATACGAAGCCGACGGTACGCCTAAAGCCACCACCACCATCAACGGGTCGGTAGTAGAACTGGAAACCTCCATGTATCCGGCACTTTCCAAATTCAATATGCCGGGAAAAGAGTATTTCGGTTCCAACGCCCAACGGAAAACGGTGGATATGACCATCATGCGTTTTGCCGAAGTGTATCTGATTGCCGCCGAGGCTTCCGTCCGGTTGGGCAAAAGCGACGCCTCCCAATACCTGAATGTGTTGCGGGAACGCGCCGGAGCGAGCAATGCACCCGCATCCGTAGATATGAACTATATATATGACGAATATGCAAGAGAACTTTGCGGTGAATTCAGCCGTTGGTATCTGTTAAAGCGTAACAAAGCCTTCGAAGCACGTTTACAGGAATACAATCCGCGTGCGGCGAAAAGCTTTAAGCCCACCAACTACCTCCGACCCATTCCGCAAAAGTTCCTGGATGCCATCTACAATGCAGCCGAATACGGACAGAACCCGGGTTATTAATAAATAGTATAGTTTTCCATTTCACCATGAAGGGGCTCTCTCGGGTAGCCCCTTCTTTTTTACATGTTTGAGAATAAGTAATTTGGGTAAATGTTTCCGTAATCCAGATACTTCTTTATCGGAAAAGAGTGCATACCTTTGTCGCAAAGAATTGAAGGATATCCACTTAATTAATAAACCGAGTATGAAACGAACTTTTATTTTATCATTGATTATGGCAGCATTCACGACCGTACTTTACGGGCAAAGCGCAGGGAAAAAGGCGTTGGTAGTCTATTACTCTTACAGCGGCAACACACGCGTGGTGGCGGAACAGATTCAAAAAGAAACCGGAGCGGACATTTTCCAAATTGAAACGGTAAAGGCTTATCCCGCAGAGTATAAAGCGGTAGTAGACCAGGCCAAAAAAGAAATTAACGAGAACTATAAACCGGCTTTGAAGGGCTTGCCTGCAAACCTCACACAGTATGATGTGATTTATGTAGGCTCTCCCTGTTGGTGGGGCACTGTGGCGCCTCCCGTTGCTACATTCCTGTCAAACAGCAATTTGTCCGGCAAGACGATAGCTCCGTTCATGACACACGGAGGAAGCCGCATGGGACATAGTGTGGAGGACATTAAAAAGCTTTGTCCCCAGTCTACCGTAACGGAAGGACTCCCCATCCGTGGCGGACAGGTAAACAAAGCGCAGGATGAAGTGAAGAAATGGTTGCAAAAGAATCAGTTCATCCAATAAAAGAAGAAACGCATCATTCAACTTTTATACAGATTGCTTTATTCATCAAAAACCGTGGTATGGACAGGAAATGGACATCACAAAGCTCCTTTACATACCACGGTTTTTATCATTTACCTTGCTAACTACCGCACTTTCCACCGTTCGGCATACAACGCACACAATAAAGAACAGACGGCGCACACCACAAACACAACTCCTGTAGAGACTAAGATATTCCCTACGCCCACTAACGGAGAAACAATTCCTCCGAAAGCAAAACAAATAGCTCCCAATAAAGCAGACGCTCCTCCGGCATTATCCCTCTCGCAACTCATGGCCAACGAAGTAGAAGTAGTGAACGTTAGTCCCATTACAAACAAAAGTGCTATCATCAACATTTCGTACACCCAGAAAGGCACATTCATATATAAAGCCACAAGTTGGGAGACGGCCAATACACACATTCCTACACATCCTACCCTTGTACCTCTTTCCTGACTACGGAATTTAACAGATAAGGCCGCCGCTATGCCAATGGCTACCGCATTAATGCCAAAGCAAATACTAAACATAAATGGAGAAAAACCATAATGCTGTTGTATAATAAACGGGGATGAAGCAATGTAGCCAAACAGGACTCCTTGCGCAAAACCTAATTGCAAAACATAAAATAAATAACGGCGGTTACGTACAATCGTTTTAAAACTGCCAAAGGTATGAAGCAAACCCTTGGAAGAACGACGGGACAGGGGAAGCGACTCCCGAAAGCGAAAACAGCCCGCCAGTAAGACAAGGCCTAAAACCAACAATACTCCGAAAATACCCTGCCAACCTACATGCTCCGTCAGAAGCCCTCCTATTACAGGAGCTGTAACCGGCGCAATGCCATTAATCGCTCCTATTACCGCCAGCATCTTTGCTAATTCCTTTCCTCCGTAACGGTCGGTTGCAATAGAACGGGAGATAACAATGCCCCCTGCTCCACCAATACCCTGCAACAAACGCAACACTACAAAAACAAAGATAGTAGGAGCAAAAACACAGGCTACCGTGGAGATAATAAACAACCACATGGAGGCTAATAAAAGCGGCCTTCGTCCATATTTATCACTTAACGGACCAAAAATAATCTGCCCTACGGCTAAACCTATCATACTAAAGGTTAAACCCAGTTGCACCATAGAAGAGGTGGTGGCAAAGTAGGCTTCCATCGAAGGAAGACTAGGCAAATACATATCTGTAACGAAAGGGCCAAATGCCGTAAGCATTCCAAGCAATACCAGTAAGAACGCATCGTAACTAAATAGCGCCCTGTTCTTTTTATAAAGTACATTTGTTTGAATCATAAACTATTTTCTTAAATTTGAAGGCAAAAGTACAACAATATTTACCTACAGTGAATTCTCTTTTTACTGTGTTTTGTTCAATATCAGAAGTCTTTGGTATCTCTCCGTACATACCTAACAAGCCTTATCTGCCATAAAACAAAAGTAAAACAGGCATTTAGTCGATATATTTCAGGTATTCGTAGATTTTTAATACATACAGACTAAACTTTAGCCAACTAAATGGGTCATAAGTATGTTATGAAACTAATAAATGAAACAATTATGAAGAAACAAATTTTCAGTTTAGCCGTTGTGCTGCTTCTCAGCTCGGCTGCATGCATGGCTCAGGACAAAAAGGGACAAAGACCGGACCGCTCACAACGTATGGAACAGATGGTTACCGAATTGGGATTGAACGAAACGCAAGCCAAACAGTTTAAAGAGGCTATGGAAGAGATGAGACCAGCGAACAACAAAAACGGTCAAAGACCTTCACGCGAAGAGATGGAAGCCAAACGGAAGAAATCGGACGAGAAGATAAAAAGCATCCTTACCGAAGAGCAGTACAAGAAGTACCAGAGCATGCGCTCACAAGGTCGCCAAAGAAGAGCTAAATAACATAGTATGTTAGCAGTGTTAACATAGTTAGTTATGAGTGCTAGCATAGTTAGTTATCATCGCTAACATCGTTAGTTATTTAAATAAGAAGGTATCTGAACAAATTTCAGATACCTTCTTGTATTATAGGGAATTACCACGTATCATAACGGACGTTCTCCGGTTTCCACTTATCTTTGGGGGTAGGCTCTTCTGCCGGATATCCTATAGGAATAACATTTAGCGGTACAATGTTCTCGGGCAAAGCAAGCAAGTTTTTGATAAAAGCTACCCGTTCTTTGATAGGATAAACGCCGCACCATACGGCTCCCAGTCCCATGCTATGGGCAGCCAACAACAAGTTTTCCGTAGCGGCCGAAGTATCTTCTACCCAATAATCGAACCCATCTTCAGGAAAAGTCTTGGTCATATCGCCGCAAACCACAATCGCTATCGGTGCATTCTTAGCCATCCGGATAGTACGGTATTGGTTGGCTATGCTATCCAATATGGCTCTGTCCTTTATCACCACAAAGGTCCAGGGCTGTTTATTCCCTGCCGAAGGAGCCGCCATAGCAGCACGGAGCATGGTTTCCACTTTTTCATCTTCCACCGGCGTATTCTGATAGGAGCGGATGCTGGTACGCGTCAGAATATTTTCCATTACCACCGAAGTAGTATCCAAATTAGCTGTAGGCGTGGTTTCCTTTGAGAAAAAGAGATTCTTTACCAACAACAGGACCAGCGCAATAGCTAATAGCACATTTAATACGAATGATGTCTTCATAATTATTTGTATTTGAAACAAGTTAAGTCTTCCAAAAACAGAGGAAACCACGCTCTATACGGAGCAGGGCGAATGTCCGCCTTTCCTACCATAACACTAACAAAATCAGAGGCTTCCATAGCGCAAAGATAAAAATACAGAAGAAATATACA
>OGQO01002452.1_pt1 | contig 14512 bp, 14 predicted proteins | sample 1553241 | NCBI WGS metagenome assembly OGQO01 (sample SAMEA2579933, study PRJEB22360) | human gut metagenome | biome: human gut; feature: human-associated habitat; material: faeces | place: Denmark | collected 2008/2010
CGATATTTCATGACGCACAATTTGTCGGTTTTATCACCTCATGGGTATTCCCCGAGGCTGTCTACATCGAGCATTTTGCCACTGATGCCGCCCTCCGAGGCTCAGGCATAGGGTCAGCAGCACTTTCTCAGCTCATCGACTCCACATCATTGCCCATAGTGCTTGAAGTAGAGCCTGCCGAAAGCGGAGAGACGGCACAACGCCGCATAGGATTTTATCGCCGGCTTGGATTTCACGACCTGCCCGACTATAAATACATCCAGCCTCCCTACTCTCCCGACCTCCCCTCTATACCTATGACACTCATGGTTCATGGCACACTTGACCCGGAGGTGGCGCGAAAACGTATTTACAAGCATGTCTACGAAGCGGAATGACAATGATTCTTATATTTATGACTACACACCAATACACAACAATATGAAAAAATCTATCTCAACATATATTACAGCGATATTTCTCGCCGTCTCTATGCTTGCAGGATGTACCGGAAGCACAGACAGCAAGCCGGTAATCACGGTGAGCATTCAGCCTCAGAAATATTTTCTTGAAAAGATTGCAGGCGACAAATGGGAAATCAAATGCCTTCTTTCCAACGGTGCCAATCCTGAATCCTATGACCCGGCGATGACACACCTGCTCAACCTTGAGTCGAGCAAGGCATATTTCCGCATGGGCAATATTCCTTTCGAAAGCGCCATTATCAACAAGGTACACAACAACAATCCCGGACTACGCATATACAACAACTCCGACGGCATAGAGCTGATAACCGGCACACACAGCCACGGTGACATAAAGCACACCGATGCGCCCGACCCTCACACATGGACATCGGTCAAAAACGCCAAGATAATCGCCAGAAACATGCTTGATGCAATGAACGACCTTGACCCGCAGCACAAGGAGACCTATGCAAAAAACTACCGCAAGGTCGTCGAATCGCTCGATTCTCTCGACGCCGGTCTTGACTCGCTGCTCGCGTCAAGCCGCGGAAAAGCATTTGTCGTGTGGCATCCGTCGTTGAGCTATTTCGCGCGCGACTACGGTCTGCGTCAGATTTCGCTAAGTCCTGAAGGGAAGGAGGCATCGGTCAACATGATGCAGACAGCAGTCGACTCGGCGCGTGCCTCCGGTGCCGAGATTCTTTTCTTCCAAAAGGAAATTGATTCACGTCAGGCTGAGACCGCCAACGAGCAGATAGGAGCCAAGCTTGTCAATATAAATCCGCTCAGCTACAACTGGAACAAGGAAATCATCAATATAGCCAATGCAATCGCCCGACAATAAACCGCTCATTTCACTCAGTGGAGTGTCAATGCAATATGACCGCAAGGTTACGTTACACGACATCAATCTCGATATATGTCGAGGCGATTTCATTGCCGTGACGGGTCCCAACGGCGGGGGCAAAACCACATTGCTCCGCATAATACTGCGCCTGCTCTCCCCCACCCGAGGCACAGTAAACTACATCAGCGACGGCGACAGGCAACGACGCCTGCGCATAGGCTATCTGCCGCAAAAAAATCTTATCGACAGCGGTTTCCCGGTCACGGTAAGGGAGGTGATCGGATTCGGACTGATGAACGACCGCGTCCTTTCAAAGGATGAAAAGCTCAACCGCATCAATGACACCATAAGACTGATGGGTCTCGTCGAACATGCCGACAACGCTATCGGAGAACTGTCGGGCGGACAGCTTCAGCGCGCACTGATAGGAAGAGCTATAATCTCCCGGCCCGAAGTACTTGTGATGGACGAGCCGTTGAGTTACCTCGACAAAGATTATGAGCACAAGCTTTATCATATAATAGAGAATCTTGCCGAGACAACCACGATTGTGCTTGTGTCACACGAAATGTCGACAATATCCGGCATGGCTAACCGTCACCTGATTATCAACCATGAGCTACATGAATGTACAGCAAAACGCCATTACGCCCATGAGTCATGTGACTGCGAGCAATGCGGCTGACTACCGGCTCCCGAGCACAAGGAAAAACAGACCGACTAAAAGCACCGACAAGTCAATGAGCTTAAGCCTGATATTCTTCTCGTGAAGTGCAAATACGCCGTAAAGGAATGACACGATGACGCTTCCGCGACGTATCATCGATACCACGGCTATCATCGACCCGTCAATCGACAGTGAATAGAAATAAGCGAGGTCGGCGACGGTAAGAAACACCGATATGAACGGTATAGCCCAGCTCCAGTGAAATCGCGTCTTGTTGCCGGGAGCAAAACGTATCACCAGCCACAGCGTCACGCCCATTATTATCAACTGGTAAAAAGAGTACCATGCCTGTACTTCGAGAGGCTCGTAGAGCTTAAGCAGCCATTTGTCGTAAAGAGCGCTCACCGCGCCCATAAACGTGGCGCCGATGCTGAACCACAGCCATTTGCTGTGTTTGAACGAAAAGCCCTCCTTGCTTCCGAGACGGCTTATAAAAAACAGCGACCAGAAACCGAGCAATATACCTATCCACTGAAGCCAGTTAAGATGTTCGCCGAATATCAGCAACGCGCCGACAAGCACAATCACAGGCCTCGCCGCATTGATAGGTCCGGCTATTGTTAGCGGAAGATGTTTCAATCCGAAATAGCCGAGCAGCCACGACGACAGCACAATGAACGATTTTATGAGGATATGGATATGACCGGTCACGCCGCCACCGAGTATCGCTTCGCTGCCGGTGACCCCGATTATCAGTACGGGCGACATCAGCAACGCACTGAAAAGTGTGTTGAAAAAAAGTACTACCGGCACATTGTTGCCGTCGACCGAGATTTTCTTAAAAATGTCATAAGCTCCCAGACACAGAGCCGACACCACTGCAAGCAATATCCACATTCTGATACAAATTTTACAATTCTACTCCCGGAAAGCTTATTTAAGCGTTTCGAGCAGCTTACGGTTACCTACCAGCCATAACACATCCTCCGGCTGGAACACAGTGCTTCCCGTAGGATGGTCATACGAGCCGTCGGGATGCTGTATCGCGACAAGAAGAGCCTTGTACTTGTCACGAATCTGCGCCGAAGCCGAGGTCTTGCCTACAAGAGGCGACTTGTCGGTAAGCTGTATATTGGTAAGTTTCACTTCATTTATGTTTGCCGATACGGCATCATCGTTATTCTGTTCAAGTATCGGGAGAAGTTGTTCAATCTGGCTGTCGGTACCGATGATGCCGAGCACATCGCCGGGGAAAATACGCACATTGCCGTTTGGCACCGCGATATAAGACGCGCCACGCTGTATGCTCGCCACATTGACCCCGTAACGCTTGCGCATATCGGAGTCGGCAAGACGTTCCCCTACAAACGGGCAACCGTAACCTACCTCGATAAACGCGAGGTGAAGGTCGCTCACCAGATTGTTATTCTTACCGCTGCGGCGCAGTTCGCGTTCGTTAAGGTTGTTGAAGAAGCGCGACTCTATGTGGCGCATCTGCTTCTTGAAACGCCCCGACCAGGTACCTATCAGCACAATGAAAATAAGGAAGCCCACAATCCAGCCCACACGCATCGAGTGAACGGCACTGAGCATATAGATTATAAAGCTCAGAGCGAGCAGAAGGCGGAAGATGGTCATCACCACGAGGGGCACGTCAAAATGAGCGTTTGCCGTAATAAGCCGCTGACGCTCGGTGTGCTTAGATGCGGGCATCGCCAATGCAAGCAGAAACGGAGCCATCAGTATCAGCGCGACAAGACTGCAGAAAAACCGTCCCCAGCCCGGCATTACATCCACAAGCCACGGAAGCAGGAATTTAAGACACACCACGATAATGGCTATCAGCACTGTCGAATAAAGCAATATACGCCAGAGGTAGCGCTTCAACACCGAGTGCCACAAGGTGCGTGTCTCGCTTTCCGATGCCGCCTTGTCGCTATAGCGGTCGATAAGGAAATGAAGCCGTTTGGGCAACACACGCTCGACAAGCTTGTAGGCAGGGTCAGCCATGCGTATGAAATATGGCGTGGTAAAGGTGGTAATTACCGACACCGCCACCACGATAGGATAAATATTGGGGTCAAGCACTCCGAGCGACATACCGAGTGATGCGATGATGAACGCAAACTCACCTATCTGCGTGAGCGAAAAACCCGACTCCATCGCTATGCGCAGCGACTGACCGGTGATAAGCATACCGAATGTGCCGAAAGTAATCATGCCCACAATCACGACGCATGACAATATCAATATCGGCGAGGCATATTCAACTATGATATGCGGGTCAACCATCATCCCGACGGAGATAAAAAACACCGCGCCGAAAAGGTCCTTTACCGGTGTCACTATCTGCTCTATGCGCTCGGCATAACTTATACCGGCGATAATCGAACCCATCACAAACGCACCGAGAGCGAGCGAGAAGCCGCAGTAGACCGAAAACACCGCCATCCCGAAGCAAAGTCCGAGCGATATGATAAGCAGCGTCTCGTTGTTAAGATAGCGGCGGATGGCGTTGAGCAGCGTCGGAAGCACATATACCCCGACAAGAAACCATATAACGAGGAAAAACACCAGTTTGCCTATGCTGAAAAGCATCTCCGAGCCTTCCACACTGTTGTTGAGCGCGATTGACGACAGTATCACCATCATCAACACGGCAAAAAGGTCTTCCACGATCAGCACGGCAAACACGAGCGACGCAAACTTCTTCTGCCGCAGGTTAAGGTCGGTGAACGCCTTTATGATGATAGTGGTCGACGACATCGACAGCATTCCGCCGAGAAAAAGGCTGTTCATGTCGGAAAAATGCAGGAAATGACCTATCGCGAAGCCCGACACCATCATGCCTATCACGATTATAAGTGCCGTGACCACAGCTGAGCCGCCCACATTGAGCAGTTTCTTGAAACTGAACTCAAGTCCGAGCGAGAATAGCAGCACGACGATACCGAGTTGCGCCCAGAACTCTATGTTGCTCTCGGTCGTGACCGACGGAAGATACTCGAAGTGGGGACTTGCAAGAAATCCCGCCACGATATAACCGAGCACCACAGGCTGCTTGAGCCATTTGAAAAGCACCGTGACAATGGCGCCGAGTATCAGGATGAATGCGAGGTCCGACACAAGGTTTTCCACCTGCACGTCGGAGATTGACTCCGCGGCGGCAGCGGTCTCACCCCCGGCTGCCGAGATAAATGCGAGTATGAGTGAAAGCGTCATTTTGTCTTAATTACCTTTTCCGTTATATGCTCACCTGGTTGCCGAGCGATATCGCGAGCGTTGGTTTCACCTGACGCAGGTCGGCAAAGAGGTCGAGATAATTGGTGCGTTCCCTTACAAGCACCACAAGATTGAGGCGTGTCACCTGCACCTCGTAGTCATATTCGACATAGACATTACTCAGATGCACGTGGTGGCGGTTGAGCACTTCACGATAACCGTCGATATTCTCGGTTATCGTCGAGAGCTTGAGCCGGATGATGCGTGACTCCACCCCGGCGCTTATATGATGCTCCCAACGCTCCATCAACACAAGTATCACCAGTATCAGAGCAGTCGCCACGATTGAGAGAAAATACATCCCTACGCCTACAGCCATGCCTATCGCCGCCACCATCCATATACCGGCAGCGGTCGTGAGGCCGCGAACCGACCCCTTCATCTGGATTATGGCACCGGCGCCGAGAAAACCGATTCCGGTCACCACCTGTGCGGCTATACGGCCCGGGTCGCCGTTTTTAAGACCCAGATACTCCTGCGGCACATAGATGGAGAGTAGCATCGCGAGGGTCGCCCCCATCGAAATCAGCGCAAAGGTGCGCACACCGGCTATCTGCCCCTTGCGTTTGCGCTCAAACCCGACACAGCATCCGAGCACGAGGCTCAGCACGAGTTTGAACACCGATGAGACATTGTTGACCTCAATCGAGTTGATGTCATCGAGAAATATCGACCAAACGTCAGCCATCGGTTACTTGCGGAGGGTAAAGCGGCGTGAAGCCAGACGATAATTGTCGGCAAACAGCTCGACCATGTAGTCACCGGGGGTAAGGGTGGTATTGACATCCCAGTACATGTGGATGCCCGGAATCTCTTCGCCCGAGTATTCGATGGTCTTACGTGCCGTACACTGCACCGAGCCTCCCTCGAAGGAGAATGAGCCTCCCGCACCGAGAAGCGCGCCCTCGGGATTGGTGATGCGCAGGTAGATTGTCTTCTCGCCGACGGGAGTCGAATTATTCTGCGGTATGGTGAAAGTCACCTGAAGCTGCTTTGCCTTGGTGATGTTTTTCTCAACCTTGCCGTTTTTCTTCAAAGCCACGAGGCTCACCCCGGTCACATTCAGTTTTTCGGCAAGCGTCATGCGCTCCGACAGCTCCTCGTTGCGGCGAGTCTCGGTGGCGACGCGGGTGGAGAGCTGCTGATTCTGCTGACGCACTTCAGCCACCTCGGCGCGCAATCCCTCGTTCTCCTTGCCGAGCGAGTCAATCTGGGTGACGTAATGGCGGAGTATGTTTTTGAGGGTGCCTATCTCGTCCTGCAGCTGCTTGATGCGCTGCGCGCTTTTCTTCTTCTCGGAGTTCAGCTCCTGAAGCAGTTTTTCCACCTTGCTCTTTGCGGCGGCATATTTCGACACGAGCGAATCGTTGGCAAGCAGTTGCGACTGGTTTTCATACTGTGCATACTCGGTGTTCAACGCCTGGTATTCATTGGCAAGCTGCAGCTGTTCGTTGGTGAGCTGAAGCTGCTCGTTGGCAAGCGTTGCCTCGTTTACCTTCTTTGTCATCGACGTGGTGGTCAATATGATAGCCACGATGGCGGCGGCAAGCAGTATGCCGAGTATTATCACTACTTTAAATAGTGAATTGGATTTCTTTTCATTTTCTTCCATAAATCGCGCAATTTTTCCGCAAATTTACAAAATTCCCGTGAAACGGGCGGTATCGCGCGCGGCTAAAGTTACAGGGCTAATATGTCAGATAGAGATACAGCGTATTGATGCTCGCATAGAAGAGTATCAGGAGCACAGGCATGTTTCGCACATCCAATACCGGATTTCGCGCAAACGACAGTGCCGTGCCTCCTACCGAAGCAATCACAAATGCCCCGTTGAGACTCCACCAGACGATAGCCTCCGGACTCAGGAAATAATTCACCGCGCCCAGCAGAGCCGCGATAACCGTCACAATTCCCGTAATCAGTGTTATCTCACTGCGCTGAAACAGGTACAGCAACACACCACCGACAATACCACATATCAGCGATGTCACGGCGAAGGAAGTAGAGTATTCCCACTTACCGCTTATCACGGCATACCATGACAATATCACGAGAATCAAGAATAAAAGCTCCTCGGAAATCGCGCGTGTAACCCCGTTCTCCCCCGCCTGCGGATTGTTGGCCGAGTGCGAGATATCGACACCGAGCGTTATCAGCCCGATAAAGCCGATTGCAACAAAGGCAATCCACCATGACGATGGTACAGTGAGAAATATGCAGAGTGCCGACGCTATTGTGGCAATATATAGATTTTTTGTTGTCGCGGACCATAACATCCGCTTTATTGATACTGACATTATTCGTTATTTTAAGGTTAAATTTCAAAGTTTTATATCCATTCGCAAATATAATCATTATTTTTAACACGTCAATGCTTACATATAATTATTCATCGATCCCAACAGCGCGTTACCGGTAGATGGTAGGGATGCTCCGTGGAGCATCCGCTGATTTATTGTTCATTAACCTGTTTTAGGATGCACCATGGTGCATCCCTACCTGATAATGAAGCCCTTATATTGACTTTTTCACTGGATAAATCCCCGAAACACATGTAAAGATACATAAGGGCAAATGGTCAAAAAGAACTAGGGGGGGAAATTATCCCTTCGGGCAACTTTCCGGCACAGGCACTGTGCGGAACGCCCTGCGGCAAAAAATCTCGTCTGTCGTTTCTGACCTTCTGTCCCTCTGTATCTCTGACGACCTGTAACATTCATAAAAAAGCGGGAAAGAAAGCGTCACTAAAGGCTCAATTATATTTACGTGACGCTCCCCCTCCCGCCGATTTTGACATTCTCACTTAGCTACATGCGTTGCAAATGTCCAGCCGATTGAAAAATCGAAGCTCTTTGTCTTGACATGACGGTCGATATGTTTGTTTATATCCACCCACCCCCGCGTATAGTCAAATCCAATCCTGATACGCCGGATGTAAAAATCAATGCCGACTTTTCCACCTACATCCCAACGCCGGAATCCGTCAAGGCGGTCATTGACAAGACATCCCACATACATTCCTACATGGGGAGCTATAATCGCAGACACTTTCTGTGTGTCACGGTTGAAAAATTTCACAGCCACGCCCAATTTCAACGGCACATCGATATAGTTCAGGCTCTTCTTAAGTGATGTGATATCAGTATATTGTGGAATAAACCCGGTCAAATCAAGCTTGCGCGTAGTCCAGTTGACTCCGGTTTCCATGAGCAGACTTCCACGCATGTGAGAGATGTAAAATCCGGCGCCGAAGTCCGGCTTGTTATGCTGCGTCAGGTTAGACGCACTGATACTGTTTATGCCTATATTACCCTGTACTCCGTAATATGTCGAAATAGTACTCACCGCACGGGTCATGATGCTGTCATTTTGTGCAGCCATGCCGAAAACCGACATGACGCACAAGATGCTTACTATAATTCTTTCCATCATAAATTCTTTCATTCACCGAATTTTAATTTATTACTTTTCTATAGTCGACCATAATCTTAAACTCGATGGTGCGACATCCAAATCTGATAAAAGTGTGTATTTATCATCATCTAATATCTCTGAAGAGAAAATAACTGCCTTATATCTATTAGTGTACTCCTCAACTTCGGCTATGCTATTAAGTTTTTGTATATTCACAAAATAATGCTTTAAAATATTAATTTGATTTTTTTCTTCCGGATATCTTTCAATCATATGTTCAGCCATAATTTCATCAGATTCATGAAAAATATCAGAAAAGAAATTATTTAGTTCTCGAGTTATAACCAATATCTCAGTTCCGGAAACAGGATAGCCCATCTCACTGGAAATTTGCGCAGATGTTCTTACTATCTTATACAAGCTATCACTTGGACGACATCTTTTAAATAATTCAATCAAAATTTTGTTATGATAATATCCAAAATTTCCCGCAATTGACGACGTATTGTCGCTTATTTTACACAAAGTAGATTCATTTGCCACTAATTTATCCCTGAAATCATTATATTCGGAATCGGTCATGTCTGTAGCATAATACGAGCACCACGCTTTAAATGAAGAAGACGGACATCCTGCGGTAACAATGGCATAACCAATCGGAGAGCTGGGATCTTCGACAACCTTTAGGCTGAAATGATCGGCTTTAACACAATCAATCAACTTTCTAAAAAAACTTCCGATACTTCGAGATTCTTCGGTTGGATGGCTCTCCATGTAATCCGCATGGAAATCATCCAGATTTTGCATTAGCTCAACGTAAGGGTCATCATTAGAGGGATTGGTCCCGCTTAATTGGGGTTCATTTGAATTACAGGCAACAAAAGTTGCGATGAATAACACTGCGGCGCAAACCACACCAAAAAGAATACCTTTTTTCATTTGTTTTTAATTTAGTGATTAATAATTAGTTAAATTTTTGAAGCTATTTTTTAGATAAAATGAGCCGTCAATGACATTGCCTTCCTTATCATAAAATACGATTTCGTAATCGCCTTCTTCGTATGGTTTAAGATCGACTGCGATTGTTTGATAGTTCCTTGCATTGATCGACTTTTGATATACAACTCCTTCCGGACCTGAGACAACGACAAAACAATCAATGCTCTTCTTAAAATCAATACGCAATAGTTTACTTGCAGAGTCATGGTCAACATGAATCGGTATTTCATAATTATTATCATGTCCCTCTCCTTCATTATGGACAGAAAGACTCACCTCCTCACTGTAAGTTGGGATAACACAAGTAAACATCAAACAGAATGTAATTATTTTTTCTTTCATAAAAATTTATTTAAGTTTCACATTGCAAAGTTATAATGCGTCAATCCAAAATCCAGAAAAAGCACAGTGACATCGGGTGTACATGACAGGCAGAATCGAAAGCAGCAAGTCCCTAAATAGCAACTAATTATATAATACATCTATTTATTGTTGGTGTACATTTGGTGTACGTGATAAAAAATCCACCTAGAATTTTGTATATTTACAGCCATAAATCTATAAAATCCGTATGAAATTTTTACCGACCTTTCTATTTTCCGTATTGATATTCATCACAATCAATGGATGTATAAAAGACACTGACGACAAGCTTTGGCAACAAGTCGCCTTAGCAGACAGCCTTATGTTCATATACCCTGACAGCTCATTAAAGATAATCTCAAGTATTAAAGGGATAGATAGGAGCCATGATGCCACTAAAGCATACTATCACTTAATATCAACGCAAGCAAGATCGCGAAATAATGCACTCGAAGCAGGCGATACTACTATATTAAAATCTGTACAATATTATTCTCAAAGTGAATCCAATCCATATAAACTGGCATGGTCTCTTGTCTATGCCTCACAAATTAATAATGAAAAATGCGGCAACGATTCACTCTCATTAAAATATATCCGGGAGGCGGCAAAAATAGCGGAAGAAAATGAATTAAACGACGAGCTCTTAAATATGTATATATATAATTTTTGGGGGAACATCCTCTATGACAAACGCCCTTTTCATGATGCGATTGACAAATATCTTATTGCCGCAAGATATGCCATGTCAATTAATGATACCGCCAGGATTATTTCCGGGCTTATTGATGTTGGCTCACTATTTTTAAAAAATCACGAGTATGAGACAGGAAGAAATTATCTTGAACGATCTATAAATCTGATTATGGTTTATCCTGAAAAAGCCTGGAGACTTCCTCGCATCTATGAACGAATCAGCACATCTTATCATATGGAGGGAGATAATGAAAAAGCTTTGCCATGGATAACCAAATCCATAAATTCAGCCATTGAACAAAATCATACCTCACCTTGGTACTTATTGGTTTCCAAGGCAGAAATATTGACTGAATTAGGGAGGCTCGATTCAGTCGCCTACTATCTGGACGCCGCTGAACGGGGCAAAGTCACTCAAAGCGATGCCAACCAAGCACTTTTTGAACTTGCTCGCGCCAAATATGAAGCACAACGCGGGGATTACAAGTCAGCCTACGAAACCCACAGGAAATACTCCGCATTTCTCGACTCCATGTACATCGAAAAAGAGCGAAACAGAGTGGCTGAATTTCAGCGGCGCTACGATTATCAGGATGTGGCAATCGCCCTCGACCGGATAAAAATCGAGTCGCAGGCAAAAAATATAAAATGGCTGTCAATAACCGTAGCGCTCCTCGTGCTATTGCTCGCGGCACTGGGCTACGCCTATATCCAACGTCATAGAAGAATCAAGGTTGAAAAAACGCGCGAAAAAAGCATTAACAGCGCGGTTAACAGCGTGGAGGAGCGTATGCGCCGCGAACTGCTTCACCGCGACCGCCATATCGAAAATCTGCGCAACCGCGTGATAATGATGGATACCACACTCGACAAGATAAGGGCGCTGCGCGACGCATCGCCAAAGGAACGCGCCACCTCCGGCTCACGGTTCATGATGACCGACGCGGAGATGGAGCATCTGATTACCACGGTCAATATATGTCACGAAGGATTTGTAGACGGTCTGCGCGAAGAATTTCCCACCCTGGCAGACAAGGATGTAGAGATATGCGCGCTGATAAAACTCGGACTGCAGAGCCGCGACATCGCCCTCCTGACAGGGATGAGCGACAATACCCTCAAAACACGCAAAAAGCGCATGAAGAAAGAAAAATTCAACGAGGTGACGACCGACTTGCAGTTTGACGAATGGATCTACTCTAAAAACTACGGCAAGCCCACCGATGATTATTTCAAGCCGGAGGCTTGAAAGGTTACGAGGTTATGGGTTTAGGGGTTAGGGGTGACCCTAAGGACCTTAGAGACCTTAAGGACCTTAACGACATCTGAAAACTGACAACTCCCAACTGACAACTCCCAAACTCTTGCATATCCGGAACTTTTTCACGAATATTGCAGTTAGATAAATAAAAGAGAATCATGTATGATAAAGAGAGAGGGCTTTATGTAGCCCACGGCCCTAACGGACCGATAAGCATAACCGGACGTATGGCAAACCGCCACGGACTGATAGCCGGAGCCACCGGCACAGGCAAGACAGTGACCCTGCAGGTGCTCGCCGAAACATTCTGCCAGGCGGGAGTGCCATGCTTCATGGCTGACATAAAAGGCGACCTGTCGGGCATAAGCCGACCCGGAAAGCCGTCGGGCTTCATCGAGAAACGCTGCAAGGAATTCGGCATGGAGATGCCGCAATTTGAAGGCTGCCCGGTAAGATTTTACGACGTATTCGGAGTGCAGGGACACCCGATGCGCACCACCGTCACCCGCATGGGTCCGGAACTGCTCGCACGATTGCTGGAGCTTAACTCGACGCAGACGGGTGTGCTCAATATAGTGTTTCGCATAGCCGCCGACCGCAATCTCACCCTTATCGACCTGAAGGATCTCCGCGCCATGCTCGATTATGTTGCAAAAAACAGCGGAGAGTTTACCACCGCCTACGGCAACGTGAGCGCCCAGTCGATCGGAGCGATACAGCGCGCCCTGCTCGCGCTTGAAAACCAGGGGGCGACATCATTTTTCGGCGAACCGGAGTTTGACATAAACGACCTGCTTGCTACCGAGGGCGGCAAGGGAGTGATGAGTGTGCTTGCCGCCGACAGGCTCATGCTTCAGCCAAAGCTCTACTCCACCTTCCTGATGTGGCTGCTCAACGACCTCTATGCCTCCCTCCCGGAGGTAGGCGACATGGAACTGCCGAAACTCGTGTTTTTCTTTGACGAAGCACATCTTCTTTTTGACGACGCGCCCAAGGCACTCCTTGATAGCATAGAGCGTGTGGTGAGGCTCATACGAAGTAAAGGCGTCGGAGTATATTTCGTGACACAGAATCCGATTGATGTGCCTGAAACGATACTCGGACAGCTCGGCAACCGAGTGCAACATGCCTTGCGCGCTTTCACCCCGCGCGACCAGAAAGCGGTAAAAGCGGCAGCGGAAACATTCCGCGCCAACCCGGCATTTGACACCCGCGAGGCAATACAGGAACTTGGCACAGGCGAGGCTCTTGTGTCGTTTCTCGACGAGAAAGGCACTCCGGCAATGGTCGAGCGCGCCAAAATACTCTTCCCTCTCAGTCAGATAGGAGCGATTACTCCCACCGAGCGCGATGAAATAATCAAGAAGTCGGCAATATATGGCAAATATGACACGGCGATTGACCGTGAAAGCGCATTTGAGATACTTCTCGCCGAAAGCGAACGCAAGACCCGGGAGGATGCCGAGCAAAAAGCAGCGGCAAAAAAGGCGGCAAAAGAGCCTGCAGCTCCCGCAAAGAAAAAATCATCCAAGGGCGGATTCTGGAGCACGGTGACCAAGATAGCCGTACCAATACTTACCACCATGGGGCGCACCCTCGGCAGAGAGCTTGTAAAAAACGTGACAAGCCCCAAGAAACGCCGCTGAAACATCATCTGCCGTAATTATTTCAATAATAATTTTTCTATAAAATATGTTAATTATGATGCCATTTTGGCTACCATATTTTATCTTTATATCAAAATGCAAAACTTAAATTAATGATATGGAAATTGTGAGCGCAAGAGACTTTCGATGCAATCAAGGCAAATATCTTATTGCAGCCAGAGCAGGACAGTCATTATTGTTGACATCCAGATACGGGAATTTCAAAATAACTCCTGTTTCAGAAAAGGATGAAATCGTGGAGCGCGATATTCGCATGTCTTGCTCCGAAGTGAAAGCTCATATTGAAGGGAAAATAGAGCTTCCCCGAGCAAAGGACATTATTTTCTGATGGAAATTATCGCCACGAAGGTATTCTTACGCTGTGCAAAATCCATTGCTAAAAAATACCGTAGCTTCAATTCGGATTATCAAGCACTGATTAAAGCTCTATCACTGAATCCTAAAACAGGCACTGATTTAGGAGGCGGCTATCGTAAGGTAAGAATGATAATTTCCTCGAAAAATAAAGGAAAGTCAGGAGGATGTCGCGTCATCACGCTAAATACAGTTGAACGAAACGGGTGTTTATACCTCATATACATATATGATAAATCTGAATACGATTCAGTAAACCTTTCAATCATAAAAACACTCGTAGAAGATTTGGAATTAGACTCGTCGATAGAATCATCGACCAGGCAAAACATTTTTCTATAAAAATTTGGATTTTTCAATCTTTATGCTTAGCTTTGCCGCATATTAGTTGCAAACAGCTACAAAGATGAAGACTTTAGTCAAAATAGTGATTCCTCGTATCAAGCGACCGATGTCGCATAAAGATATTGTCACCTCTATCAACGACAACCCCCGGGACCGCAGCCGCCAGCTGCG
>OGQO01002467.1_pt1 | contig 14423 bp, 7 predicted proteins | sample 1553241 | NCBI WGS metagenome assembly OGQO01 (sample SAMEA2579933, study PRJEB22360) | human gut metagenome | biome: human gut; feature: human-associated habitat; material: faeces | place: Denmark | collected 2008/2010
CTCCAAAACCCTCAATAAAGCAGGCTAATTTTGGAACACGAAACTGAACACCCTAGTTAAATGATATAGATTTGGGGAATTATAAGCATATTTGGTGGGTTCCTACTGACCATTCTCGCGGACATTTCGTGGAAAAGAACGGAACCAGAACGGACATTCACAGACATTGTCCGTAAAAATTAGGAGAATACATATGTGGGAGATTTTCCTTTTCTTAGAGATGATTGGACAATTACATAAGGACCGCTAATTAATTGAGAATTAGCGGTCCTTATGTAGTGTCATCAGCAGGATTCCTTGCCTGCGTTGACGATAGGCATCCAGATTATCTCACAATAACTTTCTTTGTATAGTCGCCCACACAGACGAGATATATGCCTTTGGCGAGATTCTCGCGATATGTCTCCACACCTGCCATATCATATATCCGGGCATCGGCAGGCGCTATTATATCATTACCCCTGACATATATGACTGCATCTCCGTTGACGGCCTCTACGCCTGAAAGATCATCGACCCGGAAGGCCGGCGATATGGTCTCGGTCACTGTTCCACCCTCTCCATTGTCAAGAACCACTCTCAAGTCAAACCATCCGTTATCGGATTTCCTGTCTACGACACTCATGTCGGCAATATAAAAATACCCCCAGCCGGGCATGAAATCACGTGATTCATCAGCTGTCACCTCTATGGGTTGCCAGCTATCTTTCTGGTAAGGAGAATATTCAAGCGTGATGCTGTTCACACGCTCGGAATTATAGTATCCATACCCTTCTTCCGGCTCAACGTAATGGAACACTCCACAATAAAGCTGGGCTTTCGCATCGGCAGCAGATGCAAACTCCGTCTTCACATTTCCTCCCGCGTCAACGGTGCGGAGCATCTGGAGTGTAGGAGGAGGCACAAGTTCTGACGCGGGTGACAGACTCACCTCCGTGACATTGACGCCGTTTATTCCTCCGATGGTATAATTGCTGTCTTCAAGACGAATCTCCGTACCTTTTTCAATGTCCGGTGTCACGAAATTTCTGGTATACTCTTGTCCATTTACTGTTTTTTTGAGAAGAGTCTTATCTATACGGCGGTCTTCTCCACGCGCACCCACCACATTCCATATTATATCTGACTGATAGTCAAAATTGGTGGAAAGCACAGGGAAACCATCTCCCCACAAAGGATTTTCCGATGCAGCGAATGCCATGAAGGGATTGTCGGCTTTCTCGAAATCCCACACCCCACCTTGCGAGACTGTGAATCTGAAGTAGCCGTTAACCCATCCTATATAAGCGGGACTGGCGGTATCAATATCCACAGGGAGAGCCCAGACAGAACCTGCACCAATGTCATTAATTTCTGAATTACCCAAGGCTTCCCAATCTACCGGCACGGGAAGCAGCGTCATGCCTTGCCGCTTATCCTCAGGCGCCTGCCATGCGAGTATGGCGGTCTGCATAAATCTTTCTCCAGACACACCATATACACTGCTCAAGTCGGCTACCTTATCAGATGCGAGCTGGAAGCCCATGGTGCAGTAATGTCCTTTATCCCGCGTCTCTCCGTTTTCATCAGGTGCGGGTGTATAGGGAGTTGAAGCAAACCGCTGCGGTATCGTGGTGTAGTTGGTGTCGTTGGTGACCGTCTGTGTATGTGATCCGTCTGAGGTCAGCAGACACATGATGCTTTGTGTGAGACCCACACCACCGACAACGGTAGAAAAGAACAAGTCGTCGCTCTTGCTGGCATACGCTTTCAGTATCGCATTTGTATGCAAAGCATCATCCTCATACCAGTGCGCCCAACGCACCGTTGCTAAACTATTAATTTGTCCACATGACTTGCTCTGGACTATAAAGATTTGGTCGGTATATTCCAGCATGCCTTTTTGCCAGAGTCCCAGTTGCTCGTCTCCTTTCCATACGTATATGTCGGTCGACAGAATATTACCTTCGGGATCCCGGGGATCGAACACAACGCACTGGTCGGCTTCCGACGGAGATGCCTCAATCTCCACATCTTCATTCACCACAACATTCTCCTTGTAGACATATACCGGACAGGCCTCCTTCAGATTCGTGAAGCAGAGACATAGATTGTATGTGCCCGCCGGCAGCGCGAACGATATGGTGCCGGGGTACTCGAAGTCCCACATTCCTATTTCAAAAACAGACCCGTAACCGGGCTTCATCGCCATCGACATCATCTCAGGCTCATATTCGGCCTCGTCATAATCGAGGGTAAAGGATACTGAGAAAATTTCCTCCTCTTCCTCTCCTTCCTCTTTTCGATTGTCAAAGGCCTGACGGATACCATTCATGTCGGTATTCACCTCCTGCCCGTTTCTTTTGATACTTGAGGCGACCCTGTCTTCCTGCCTTACCTGACCGGGTTTGCCTTTCTGTGGCTTTTCGACGGCAAAGGCATTTCCGGCTGCCATACACAACATGATTGTCGTGACCAGCATGATAAAATGTCTCATAACATTTGATTTTGGCCGGAGGAGCTTCCGGCTGTTGAACTTGTCTTCGGGCCAGCTCCTCTCCCGCAGGATGACCCGGTGGCAAAATTATGCTTTTATGATGTCCATACCCAAACAATGGCTATGGACAGGCTATGGACAACGTCCATTTTTAATGGATATCTGCATAAAAATCACTAATTTTGACCATGAAATCACTTCCAACGGTATTTTTAACCATATTTTTATTGATACTTTCCGGATGTCATCAAAGAAACGCGATTGATGAGACCTACCCCTGGCCGTCTTCCGGAAACGCAGCTGTAGACTCTCTGCTGATGATTTTTGAGAAGAAGTCTACTTCGGGTTCACATGCTAAAAGCCTCAGAGGCATTGTTGACACACTATATATGCTGTCGGAGAAAAACAGCGGAAACAGGCTGTTGCTTTCAAGGGCAATGTTCTGCGATGCCTCGACACTGTCGATATGGAAAGACAGTCTCCGCATAGAACGTCTGCGCAACACAGCACTGACCATGCTCGACTCGACAACACATCCGTATGACTACAACCGCTGGAAGATCTTGAAGAGAATAGAGACATCGCTGGATAATTTCATACAGCTCACCAATGGACTGAGTTATTTTCAAAAAATAAACGACCGTCTTCAGTGTGCACATTGTTATCGTCATCTCGGAAGCATAATGCTCGGAATAGGCAATACCAAACGTGCTTATTCCTATATTGAGAAAAGCCGGGAGCTCTTTCTTCAGCTTGGCGACAGCATCAATGCCCTTGCCCAACTGGGCGACCTCTCCCTTACATGTGGAAAGGAAAAACACGACAGCATCATGCGCCTGCTGCTCGCCACTGAAGCCTTTACAAGCAGATACAATTACAAGATAGTAGCGTTGAACAACTACTATAACACCACGGATTCCATTCCTCTCATAGACGAAGCCATAGCGCTCTGTCGTAAAAATAAAGAGGATTCCATTCTTTTCATGCCCATGCTGTATGCGCGAAAGGGCCATCATCATGCAAGAAAGGTAAGCAAGCAAGAGGGGCTCGCGCTGGTGGAGAAAGCCATGCAGATGATGCCGGAGGGGTATCGCAATGACTTTAAGGAAAAGGTTTACGAGGCTTATGCCGATGCCAATATAAGGGTCGGAAACTATAAAAAGGCGGCCTTTGCCTATGATATAAGAGACAGCCTGAAGAGGCTTAATGGGGAGCGGCTCCAGAATTCAATGATTACAGACGCGGACCTACAGTCGGAAATAACGGTATATGAGGAAAGAATAAAAAAGGATAACGAGCGAGCACTTCTCCTTTTGATCGTGGCATGTCTGGTAATCGCCGTTCTGGGAGTATGCGTTCTTTATATTTCCGCCCGACGTTCAAAAAGGAAGAAGTGCGAGGCTTTAAGGACTGAGATGAAATATCAGGAATCCCGGCAGAATCTTGTGGCCACATCAATGGTACTTGAGGAGAAAGAGCAGTTTATCCGGCAGCTTATGGATGAGATAAGCGCGATGAGCGCTACCGACAATATATCCGACCAACAGAAAGGAAGACTCCTGCAGATAGTGAAGACCCACATGCGCCATAACGAAGAGCGCCAGCAGCTCATGAGGATACAGCAACACTCGGGAGGAGAATTCATAAGACGTCTTAAAGCCGAGTATCCGGGTCTAACGGAGAGCCAGCTGCAATTGGCCTCGATGATTTCAGCCGGAATAGATACCGGACAGATCTCACGCTTTTTCAACATAGACCGGCTGTCGGTGAATAAGAGCAGGTATCGCCTCCGCCTGAAACTGGGTCTCCGGAAAGATGAAGGCCTCGATGATTTCCTACGCAGGTTCGGCCGCGATAATAATGAATGATGTTGAAAAGCTGTTGAAAACTTGTCGGCAACCTGTAGGAAAGCTATCGATAACCCGTAAATAAGCTGGTGACAATAAGATTATTAATGTAGAAAACGGTTTTCCCCTTTCGGGCTCCGGCTTGTCGCCCGAAAGGGGGCGACGGGCTTTTCTACAATTATCCCACCACTTTTCCTACGACTTTTCTACACCTGCACCCCATGTTTTGTTAAGCTTTTTTATTAATTTTGCACAACAAGCCACCGGCTGTAGACAAACTCGGCATCTCACTCATATTGCGTGGGGATAGCATGTAGATAACCTGTAGGCATCCTGTAGACTCTTCTTCCCCACGGCAAAATAGCCAAATATGCAAGAGGAAGTTATTGTCAGTTGTCGACAGCGGGTGTTGTTGATGACTTTTAATTTTAATTAATCTTATCTTTTCATTAAATAAAAAACTATGGAATCAGCCTCCGAGACACTCAAGCGCGAGATTGCGGCGCTCAAGAAGGAGAAGAACGCCCTGATCATGGCCCACTACTACACGCGGGAGGAGATACAGGAGATAGCCGACTTTATCGGCGACTCGCTCGCCCTGGCCAGGGAAGCGGCGAAGACCGACGCCTCCATAATAGTGATGTGTGGAGTGCATTTCATGGGAGAGACGGCGAAGATCCTCTGCCCCGACAAGAAGGTGCTCGTGCCCGACACGGAGGCCGGCTGCTCGCTGGCCGACAGCTGTCCCGCCGATGACTTCGCGAGATTCGTAAGCGAGCATCCCGACCACACGGTCGTATCGTATGTGAATACTACCGCCGCTGTGAAGGCCCTTACAGATATTGTGGTGACAAGCGGCAACGCCCGCAAGGTGATAGACTCGCTGCCGGCCGATGAGAAGATAATATTCGGCCCCGACAGAAACCTCGGAGAGTATATAAATTCGGTGACAGGAAGGAATATGCTTCTTTGGAACGGGGCATGTCACGTGCACGACCGCTTCTCGCTCCAGGGCGTGCTGGATATGAAGAAGGAGCATCCGGGAGCGAAGGTGCTCGTACATCCGGAATGCAAGCGGCCGCTGCAGCTGGTGGCCGACAAGGTTGGCTCTACGGCCGCACTGCTGGAATACGCCCGCAACGACGAGGCACGCGAGTTTATCGTGGTGACGGAAAGCGGCATTCTGTATGAGATGCAGCGCAAGTGTCCCGACAAGACGTTCATGCCGGCACCTCCCGAGGAGGTGGGCTGCCAGTGCAACAATTGCGAATACATGAAGCTCAACACTCTCGAGAAAGTCTACGCTGCCCTTCTCAACGAGGAGCCCGAGATAGAGGTAGACGGGGAGATAGCGGAGAAGGCGCTGCGCCCCATCAGGAGGATGCTGGAGCTCTCGTGATGGACCACCGCAAGAAAAACATAATAGAGCTCACCCGCTGCAGCGAGGAGGGCTACCGCCAGCTCGCCAAGCGCCCGCTGAGGGTGCTGGCCGACAACGTACGCTCGATGCACAACATCGGGGCCATCTTCCGCACCTCCGACGCCTTCCTAGTGGAGGAGGTGATTCTCGGAGGCATCTCGGGGTGTCCGCCCCACCCGGAGATCGAGAAGACGGCCCTGGGCGCCGAGCGCACGGTGGCGTGGCGTCATGTGGATGACGCCTGTGAGGAAGCCGCGAGGCTTCAGCGCGAGGGGTGGAAGGTATGTGTGCTGGAGCAGGCATTCGGCAGCGTCGACCTCTCGTGCGTGCGTTCCGGCGAAGGGGAGAGGTGGCTGCTGGTGGTGGGCAATGAAGTGAAAGGCGTCGACCAGAGGATAGTGGATCTGGCCGACGTCGTGGCTGAGATAGCGCAATACGGCACGAAGCATTCGCTCAATGTGTCGGTGAGCGCCGGGATAGCGTTGTGGCAGCGCCCCCGGGAGGGGTGGGGGGGGGCCGCCGACACCAGCTCACCAGGGAGCGTTGCGGGTGGCCCGATAGCAGTATGTGATGGTTCCGCTGTCGGTGAGCCAGGAGAGCCAGAGGCGGTAGCCTTGGTCTGTAAACCAGTATGACATGGTGACAGGGGCGTCATTGCCGTAGCGCAGGTTGATCTGGTAGTTGGAGGATGGAGAGAGGGATTCCTGACAGAAATAAGACAGGGGCTCTGTATATTCCCGGTTGTTCTGGAGATAGTAATACGTGCCTCGGCCGTCGCCGTTGAAATAAAGGTAGTTGGTGTCGGCCGGCCCCACATCGTGGCCGTTGGCCTGGTATAGTTCCCACATTCCCTGGAGCCGGTCGTCGTAGAAGGCGTTCGGGCCCGGGCCGTCCCATGGGTCGTCGCTGTCGCAGGAGGTGAGCATTGAGCAGCAGAAGACGGTGGCGAGGAGTATCGCGAGAAGTGATGGTCTTGTTTTTTTCATAATGATGCCTTTTTGATGGTTTTCATAGATAAAAACCGTCAGACGAACGGTTTGGTTTATCAGCCGCGGAAAGTGGGCTGAGGAAACATTTTCAACTGCCTCGAGGATTGGAAATGACAAAAACAGCCGTTTTTAAACATTTTTAACCATAAAATAAAAAATATTTTTCGCCTTATGCAAACTTATTGCTAATTTTACGCAGAATAAAATAAAATAATGACGGCAATAAGCTTTTCCTGTCGAATCATCATTATAGAATCTGTACCAATAGGGAAAATACCTCACAAATCATGAACATCAGAACCATCTATAAATCGATAGCGGTATTAGGCGTGGCGGCGGTCTGGCAGCCTGCCGCCGCCGAGACATTCGACTTCGGAGCCCTGGAGCCGGATACAATCTATGAGTATTCGCAAGGCGACGAGGTGTCGGGCTATTACACGGCGGAATCCGACGGTCCGGTGAAAATCGTCTTTACGGGACAGGAGATTCCCGGCTACAGCGACGCGGCTCATACAGAGCTCAACCGCAACTACCAGTTCTCCTACGGGGCGGCGGGGGAGAGGCTGCACACTTATCAGATGACGGCCGGAGAGGTGCTATATCTTTATTCCTCTTCCGCGTCAACCATATCGTCGGGCACGATGATGGTGGCCGGAAAGCCGGAGACACTCAATTTCCTCTATTCCTCGCCTTCTACCGATCCGGAATCGCCCTATTATTACGGGGGGAGCCTCTCGGCGTCGACCTACTACCGGCTGTCGCTCTTCTTCGATCAGCCCGTGCAGGCCACCAGCGCCACGCTCCGCTTTCCCGACGGAACCTATGTCTCGGTGCCCATGACCTATTCCAATTCAGGCGTGACCGTGGTCTTCAACGAGCAGCTCATGGAGGCCTACCGCAACGCTACGGTGAAGGAGGGCGACGAGGTGACGGTGCGGGTGGTGGGTGTCCGTTGCGTGGACTACGACGACATCCGATATAACGGCAACGGCCGCATCGACGTGGCGTTTACGGTTGCCGCCAAGCCTGCGGAGCTTACCGGCTCCGTCAACCTTCCCACAACAGGGATGCCGCGCATGCTCTCCTATTATCTGCCGGGAGATGCGGCCGGCATCATCGAGATGGAGTTTGACGGAGAGCTGACGGCCGACCCGCGCACAAAGGCCACACTCACCTTCGGAAATCCCGACGACCTCGAGCATTCCCTTTATGTGGAAGACCTCCCGGCAGAGACTGAAGGCAACATGATTCGCCTCGACCTCACCGGCAAGAGGCGCCGCCCGAAAGACATGACTCCCGATGTAGACGAGGGCTCGCTGCAGTCGCAGCTCACACTGACGGTGTCGGACGTGTATTCTGCCGACGGCCAGCGTGTATACACAGGCTCGCTCACCAACTATACCAACTTCGGCTACGTGTATCCGGTCACCACCCTTGAATATGTGGTGGCGGCCGACTTCGTGCCCTTGCGCGGCACGGTGCTGCGAAGCGGCACAGAGATGGAGATATGGATCCTCAACGGCAGCAAGTGTATGTTTGACGGCGTAAAGACGACCTTCACGGCCAATGGAGTGGAAAGCGCACTGTCGATTCCGCTTGAGGAGCTCGCCGTGAAGCCGGACCCCGAGAGTAACGACGACCTGCTGATCAACTTCACGCTGCCCGACCTCGGCGCCGACCACGGATGCGAGGTGAAGGTGGAGCTGCTCGACGCCCTCTATGCCGACGGGCTCGACCACAATCCCAACGTGTGCGCCTTCTATACGTGGGACGACGGCACAGGCGTGGAGGCTGCGGAAGCCGACGTGACGGGCGCCGACGTCTTTTTACTGACCGGAGTGAAGGTGAGGGAGAACGCGCTTCCCGCCGACCTGCGCACTCTACCCGCCGGCATCTATATCTATAAAGGAAGAAAAATAGCAGTGAGATAAGAAATACAAAATAATGCTTATGGAAATAAAGACTTTACTGACAGCATTGCTCCTCACGGGGGTAACGGCTACGGCAGGCGCGGCATATCCCGACAGCCGCATCGCGTATCCCTACGAAGGAGTGAAGACCGATGTGTCGATGCTCAACCGCATCACCATATCGCAGAACAGCAGCACGAGCCAGGTGGCTGTAAGCGTGGCCGACGGAGCATCGGCCACCTTCACCAATCTTGAAAGCGACGAGACGGTGGCCGCCACCTCTATAGAGGTGATTGAGGGGGGCTCCTCGAAATATCCCACATATAACGTGGATATCACGTTTCCCGACCTTCCGGCCAACGGGGAATGGGAATTCCTTCTTACCGCGGGCTCGCTGGTGGATGCCGAAGGAAATCCGAGCCCGGCCTTCAGCAAGACATGGACACTCGCCGACCCCGTGCTCGATGCCGCGAGGATCACGCCTGTCACCATGATACCTGAGCCTGACAGCGAGGTGAGGGCCGTGGGGTCAGCGGAAGGGACCTGGACCATGGCATTCGAGCCCGGCATACAGGAGAGGATAGGCTTCGTGTCGTTTACCCTCACGGATGCCGATCCCGACCATCTCTACGGAGGAGAGCCTTTCTACCGGCAGGGATACGTGAAGAGGGTGGGTATCGACAATCTCACGGGGAAGCCCCTCGACATGGATCTCTCGGAACCCATCAGCATATACTGGGGCGGACCGGCCTCCAAGCTATATGCGGGATATGAATATGTATTTCAGGCGGAATGCCGCACCCAGGAATACGACGGCGAGGTGGTGGGCGTGTTCGAGTGCCGCTACAAGGGAGCGAGTGCCTCCTATACATACGCTCCGGAGACGCTGACGGGCATCATGCCCATGCCGCAGAATTATGATCCTTCTGATCCCGACGGCTACGTATTCACAACAGCCAACGGCGACAATACGGTGACGATGACCTTCAGCGGCCCGGTGGAGTGTGTGGAGTCGGCATCGGCCATCAACCTCGGCCAGGGAGAATCCGACCATTTCCAGAGCATAACGTCAAACGCCGACAGGACGGAATGGTATTTCGTGATTCCCGCCGCCTACATCAGGGATCCGCAGGTGGATTTCTATGTGGCCTTCACGGGTTCCAACGGGGCTCGTGTGAAGGGCAACAACAGCCGGGAGGAGACCTCCTGCTTCATGTTTACCTATCTTGTGACTACGGGGGTCACCCAGCCGGTGTTGTTTGCGGATCCGGCTCCGGGAGATGAGCTCGAGTCCATCTCCACAGTGACGCTCACCTCCGACTCCCCTCTGGTGATGTCGCCTTCCAATACTGTCAGCGCCACCATACGTGACAGCGGCGACAATGTGGTCTACACATTCTCCGAGGTGACGGCTACAGACGACCGGCGGTCGGTCAGCCTCACCGCGCAGCCTCCTTTCTCGGAGCCTGGCTCGTATACAGTCTATATTCCGGAGGGGTTCATAAATTTCGGAGAGGGTTCCGACATCATCCCGTCGGCGGCATTCAGCATCCCCTACACCATAAAGGGCAGTACACCGCCGGCTCCGGTGATAATCAATCCTGTCGGGGTTGAGCCGGCGAGCGGATCCACTGTGGAGCAGCTATCCCTTGTGATGGTGGTTTTCGCCGACGGCATGGCCGTGAATCCGGTGATGAATGTAGCGGAGGTGAAGGATGGTGAAGGAAAGACGGCAGGATATGCCTGTCTGCGCACTGCCGCTGACGCCGGCAATGTGGTGGAGATCACATTCACGAGCGACATGGAAGGCCACGACGCCCTTGTCTTCACCGAAGCCGGCACCTACACACTGCGTCTTCCCGAGGGAGCCATCGAAGCCGGCGACAATCAGATAACCCCGGAGCTCACCTACTCATGGACTGTGGAGTCTACGCCTCCCGCACCCGGAGAGCTTGTGCCGGTGGCTGTGGAGCCGGAGACCGAGACGGTGCTGGAGGAGCTTTCGGAGGCGAGGATAATATTCGAGTCGGGAAGGAATGTGGCGCCTGCGGTCACATCGGTGCCCGTCTACAACAAGCTCCGCGAGACAGTGGGCTACGGAATGCTTTCGCCCGACCCGTCGGCCGGCAACGTGATACTGATGACATTCGCGAGCGACGAGACAGGCGGCGAGCCCGTGACATTCCACGAAGAAGGCGCATATACAGCGATACTGCCTGAAGGAGCGATAACTACCACCGACTGCTACTGCATCACCCCGGAGCTTACGCTCACATGGATGGTGGAATCGGCCGCTCCCACTCCCGAGACCCTCGTGGTGGTGCGTGCCGAGCCTGCCGACGGCAGCAGGATAAGCGGGCTCTCCCGGATCAGCCTGTGGTTTGAAGAAGGCACGGAAGTGGCCGGTGTGGAATACGCCCTGCCGCTCACCGACGCCTCCGGTGAGACAGTGGCCTACGCGCAACCTGAAATCAGCTGGGACTATTATAATCTGCTCTACTACAACCTCACATCCGACGAGCGCGGCAACGAGCCTGTCGAGATAAAGGTGGCCGGCGTCTACACACTCGTGATTCCCGCCGGAGCGATAGTCAACGGGGAGAAAGTGAGCTGCAATCCGGAGACAGTGCTGAGATGGGAGGTGGAAGACGGAAGCTCGGTAGACCTGACAGGCCTGGATGAGAACCTGCGCGGCGATGTCTATACTACGCAGGGCGTGCTCGTGGCCCGTGATGCCGACGCCTCGACAATACGCACTCTCGAGAAGGGTCTCTACATCATCAATGGATGGAAGGTAGTGGTGAGATAAGGCTCCTATAGCGCAAGGCGCCCGAGGGCGACCTGAGCATACAGTCCGGGAGGGCCTTGCGGCTCTTCCGGACACCATACAAAAACTACAGCACATGAACCGACTTATAAAGCCGATAGCAGGCATAGCCGTGATGCTTGCCGCTCCACCGGCGATATGGGCGTCGCCCGACGGAGCACGTCCCGAGATAATTGAGCTGAGGCTCGAAGGCAACGGCACCTTCTACAATATATCCGACAACGGCGAGTGGGCCGTGGGGGATGCCGTGAATCCCGGCAATTCCTCCCTTAACGGCTACGCCACCCTCGTCAATGCCGTGACGGGAGAACAGACACCCTTGTGGAAAGAGGGGCAGGAGACAGTGCAGAGCGGAGCCCGCGACGTGACGGATGCGGGCGATGTGGCCGGATGGTATGACGGAAAGGCGGCCATCTACAGGCGCGGGGAGGGGCGCTGGGAAATGATGCCAGAGCTGCCGGGGAGCTGGGAGACCGTCTCGCTCTACTCCATCACGCCCGACGGAGAGTATGCCGTGGGGGGTGCCCTCGCCACCGACTGGTCGCAGATGCCGGTGGCCTATCATATCACCGACGGAAAGGTGGAGGAGATAGATGTGTCGGCCTATAGGGGAAGGAGATTTTCAAAGGTGCTTCCCGGCGGACTGGTGCCGGTGGCCGAGGGTCTTCTCGATCTCTCCACAGGAAAGATAAGGAAAATAGACGGAGGCATGGCCGGCGACCACTGCTATTCTCCCGACGGGAAATGGATGGTGCGCGGGGTGATGGATGAAAGCGAGAGCTTCGAATACGGCCCGTTTGAGCTTGTCGACCTGACCACCGGAGAGGCCACACGGCTGGAAGACAATTCGCCGTCGTCGTCGATCTATTCCGCAGGAGTCGACAACAACGGCCTTGTCTACGGAATTACGGAGCACGACCTGATGTTTCGCTGCTGGCACGTGCATGTAGGAAAATACTGGTATGACTTCCGCACCATACTCAGCCAGACCTACGGCATAGACTGGCAGGAGGAATACAGCAAGGACCGCGAGGGGCTCACAGGCACCTTCTGGGGCTCTTCGGGCGACGGCCGCGTGGTGATCGCCACCGACTACATCCGCGACTATACCTGCTATATAATAAGGATGCCCGACAGTTTCGGCGACATATGCGGCGACATAGACCTTCTCTCCAACCATTATGTCAGTCCGACACCGGGCGCTGCCTTTTCCCGGCTCTCGAGCATGAGCCTGACATTCGACCGTCCGGTAGTGGTGAACGGGAATCCCAACGACGTTATGCTTTATGACGCCGACGGAACGCTGCTGCGATATTCGGTGGCTTTCGCGCCGAGTGCGGGAAGCGACTCAAGGGTTGATGTGGTGTTCCGCAACTTCACCATGGAGGAAGGGAAGGAATATAAGGTGGTGATACCCTCAGGGAGTCTCGCCGTGAAAGGCGACGAGGAACGCGTCAACTCGGAAATCACCATAAGCTACAAGGGACGTCCCAATGTGCCGGTGCATCCGGTGACGATCTCACCGGCCGACGGCAATAAGGTGCCCCGCATCAATATCGACACCAATCCGGTGGTGGTGACATTCGACACCGGTCTGACGCTGGTGGAGAATCTCGACCATGAGAGCCGTATCTTCCTGTATCTCGCAGGTGACGAGGGCGACGAGCTCATCACTCCCCTCAATGCCTCGCTCCAGGGCGACCGGCTTATGATATATCCCGTGGTAGAGCAGCGTCTGGCCGAGGGATGCGACTATCACGTGGTGATAGAGGAGGGCACGTTTGCCGACCTTTCCGGGGCCAATCCCAACGAGCGCATCACCATCACGTATCACGGCGACTACACTCCCGACCCGCCGGGCAACGAGAAGGTGATATTTTCCGACGACTTCAACCAGGGAGTGTCGGCCGCGAAATGGATGTTCCACGAGGGCGACGGAAACACACCCGCCGGGGAGCCTGCCTCATGGGATTTCACAGCCGACACCACACCGTGGTATTTCGTGCGCGACAGCGCCTCGAGCTCCGACTGGGCCGCATGCTCCCACTCGATGTATTCGCCGCCGGGTCAGAGCGACGACTGGATGGTGACCCAGCGCCTCTACATCGCCGATGACTCCTACATACTGAAATTCAAGTCGCAGTCGTATCAGCGGGGCAAGGAGGACTATCTTAAGGTGTATGTATGGGAGAGCGACGATGTGATTACCGCGCTCACGCCCTCGATTGTCAACAATATCCGCTATGCCGGGCGTCTGGTATACAGCGAGCTTCAGGATCCCGGCGCCAGCGAGCAGACCATGGAGGGAGACTGGCGCCTCAATGAGGTGGGTCTCGGGGATTTCGCCGGCAAAAACATATATGTCGCATTCGTGAACGACAACTATAATCAATCGGCGATATTCATGGATGACGTGGAGGTGTCGCGCGACCTTCAGATGGCGGTGCAGCTCTTCACCCCGGAGTTTACGGTAGGGGAGAGCAATCTGACAGTGAGCGGCCGTGTGCAGAACCTGTCGGCCGAGACCATCGACGCCATGACCCTGACGCTTCTTGATGCCGCCGGCAGCGAGCTCGACCGGATAGAGGCCACAGGGCTCGGACTTTCCACCGAGGAGATGTATCCGTTCAGCTTCGACACCCCGCTCGGCCTCACGATAGGCGAGGAGACGTATTATTCGGTGACCGTGACGAGCGGCGAGCGGTCGAGCTCCACACGCTCCTCGGTGAAGAATCTGGCGTTCCAGACCACGAGGAGGGTTGTGCTTGAGGAGATGACCGGCACCACATGCCGCTTCTGTCCGCAGGGACATGTAGTGATCGAGCGACTGGAGAAGGATTTCGGCGAGAACTTCATCCCGATCGCCATCCACAGCTATCCGGGAGGCCAGTTCTACACGGATGAGTCTTATTCATATTCGCAGTTCCTCGGTCTGGCAGCCGCGCCTACGGCGG
>OGQO01002476.1_pt1 | contig 14369 bp, 4 predicted proteins | sample 1553241 | NCBI WGS metagenome assembly OGQO01 (sample SAMEA2579933, study PRJEB22360) | human gut metagenome | biome: human gut; feature: human-associated habitat; material: faeces | place: Denmark | collected 2008/2010
AAAAACAGCATATCGTTAGAAGCAAGGGGCGTTATCGGATAATAACAATTAACAAGAAAGCCAAAAGCTGATAAAGTGTAGATTGTGATACTTAATCGAAAAAGGATGGCAAGAGTTTCCTACCTGTTCATACAGACATACAAAGAGAAGCAGAATGAGCAGGAAAAGTTAAGAGGTACTTTCCAAATACTTGACGGCAACATCTTGATGCTTGTACATCCTTCGAGCGGGGACAATCTATTTTATAAGAGTGAGGGATGTCAAGCATATTATTCTGATAGATTCGTTTGGTAATGCCCCCCAAAAAGAGAATCGGAAGAACTATTCTCTTAAGAAGAAAGGATGAAATGTAAATAAACTGTGCAGAACTATAATTGATATAGCTTGGCACAGTTTATTTTATACTTTATTTTATTTCAGCAATGAGCTAAAGAAAAAATACTATTAAAGCATAAAGTTTGAATACTAAAATACAATCCGTGGACAACATAGGTGATGCCCACGGATTTATTGTTAAAAACATATTACTTGTTACTATGTTTTTTTTCTATCAATTCAATTCTTTTCGTATTTTCATCACAGAAAAGGACGCCGTCAGGCAAAGAGTTTATAGGATAAATAAAACAACTACGTTTTTGTTTCTTTACTAAATATTTTATATCATATAATAATTCTCCTGACAATATCAAAGTGTCGGCTTCAAATGAAGTAAAATAGAATTCTACAATTTTATATTTCTTTCCCTTACTTTTTATCCATTTGGAAATGTTTAGCGTTCCATTTCTATTATCTTCAATAGTAAGTCTTAAAGATATTTTCATGTCGGAAAGTTCGAACTTTCCGACATAAAATTTAATACCTTTAGCCAACATATTGGATTGATGTCCTATGAAATATTGTATAAAAAAGAGAAAGAAAAATATAAGCGATATTTTTTTTGTCATAATTTTATTTCTTAACTTTTTTAACTACTTCGTTCCATCTAACGCTATCACGCTGATACCCAAAATACTGTAGACTTGTCCGTGCATCAACAATATTTATTCCTCTTACCATTGGTAGGAACAACTCTAACAAGAATAAATCTCATTATTTGAATATTGTGACGTAGTTTTATATTTCTATCTATCACTTGTACTTAAAACAAAAGGCTTACTTTTTTTATATTTGACATTACTAATGATAGAATGTGTTCCAAAATTTAGAATAATAGAGTCTGGGATTACAGAAGTAGAATCAATCACGAATAAGCGTGGAATAGTAATTCTTTGTCCAATTTCATTTCTATCTCGATGATTTATGCTATTTACCAAAGAATCAATATTATAATTTTTAGAAAAAACTAAGTAATCGTCGAGCCATAAATCATTGTCCTCAATTGTAAGATTATGAAACAACGAGGATATATCATTGCCATTGGAATCTATTATTTTTATAGATTTAATTGACTCAATTGTACCATTCAAACCAGGTTCTATACCTCCTCCCATAAAAGTTAAAGAACTATTGCAATAGTCTACCATGAATTCTAATAGGAAATATCTATTTCCCTTTCTCAAATTCAAAAGAGAATCCTTGATAACAATCTCAGAAAGTGTAATGTTCGTTATCTTGTAATTTCGGTATTCTTTGTGTGATAAAAACATACAAAACACAACGCAAATTATAAGAGTTGCTATAATAATTTTTTTTTTCATAATGAGAAGTTTAATACATTATCATATTCAATGGGCTTTAGCTCAAGTGATTCTATTATGTGTTCAGTCGCATCTCTCTATATATGCGACTGAACACGAAATAGAAATAATCTGATTGGCTTAACGCTGTATCAGAAACGCTTGTTTAATACCATTAAAATAATTATTCTTAGTGGTATAAACATAAGATGATCCCCATGACCAAAAATGGATTTTATCATTATTCACCTTTGTTATTTGGATATAATGATTCGGCATTGGAGACGATGAAAAGTCTTGTGTTATAAGTCCAATTACAAAGTAGTCCTGATAATTTATATTACCGAGACCTCTTGTTGTTGGGGAAGGCTTCACTCTGAATGTCGCACCAACAAATTGTTTCAGAAATCTTGATATGAAACCAGGATATGTAAAAGACCGAATACCAGATCCATCAGAATTGGGATTATAAGATAGGAACCCATTATTGGCATTAGTTAAAGCTCCTTGCATAATTGTATTTACAGCAGAAAGACAATTTACTCCTTCTTTTTTCATGTCATCGGTTACCGACAAAGTCATAGATCTATTTGTAGCTTTACCTTTAGTGTATAAACTTATGGCCGTTTTAACAAAGAGTTCCGGTTGTTCATCCGCCAAATATTTGCATAAAACAGCAGCTCCACAAGTCCCATCTTCTTTTTGGTCTATAGAACTCGGTTTTTTCACAATACTCCTCAGATCATTAATAAATTCTGATTTTGAAATATGAGGAAAAACGCTTGTGGTTTTTGATTTTTCAAATTGATCTATGAGAGTATTTGCTCTTTTCTGAGCCTCTTTATCTGACATACCAGACGGGTCAATCAGAATTATCGGATTATTATGACAATAAGTGTAAGAAGTTATATTTGGATAAAACTCTTCTAATGGATCAGTTGATATCCACAGGCTGAGGCGTGGGTCATAGTATCTTGCCCCATAGTAATACAGTCCCGTCTCCTCATCGAATTCCTTCGCATTGAAAAGATAAGGTGTATTCCAGATGTTGTTGCGCTCCTCAACGAACACTTCACCGAAAGGAACATACTCTATGTGCTGCACCACCTCGCCTTCAAGGTTGGTGATGCAACTACTGCTACCCAAATGGTCAGGGTGGTAGTAGAACTGCATCTTCTCGTATGTATCGCCTTCTTGGAAGTTATTCTTTGCAGCTCTCGCTAAAGCTCGTGCCTGCGCAGCCTCCAAGCTGCCGTCATTGCAGCAGAAGCCCTTACCATCGACATAGTCGTTGTTGTCCTCGCCATTGTACGGCACTGCAAAGGTTGCATAATTATCCTTGATAGCCTGCAACTGCTGAGTATATTTAACCTTATAATCAACAGACAAGCCATCAGTCTCACTACCTGCATACTGGATGCGGCGTGGGTCTGATCCGTAAGAGTCGAAGTCACCAATCTTGGAAACGACACGCTGGCTACCGATATAGATGTGCTTGGTGTAGCGTCCGCCTTGGTTAGCAACGAGGTAAGGAGATACATAAAGTGAGAACTTGGCGGTGTTCGTGCGACCTCCAGCAAACTCGGAGTTTACATACACTTGGTCACTTTCGCCAGAAGTCTTCACTGTGCGCTCACCGTCAGCATCATACCAATAGTTGGTCACAAAGCCGTTATCATCAGAAGCAAGGGGACGGTTCTCCTCATCCCATTTGAGTTTGCGCTCTGCGGTCTTCTCGTCAGCCACGCCGTCCTTCTTTGTACGGCTTGTATTGACATAAACAAGATTACCATTGGCATCATACTCATAGGCATGATTGTTGTTCACATTCTCACTCTCCGAAGGCGTCTCCTCTGTGCGGTAGTTAACATCCTTCACATTGGCGAGTTGGAATCTCTTGCCTGTGTCAGTTCCATAAGTGTATGACAAATCATAACCTGCATTCAATGTGCCGTTAAACTGCACATTGTTCTGCGTGAGAATCTGACGCTTCGATGTGATACGGTGCATGTTGTCGTAGCCCATTGCAAGGGTGTAGCTTGCGGTCTTGTTGTCCGCACCTGTATAAGTACCTGTTGCGCTTACAAGACGGTAAAGAGCATCGTATGTATAGGTATGCGCCATCTGTCCGCCAGCCTTTCCACTCTGTGGAACTGATGCACCGTTTACCACGCTGAGCACATTGCTCACCGCATCGTAAGTGTAGGCGTTATCCATGATGGTGTTTCCACCACTGTTCACCGTGAGGTTCTGCAATCTGCGACGCTGTGGGTCGTAGGTGTAGAAGGTCTCTGCACCGTTGCAATACTTCAAGTATGTGCGCTGCTCAAACTTGTCATAGCCTATCTTGCTCACATAGTCGTAGCCGTAAGACTTGTAGCCATGAACCTTTTCAAGCTGACCACCGAGATTGTAAGAGTAAGTAATCTTCTCCTCATCAGGATAGATCATCTCCAACAGACGGTTGTGGCTGTCGTAAGTCCATTGCGTCACATAGGTTGCTATTGCCTGATTAGGCACAATCATCGTGCGGCGGGTCTTTGTCACCTCGCCCATCTTGCCATAGAAGTATTCGATGGCACCTGTTCCGTCCTCACGGAGCATCAAGCGACCGATACGGTTCTGAGAAGCGTTGCGACCACCATAATAATACTTCACATTATTCTCTGGATGGTCTGGGTAGTTGATACCCGTCAGACGCTGATAGTCGTAATCATAGGTGATGAACTTGCCTTCCTTCGCAAGGTTGGCAGTCTGCTTGGTCAGCACGTTGCCGAGAGCGTCATAAGTGAAGCTTGTGATGCCGCTTGCAGGATGGTTCACCTCTGTGCGACGGTCGCCCATGTCATAAGTAGAGGTGGTTACATTGCCCTCCGTGTCGGTGACACGGACAAGACGCTGTATGCCGTCATACTCAAACGAGGTGGTAATATCACCGTCAGGACCGCTCTTCTGAATGGTCTTCAATGTCTTGCCGCTACCATTGGTATGGGTAGCCTGCACGTTATGGAGTGCATCCGTTACGGTTGTAACAAGCGCATGACTGCCATTGTCAACTGTATATTCCGTGGTTGTCGTCGAATTGTCCGGCAAGGTTACAGAGGTTGCACGGTCGAGCACGTCATAGACAGTAACCGTTGGAGATACATTGTCGAAAGACTTGTTGAACGTTGACTTCGAGCCTGTTCCTTCCGTTGTAGGATAGAAAGCCTTTGCCACACGTCCGAAAGCGTCATACACGTTTTTTCCGCTGACAATCATCACGTTCTCGTCCTTGGCAGAGTTTCCTTTGGCAGCACTTGTCACAACACCGTCCTTCTTCACCTGTACGGCTCTTCCGAAACCGTCAACGAACGTAACGGTCTCCAAGTCGTCGTTAGGGTGCTGGATGTCGTAGTGCTTGGTCACTGCGTATGCAGGAGCGGTAATGCCACTTTCGTTGAAAGTAGCCAAAGGCTGGTACTCAAAGGCGATGGCATAAGGCACTCCGGTAGCCAACTCGTTAGGACCACGCACGCCAGTGATGCGACCGAGGTCGTCAACATCAGTCTCATAATAGAAGTTGTTGAGGTCACGATGCTCCTTGGCAATGCCGTAACGATAATCGAAGTTGCCTTGCTCGCTGCGGTAGCCCCACGCATCATCAATGCGCTCAACATACATATTCATCTCAGGCTCATAGCGGTACTTGTACCACATACGCTGTCCCTTGCTGTTGGCAGGAAGAGTTTTCTGTGTGATGTTGCCGTAAGAGTCGTACTTGTAATCCGTAACAGCCTCGCCATCATTCAACTGCTGTGTAATCTGCGTGATATGGTTGGCGTAGTTGGTGTTATACTTCGCTGTCACATGGTGATAGAGTGAGCCGTCACCGCCTGTCACGGTCACGTCAACAGGAAGACCAAAGATGTGCTTGCTTGCATTGTCCGTGTACTTGATGGCGGTCGCATAATCGAACTTGCCGTTTCCGTCCTCGCCAAGACTGCCCTTGTCACTATACTTGTAGGACTTCAACTCACCATGATAGCCAGTGAGGTAATACTCATTCCAAGCCTCGGATGTTACCACACCGTTTGCCGCTCCCTCATACTGCAAGTTTGCTGTATAGCGGAGAGGAACGAATGCTGAAGCACGGTCGCTCCAAAGGTTCACGTCACGCTTTGCGAATGTGTACTTGTCACCGTCGGCAGTCATATAATAACTGTCGTAACGGTTCTTTGTCTCGGTGTACTTGTTGCCGTTGGCATCCTCTACGGATGTGGCGGTAACATTGCCCTGCGTGTAGTAGTTGGCTACATCGTAGTTCTCAACAGCCTGTCTGTAAACAGAATTGCCATTCTCCGTGTCGAGGTTCTTGGTGATGACCTCACCGAAACCGAGGAACTCACGCTCATGGCGGTCACGCTTGCCGTCCTTGTACTCAAAGGCGGTTGTCATGACAGGACCATCGTCATGGATACCATCATCAACGGTAAGGGCAGACATTACCCACTTGCCACCAGGAAGTCCGTAGGTAGGAGTGGTATGCGCATAGTCGAGTGTGAAAGTGCCGCCCAAGGAGTTGGTGACAGACTTCAACATGTTTGTCCTGCCAATGGCAGAGCGTGTAACCTTCAACTCGCTTTCCTTCTCAGACTCAACGATGTCAAGATAACCGTCACCATCAACATCCTGCAAAGAGTAGGTAGGACGATTGATACTGTGCGAGGTTGATGCACCAGGGTTGGTTGAAATCTTAACAACCCATAACGGAATTGTTACAGTGAAGGCTGCATTTGCAGATTCTGATGTGGACGCAGCCTCACTCAAAGCATTTACGCCTTTCCAACTGATAGGCTCATCAAAGCCGTTACCAGTGTTTAATGCAACAGTGATACCGTTATCGCTCTTCCACACCTTATCAGGAAGACCGTCAGAATTGATGTCGATAAGGTTGTATTCCTCTTCACTCTCAGATGTTACAATGTCTATACCTGCGGAGAAACTGCCAGAAGCTATATTTATGCAACCTCCAGCTCCAAAATTATAAGAAAGGCTCTTTCCTCCCTGAATACGGTCAAGCCCCCAATCAATAGGCTCAGTAAAGGCATAGCCAAGATTTAATCTTACCTTCTTGTTGGAAAGAATCTTGTCAGGAAGACCATCACCATTGATGTCTATGAAAGCCTCGACAGATTCATCTGTATTCTTTGGCACACTACCTGATATAGATAATTGTGCCAACCAAGAGTTTTTAAGATTTTTCAGAGAAGCCTTGCTACTTGGAATCAAATTGGCAATATCAGATACAGATGATATAGGATTACCGCCATATCCCCATGCTTGTGAAGCATTGTCTGAGTTGTTCGAGCCGATGCCCTTGTAGATTTCGCCACTCAGTCCACCCAATGAATTGGTGTATTGGATAGTACCGCCAGCGATGATGTCAGGGAAGCCGTCACCATTCATGTCCATCATGGTGACCTCAGTCTTGGCGCTACCACTTGCATCGTTGTGCGTGATGCCAAGCGCGCCGCCTTGCACTACCGTGCTCTTGCTTGAAACTACTTGAGTTACTGCCGCAGCACCAGTACCTTGCAAATGTTCTCCTGCAAGTCCTGCCACCTCGGTATTGTTCTCCAAAGGATTAGAGAGAAGAACATCCTGCTCGGTCAGTCGGGCTGTACTTGCCTCCGTTGCCGTGAGATAGATGTCCTGTCGCTGACCGACCCATTTGTCCATGGAAGGCTGGTCTGTACCCAATGGGGTGAATGCCATCGTGAGCGGATCAACCTTATCATCCTCGTTTTCTGGCAATTTCAGCAAAGACTCGTCAATAGGCTTGGCATATCTGCCCTCTGCCGCATTATAGACAAAGCCACCCCAACCTCGGTAGAGCATACCGAAGCCATTGTTATCACTTTCCGCATAGAATCCAGCAGGAACACTTTCAACAACAAGTCCTGCTGCATCTTTCTGAATCGATACAGAGGCAGAGGTCAATGCTCCGTCAGAAATGCTTGAAGGATAACTGTATTCAAGCCAAATCTCCTTTCCGTCTAAGTTTGCAAGGCGCAAGGTGTCGCTCTGCAAGATACCGTTCTGTATTTTGAATGTCTTTTTGCCGACAAGGACATCAACAGTCTTTGCAGTCAATGTCACCTCACTATTGAGGGCGTTGTCCGAAAGTGTGAGTACTGGAGATACAACCAAAGCGGTGTCTGTTGCTGTGGTTAGATATGGCTTGCCCTCCGTCAAGGCATTGGCGAATGTCTTGTAATGTGCAGGAACAGCAATAGTCTGCTCAACATTGGCGGAATCCTTGTAAGTTACGGACGCTTGCCAACCTATATTCTTCCAATCAACATTTGAGGTAGATGAAATCTCAAAGCTGAAGTTGGTCAGCTTTTCTGTATTCTCCAGACTGATGTTGAGTGAATCGCCATTGAAAGCCTCACCAGCCTTCAATGTACGAGCAAAGACTGTCTTCTTGGTATAGTTCGGATTGTCATTGCCTTCACTGTCCTTCTTGTCGTTGCTGCCGATGATGCTGAGAACAACATCGTCGGTTGTTACAGGCTTGTGGAAGACACTGTGAACTTCAACACTTGAACCATTCTCCACATTGGCAGAGGTGTTCACATCATAGATGGCACCATCCTCAGGCTTGTACTCTGTTGAAGAAAGCCCGTTAGGCAAGATATTTGACTCGCCAGCGTATGTAATGGTAGGCGACCAGCTCACCTTGTCAAAAGAACCGTTGCTTGTTTCCTCAGAGCCAGACTGGACACGGAAATAGATTCTGTCACCACGCTTGACGGCAACAGATGATACGGCTGCGCTGTATGGACTGTTGTCACCCTTGGCTATCGTCTTGTTCCAAAGTTCATTGCCTCCCTTTTGGATGGCAATTCTTACGCCGTCTGCCTTCTGATACTCGTCAGCATCATAGTCATCTGTTGGTGCAATGAGGCTTACTTGACCAGTTACGCTGACAGTTCCGTCCTTAGGAGCCTGCCATACACGCACAATATCCTCCATCGGTGAGTTCTTGATGGCTTCCGCCTGCTCATCCTTACTGACCTCCATGACAGAAGTGTCAACCTTGCCACCATAGATGATTGGGCTTGGCGTGTCGGCACTGCTCAATGTAAACGTAGGCACGGCATTGCCAGACTGATCAAACTCCAAATGGTTGAAATATACCTTGCCATTGGAAACGAGGTCAACAAGTCCGTCACCGTTGATGTCGCTGAAATACTGAGTGGTCTTTGTCTTAGTGGTTGACTTGTCCGTTCCGACAACGGCAGTCAGAACATTCCAACCGACAACGGCTTTCGCACCGAAAGAGTTCGTAGAACTTTTGGTTGTCGAGAAGTTACTGATACCCTTTACCTTGACAGGCTCACCATATACTACTTCTCCGTTGTCAGTCTTGACCTGTGGACGATAATATACGGAACCACCAGACTTGTATACCTTGTCAGGAAGTCCGTCACCGTTCAAGTCAACGAATGCGGAAAGTCCCTTGCTGGTATCGCTGGAGTAGCTGTAAGAACCTCCTATTGTATTGCCTTTCCATTTGCTTCCGTCCCAAGGTCCCACACCTGCATAGAACGAACCGCTTACAGAAGAACTTGTCGTTCCGCCAAGTGCAGTTGGCTTGTCGCTGAAGCGCTTGCTGACAGTCTTCAATGGATTGACGAAACCTGCGTCAAGTCCGTCATCGTGCGTGTTCCATTTCTCGGAATCGTCCTTGAACGGAACATATCCCTTTTCAGCCTGCACATCATCATAATAGTCGAAGTTCTGGAAAGCCACTTCCTTTCCTGTGTTGTCATACTGTCTGACACCTGTGAGCATTTCCTTGTGGAATGCACCTTCCTTGTAGTCAAAGGCATAGCTGCGCAGGGTCTCGCCCTGGAAATTCACGGTCACTTTCTCCAACAGCTTGTTGGAGGAGGCGAGGAATCCATAGCGGGCATTGTTGGTCTTTACCTGCTTTATCTTGTTGCCTTCAAAGAGTACAACGGTATGCGGTTCCTGTCCTGCATTACCTGCGTGAACCTCCTTCAGATATGCAGCCTTGGCCTTCAAGCCGCCACGCACATCCTCATCCACGATGTCATACACATATTCTATATAGTCACCGTGGAGTTCCTCGACACGTTTCAGCTTCCATTCGGCAATCACCTCACGGGTACTGCCCGAAGCATCGGTGACATTGCCCTTTACAACAGCTCCGTCACCGCCATAGATGTACTTGACACCCTGCTTGTCTGTAACCTCCCAATAATAGTTGGCAGGACTGTCACCCTTGCGGATGATACGGCTGAAATCACCGCCTTGGCGGGTGTAGAACTGGCGGTCAGCCTTTCTGTTCATCTTCTCGCCACGGTGTGCGACTCCCATCTGTCCGTTGTCATCCATAGTGGAGAGCATTGAACCGGACAAAAGATAAGTCTCCGTCTCTTTTGACTGGTCATAACGAGGCACGCCCCACCGGGTGTCAAGCGTAATGCTTGGCACGCTGACGTTCCAACCCTCGCCAAGCCAACCGCTACCGCCCTCGCTGCTGTACTGCAAGCCAAGGCTTGGCTGCATACCGTTTCGTGCTGGCGGCATCTCGAACGGATACTGCAGGTTGGCAGAGCCACGGTTGTTTGCGCTTGGAGGCGCAATGACATTGAGCTTCGCCGTCGGGTCTGCCGCCTTGATGTCGTTCATCATCGTCGGGGCAAAGCCTTCGGTCTGCGGTGACTCCGGGGCCTGTATCACGCCGTTGATCATGTCGGTGAAGTGGGTCGTCTTGGAAACGACACACTCTTCCTTCTTGTCCACACGCACACGCTCCAACGCAACCCAATGCTTCTCGGCCGGGTCGTAGTAATAGGTACGGATGTCGTCCTCGGTATAGCCGCTTGGTATTCTCGTGCGGTCATACTTTATCTTGACAGTCGCGCCCTCGCCTGTGAAGTGTGTTCCGTGAGGGAGAAAACGGTAGCCCTGTCCTCCTGCCGTGACATTGGTCATGGCAAAGTCAAGCTCAGGAACATTCTCCTCTCCGATAGAGTTCACGGAAAGACTTCTGTTCCGAATGAGGTCTCTCTGAAGAACGACCAGTTTGCTACCTCCTACAGTGATACTGTCAGAGACACCCTTCTTGAAGAGTTTTCTCACGGCTGTCCCGTCCTTTGCCGAAAGGGACAGTGTGGCGGCAAGCAGTAAAACCAATGCCCACGCCACCTTCTGTATATAATTCTTCATGCGTATCTTCCTTTAAGTTACTTTACTGAGATTTTCCTTGTATGCTCCCCATTCTCGGAGATTGCCTTCACGACATACACACCCGATGCGGGAACCTTGAAGTCGGCTTGCTTGACGATTTCGCCTGTCATTTGGCGTGACACTACCAGTTTGCCTGATACGTCAAACACCATCAATGTGGCTGCAGAAGGCTTGTCCTGTGTGAGTTTAGCCTCGTAGATGCCTGTCGTAGAACCGTTGCCCTTGACAGTGAAATCCTCGTCTTCTCCAGAAATGAAGGAGTTGTCAGCCTGTCTGTCCGAGCTGCCCACATGGTTCTCCCTTGCCTGTGTTCCGTTAGGCATACTTGCATCACACTCGCTGCCGACATAGACAGTCATCGTTGTCGTACACTTCTTGGGTGTTTCTATCTGCACGTTGCCCCTTGTGGTGAATGAGGTTACAGGCGTACCGTTTACGGTAAGATCGGTGATATGTGTCTCGCCCTTTCCGTACTTGATGCAGAACCGCCATGCACGAAGTGACCAGACATATTCATGATGCACGGTCTGTCCGTTCAACTTGTATGTGACCTGCATATTGCGGACTGTAACACTGAGCACATCGCCAGGCTTGATGGTGACATATTTGGTTAGGCTTGTATATCCACCGGTTATGATATGCGCCTTGTCGCCCCGCACGTCGAAGCCATATTGGGTGATCTCGTCCGTGAGGCTTGGCTCCAATCCCACACGGTAGTTTGATTTTGTATCGTTCACCGTCCATGAGATGTCGCCGGACAGATAGGTCCTGGTGTCATGCGAGTATGAGGTGTAGAGTGCGTTGCCAGTGGCATAAATCTCGTTGCCTCCACCTTGTGATACGGACAGCGCATAGGCGCCGGGGGCAAGATTCGTGATTCTATGCGTGTCACCGAAGAATGTTCCTCTGGCAATGGTTTCTCCTTTTACTTTTCCTGCAACGGTGTCAACGCTGAGCACATAGGAATAGACTGGTGTACCGATGTTGATGCCTATGTCGATATACCCGTCATTGCGTGGAACTCCATTCTCGCAACTTGACGGCGTAGGAGTGGCATCATAGGAAATGCCGTCATAATAGGCGAATGTGAACACATCGCTTCCGCTTCCGTCTGCATCCCATAGGATATTGCGGAATATGGTCTTGCCCCTTGTCATATCAGGCTTGGAGCATCTTATGTTGCTGTTGCTGTTGATGTCGAAATCACCTTCTCCGCTTGGGTCTATGAGCATGACGGTACGCTTGCGGCAATAGTCCGAGAACTCCCTGTCCGGTGTGAGGTCATAGCTCAACTCTGCCATATAACCGACATCGTCAATACCTCCAGTCCTCAAACCTGTCAGATTCAATGCGGACTCTGCTCCTTCCGTTCGGATAATGCCCACATTTGTGTCTGTGTCAGTTGCATCCGAAAGGGATATGGTTCTTGTAGCACTTCCTGTTCCGTCAACACGCAGATAGATGTTTTTGCCTTCCTTGCGGATAGAGATGTCCGTTCCATCAACACCCGTGGCAATGTACGAATTTGATACAGTGCCATTGATGATTGGGTAAACAGTCCCTGCGTTGGAGATTCGGAAACCGTACTTGCAAGTATTACCGCCATTGCTTCCAAAGCCAACGTCAAAAGTCGGGTGACTTGTAGGACAGGTAAACTCCAATGCGCCGCCACCCTCAACAAAGGCAGGAGTAATGGCATAAGCCCCAGAAGCGGCTTCCTCTTGAATGATGTTGTCGGTAAAGCCATTCCTCGAAACCTCAAATCCTTGTGCAGTCCATCTTGCCACTGTACTGTCGGGCTTTGACGGCACGTTGGTCTTGACCATCCATGTACGTTTCATGACATGCCACAGGGAATCTGTAGGTGAGGTATATGTTGCAAGTGCCACATCATCGTCGCCCCAGAAAGTAAAGCCTCTGTCCGGCATCGGATTGCCGTTTTCACGTCCCATGACAAGCAGACGGGAAGCGGATGAAGGGTTGTATGGATTTGCGTCATGATAAGTTCCGTTCTCCTTCAAGGCCGCATACACCGGACTTTCCTCTTATGATGTTGCGGAAAGCGGTTGTGAGAGACTTCCTGCCATGTCGGTTCCAACAGCTGTGACCCTATGGTGGTAGGCTTGGTTCTCCGCCATATCCCAAGTCAGGTTTCCGTCGCTGTCAAGATACGAGCCTTTGAGGGTGATGCCGTACTTTACCGCCAGATAGCTCTCCACTTTTCTGCGCTCATCGGGTGTAAGCATCCTGCTGAACACAATAAGCTCAGGGGCATATCCCCGGATGGAAGCATTACCGAATAGCGAGGTCGGGAAATCCGTACCGAAACTGCCAGAGGTGGAAGGGGTTCCGATGAATAATGTGGTGTTGGAGTTGTCTCCCCACAATGTTGTTGAAGGATTGCTTACCTTGAAGTAGGACACAACTCGCAGAGCGCTTTCCTTAAAACCGTTCTCGGACAAAGAATCACTTGATTGATAAAGCAGGTCTTCACCCGATGCTGAACCATAGTCCAACGGTTCAACACCTCTACCCCTTACGGCTTTGTCCTTGCTCAGAATGGCTCCGTCGCCCTTGCGGCCGTCAAGAGCATAGACAACCATATCCTTGCCGATGGTTGCCAGTTCCGGTGCAAAGACACCGATGACGGTAGCCTGTGAGAGGTCGCCGTGCTTGAGGCTGGCACTCAGGCTGCGGAATCCGTCTGCGAGCCAGAGACTCGGATTGAAGTTGAAGTAATGGACTGAACTGTTCGGAAGAGTAAGTTCAGACTTGACGCCACGGCTGTCCAATAGCATCAGCCGTATGGAATCCCCAGAGAAATCCTGCCAACGGTAATAACCTTGGAGGTCTGAGTTCAATGGCGCAGTCTTGAACCACAGTTCGCTTCCGCAGACTCCTCCGGGCGTTTGCGCGAAACTGCCGATAGCGAAGCCTAACAGTAACAAAGAAGTAAACTTTCTCATGCGCTGTCAATTTGGAGTGTTTGAAAAATATAGAAACGTATGCCTCTGCCGCGCAGGGAGAGACCAGTGAGAGAGAGAACGGACTGTTACTACGGAGAAGAATTGTGATATAGGCTTGCTCCGTAAAGTCCTATTGTCACGTGGCAGGCCAACAGGCTTTACCACCAAACTAATGCTGCAAATATACAAAAATAATCTTAATAAACGGATATAATCTTTAAGAAATTTGCTGATTTGGTGTTTTTTTCTTATGATTTCGGTCGATTTTGCAGAAATCTTTTACATCTGTTGTATGTACTGGAGTTAGTTTGGCAAAAATACACAAATGGTCACGGCTTCAGTTTCTTATGTTAGAATGTAAATCATGGTTTGAAACTGTACACACTCGGGGTACAAATGAAACACTATATGCTTGTGTCGGAAAGGTATATATGAGCTGATGGTAGAGTCGTCATCAACA
>OGQO01002496.1_pt1 | contig 14267 bp, 8 predicted proteins | sample 1553241 | NCBI WGS metagenome assembly OGQO01 (sample SAMEA2579933, study PRJEB22360) | human gut metagenome | biome: human gut; feature: human-associated habitat; material: faeces | place: Denmark | collected 2008/2010
GGCACGGTCACGTCGGCTGCTGACGGCGAGCCCCTCATCGGCGCCACCGTCCTGGTGAAAAACTCTACTGTCGGCACAGCCACCGACATCGACGGCAATTACTCCATCAAGGCCGAGATGGGTGATGTGCTCCAGTTTTCCTACATCGGCTTCAATCCCCGCGAGGTGAAGGTCACCGCCACCTCGCTCGACGTCGCTCTCGAGGAGAGCAACTCCACCCTCGACGAGGTGGTAGTGGTGGGCTACGGTGTCCAGAAGAAGAAACTCGTCACCGGCGCCACCTCCCAGGTGAAGGGCGATGAGATCGCCAAGATGAACACCACATCCCCGCTCCAGGCCATGCAGGGCCAGATGCCTGGCGTCAACATCAGCTCCGAGTCCGGACAGCCCGGCTCCGGCATGAAGGTCAACATCCGCGGCCTCGGCACAGTGGGCAACTCCTCGCCGCTCTATCTCATCGACGGCATCAAGGGCGACATCTCCACCATCAATCCCGCCGACATCGAGAGCATCGACGTCTTGAAAGACGCCGCCTCGGCCGCCATCTACGGCGCACAGGCCGCCAACGGCGTGGTGCTCGTCACCACCAAGAGCGGCCGCGAGGGAAAGGCGAAGGTGAGCTTCGACGGATACTTCGGCTGGCAGACGGTGGCACGCAAGGCCAATATGCTCAACGCGCGCGAGTACATGACCATCATGGACGAGCAGGCCGTCAACGGCGGCGGCGCTCCCTACGACTGGAACTCCATGACCAGCATCAGCGACGCCGCCGGCAACCTCTACGACACCGACTGGCTCTCCGAGATGCTCCACAACGGCGCCAAGACGCAGAGCTACACGGTGGGCGTCACCGGAGGCTCCGCCACCAGCACCTACGCCATCTCCGCCGGATACCTCAACCAGGAGGGTATCGTGGGAGGTCCAAAAGTGTCAAACTACTCCCGCTACAACTTCCGCGTAAACTCCGACCACAAGCTCTTCGGCGACATCCTCGAGATCGGAGAGCAGATGTCGTTCATCTACCGCAAGTCGGTGGGTGTCTCCACAGGCAACCAGTTCAACAACACGCTGCGCGGCGCCTTCAACACCTCGCCGCTCGCTCCGGTCTACGATGCCGACGGCGGATACAACAACACCGGCAACTCCGACTGGTATATGTATGACGGCAACCCCTACGGCCTGATGATGGTCAACAACAACAACAAGTCGAAAAACGCCTCACTCACCGCCAACGCCTACGTGCAGGTGCAGCCCATCAAGAACCTCAAGATAAGGAGCGTCTTCGGTGTGCTCTACGGCTCTTCCGAATACCGCAGCTTCACTCCGCTCTACAACTTCTCCCCCTACGTGCAGAACCTCACCCAGACACGCGTAAACCAGAACATGAGCCATGAACTCGGCCTCACCTGGACCAACACCGCCTCCTACGACTGGACAATCAAGGACCACGCCTTCAACGCCATGATCGGTATGGAGGCCTACCAGTGGAGCGGCACTTACCTCGGCGCCAACCAGGCATTCCTCAAGGAGGGATTCGACACATGGCCCTTCGCCTTCATCTCCAACGGCACCGCCGCCTCGACAGCCGACGGCCTCAACGCCACCGGGTATCCCTACGACAAGTCGCGACGCGTCAGCTATTTCGGACGTCTCGGCTGGAACTGGCGCGAGAAATACATGATCAACTTCACCCTCCGCAACGACGGCTCCTCGAAGTTCGCACGCCACCACCGCTTTGGTTGGTTCCCCTCCGTTTCCGCCGGCTGGAACATCTCCAGCGAGTCGTTTATGGAAGGCACCGCCTCATGGCTCAATTTCCTCAAGATCAGGGCAAGCTGGGGTAAGGTCGGCAACCAGGAGATCGACAATTACCAATATCTCGCTCCCATCCAGATCCAGCACACCCACTACTTCTTCGGCGAGTATATGGGTCAGGGCGGTGTCTACAACGGCGGCTACGGCACTACCCTCGAGAACGCCTGGGGCGCTTTCCCCAGCCGCCTCGGCAACCTCGACCTCACATGGGAATCTTCGGAGCAGACCAACATCGGATTTGACGCACGCCTTCTCGACGAGCGTCTCGCCGTCAACTTCGACTTCTATCTCAAGAACACCAAGAACTGGCTCGTGAAGGCCCCGATCCTCGCAACCGCCGGCACCGACGCCCCATTCATCAACGGCGGCAACGTGAAGAACACCGGCGTCGAGCTCTCGCTCACATGGCGCGACGTGATCGGCAACGACTTCTCCTACTCGATCGGCCTCAACGGAGCATGGAACAGAAACCGCGTCGGCTCCATCCCGACTCAGGACGGCATCATCCACGGCAACACCAACGAGCTCTACGACAACTCCCTTGAGTTCTACCGCGCCGAGAACGGACACCCCATCGGATATTTCTGGGGCTACAAGACCGCCGGCATCTTCCAGAACCAGCAGCAGATCAACGACTGGATAGCAGCAGGCAACGGCGTGCTCCAGAGCAATGTGCAGCCCGGCGACGTGATATATGTCGACGCCGACCACAACGGCATCATCGACGACAACGACAAGATGGACCTCGGCAACGGTATCCCAAAGTTCACCTACGGCCTCAACATCAACCTCTACTGGCGCAATTTCGACCTCGGCATCGTGGCCACGGGCGTCGCCGGCAACAAGATCGTGCAGAGCTACCGCAACCAGGTGAACGCCAAGAGCAACTACACCACGCGAATCCTCGACCGCTGGACCGGCGAAGGCACCTCCAACTCCATTCCGCGCGTCACCGACAACAACATCAACTGGCAGTTCTCAGACCTATACATCCAGGACGGCGATTTCTTCCGCATCTCCAACCTCACGCTCGGCTACAACTTCGCTCCGCTCATCAACCAGGGCTGGCTCTCCAACTGCCGTCTCTACTTCCAGGTGCAGAACCTCCTCACCTTCACCAAGTATGACGGCATGGACCCGGAGATCGGCTACGGCACTTCCTCGTGGGTTTCCGGCGTGGACCTCGGCTTCTACCCCCGCTCGCGCACATACCTCTTCGGCGTAAACCTCTCCTTCTAACTTCTCAATAATCCAGACAATGAAAACCATAAAGACAACAATATCGGTGGCCGTCGCGGCCTTTGCCGGGCTCGCCCTCACCTCCTGCTCCGAGAGCTTCCTCGACGTCACCTCTAAGACCGAGCCCAATTCCGACAACTACTACAAGACCGAGAGCCAGGCCGCCCGCGCCCTCATCGGCTGCTACGACGGCTGGCGCCAGGTGTCGTCGAATCCCGGCTCCTACAGCTTCCTCATGGCCTCCAGCATAATGTCTGACGAATGCTACGGCGGCGCAGGCGTAGGCGACGGCTACGGCGCACAACTCGTCGACCGCTTCGACCAGGCGGCCTCTCCCTCCGACATGAACATCTACGACCAGGAATGGAAGACATACTATGCCGGCGTCTTCCGCTGCAACAAGCTCATCCAGGCCGAGCCCGACATCGCATGGGACAGCGAGGAGAACCACCGCCTCTACATGGCCGAGGCACGCGCCCTCCGCGCAATCCTCTATTTCGACATGGTGCGCCTCTGGGGCAACATCCCCCTCTTCACCGAGCCCTCGAGCGAGAACCGCGAGCAGGCCGATCCCAAGGACGTCTACGCCGTGATCTTCTCCGACCTCCGCTATGCCATCGACAACATCCCAGCCGACAAGTACACCGACAAGGACTCCTTCGGCCGGATCACCCGCTATGCGGCCGAGGCGCTCTTCGCAAGGGCCTACCTCTTCTATTCCGGCTACTACGGCGCTGATCCCGCCTACATCGACGGCACCGCCATCGCCCGCCCGGAGGCCCTCGCCGCCGTGGAAGACATCATCGCCTCAGGCCGCTACCGCCTGCTCGACGAATTCAAGAACCTCTGGCCAGCAGCTTCACTCGTGCCAATACCCGGCGAGCTGGGATGGGATTCAGAGAAGTCGACCTATGCCGGCAACGCCAACGAGGAGGTGATACTCTGTCAGAACTATACCCCGACACAGAACTACGACGGCGACAACGACGCCAACCGCTGGCTCGTGAATGTAGGCATGCGCAACATCAACGCCACTCCCTACGGCAAGGGATGGGGCATCTGCACTCCTACTCCCTCCTACTATCAGAATTTCTTTGACCTGCGCGACAACCGCCGCACCGCCTCGCTCATCGACCTCGCCGCCGAGGGTGTCGTGTCATCGCCCGACTACAACGCCGGCTACAAGGACTGGCGCGAATACACCGGCCTCAGCTTCAAGAAATACTGTCCGCTCGTGTTCGGCAACGGCCTGCCCGCCACCAACCCCGACGGCACCGCCGACTTCATGATCAACAATGCCCAGACCTACATCATAGTGCGCTATGCCGACGTGCTGCTGATGGCCGCCGAGCTCGGCTCGCCCCAGGCCGACTCCTACCTCAACGCCGTGCGCGCCCGCGCCGGCCTTCCCCACGCCGACCCCTCGCGCCAGAACATCCTCGACGAGCGAGCCCGGGAGCTCGCCTATGAGGGCATCCGCTACTGGGACCTCCTGCGCCAGGGCGTGGAGGTGATGGCCGATGCCGTGATGCGCTCCGCAGGCACCGTGCAGAACGGCGGCCAGAACGCCACCGTGGAATACGACCGCGCGAAGATAGTAGCGACTAAAGGTCTCAGCCAGATTCCTCTCAACCAGATCTCACTCTCCCACGGAGTCTTGAAACAGAATCCGGGATGGTAATCTTTATTTTAACTGTTTTTTCAAAACCAACAACATGAATTTCAAACATCTTTTTCTGACTCTGGGAGCCGCCGGGCTCATGGCCATGGCTTCCTGCTCCCCCGACAGCCATGACCTCGACGATCCGGGCTACAGCCCCTCCGACCTCGTGGAGGGCAAGGCCTTCACCATCGAGCACGACGCCGAAAACCCCAATATCATCTACCTCAAGAGCCTGCTTCCCGCCTCCTGCCAGGTGGCCTGGGAAACTCCGCAGGGAAGGGCCGTCAGCAATGAATACACCATGAAGATCGCCTTCGACGGCGACTATCAGGTGCGCATGGGTGTCGACACCCGCGGCGGATATGTGTGGGGCGAGCCCGCCACTTTCCATATCGACGAATTCTGCACCGAGTTTGTCGACCATTTCCTCTGGAACCGCCTTAGCGGCGGAGTGGGTCACTCCAAGACCTGGCAGATCGACCTCGCCATGCTCGACGACGGCTCCGCGAAGACCACTTTCTGGAAGGGTCCCCACTGGTTCTTCAATGTCAATTTCACATGGGACAAGCTCCACTCCAGGTATGAGACGGAGACAAGCGCCGCCAACTACATCGACTCCACTCCCTGGGAGAGCGCCGACGCCATCGACCCGACGCCCGCTGCCGCCGACGCCCTCGGCGGAGGCGAGAACTGGTACTGGGCTGCCGACTACGCCGGCAACTCATGGATGTGCGGCCTCGACAACTACGGCTACATGACGCTCGACCTCATCGACGGCGCCCACGTCACCATCACCGACAACGCCGGCAACGTGATCGGCCGCGGCACATACCTTCTCGATGTCGACGCCCACACCATCGCCTTCTCCGACGTATATCCCCTCATGGCCGAGCAGAACGGCACCGCCCGCACATTCAAGGTGCTCTATCTCTCTGATAACGCCATGCAGCTGATATGCGAGGAATACAACAAGTCGCTCAATTTCGTCACCAAGGATTATTTCGACAACTACGTGCCCGACGCTCCCGCCGAGCCCGAGCTCCCCGACGGGTGGCGCGACGACGTCACTGTCTCCACGAGCACCACCCTCTCATGGGGCCTCTCGCAGCTCAATCCCCTCGACTGGTGCTCCATGTCGGGTGCCTTCATGAACGGCTGGCAGGCGCCTTCCGACTATCCCGACTGGCTCGGCACTCCCGATCCCGCCTCCTACGCCGCCTTCTCGCTCACGCTCGACAGCAGCGCATCAACGGCCCGCTTCACGCTCCCCGACGGCACTGTGGTCGACACCACCTTCGAGCTCGACGACAAGGGTATCTTCACCTTCGCCGACGCTGTGCCTGAGTTTGCCGTCGTAGGCTGGGCCACTTTCCATCTCGATGCCGCCAACGCCCTGCGCATCATGCAGATCGAGAAGGAAGACGGCCGCGTCACCGGCATGTGGCTCGGCGCCAAGGCCGTGGACAAGGACGAGTATATGGCATACCATCTGGTCCTCTTATAATACCAACCACTTCGATTCATTACCGGGCGGGACGGCTTCGCGCCGTCCCGCCTTTTTCGGTTTTTCATATTGAGATTAGTTATACGGCATCATGAAGGGAGCCTGCGAGGGAAGTGATCCCGCTATCTATTTGCATATTTAATATTTTTTGCATATCTTTGCCCCGACAAATCACTTAACCAATTCAATTACACGTGAAACATTATCTCATTTCAGGCATGGCGGCACTTGCAGCCTTGACTCCGCTGCCTGCCTACTCACAGAATTTCGAGCCCGTGGCGCCCGGCGACCTCAATGCCTCCGTCAACGGTCTTGTGGTCGACCTCTCATGGTCGTGGGGCAACGCCGGCACCCTTGTGGCCGGGCAGAGTTTTGAAGACGAGGAATTCCCGCCCGCCGGCTGGGATGTCACCGCCACCTACGAAGGGGGCGAGGGCAACTGGCTCCGCTACGACTTCTCCGACGACGAGATGACGCTCGCCCACGACGGCGACTGCGCGGCTATCCTCATGATGGGGGAGTGGAACGAGGAGTTCCCGGAGGAAAGTCATCAGGACGAATGGCTCATAATCCGTCCGGGCGCCAATGCCGTCTATATGGACTTCTGGTATTACCTCCATCCCGAGCTCTTCGATGTAGGCGGCTACCAGGACTTCCCCGACCATTATTACGTGAAGATATCGCGCGACAACGGCGCCAGCTGGGAAGAGCTCTGGGACGGCCGCTGGGATATCGTCCCCACCGACGATGTCCGCATGGCGTCTCTTTTCCTCGGCCAGCCTACCGACGGCGACACGCTGGTGGCCTTCCAGGCTGTAAGCGGCGAGATGGAGTCGCTCTATTTCCTCTGGGCTGTCGATGATGTGGCGTTTTATGCCCCCGACGGCGAGGCCGTAGGCCAGGTGTCTGCCACGAGGCGTCATGCCGCAGGCATTCCCTCCGGCGTGGCCACCCACCGGAGTTTCATCTCTCAGTCAGGCGTCAGGACGAAGGCTCCCGCGCGCGCCTCTTCCGACGAATGGCTCAACAACGGCAACACCACGTTCCGTGTCTATCTCGACGACGAGGTGATAGGCGATTATATCAAGCGCCGGTCGTTCACCGACTATTCGGCGAAAGAGGACGGACCGCACATCTACAGCGTGATGGCATGGTCGGAGGCCGATGACGTGGAGTATGACGAGGCTACGGTGGAGGTAGTGACCGAAACCCCTGATTTCGCTCCCGCACGGAATCTGAAAGTCTCGTTTACGGAGCAGGAAGGCGAGCGGTATACCGTAGAGGCCACCTGGGAAGCTCCCGAAGGGTCGATGGCGCCTAACCATTACAATATCTACATCAACGACAAGGCGATGGGCTGGGTGGATGCCACCGATGAGCTCGCCGCCGGTCAGTCGGCCCTCTTCAAAGGTATTTACACTGTCGGCGTAGAGGCGGTCTACACGATGCCCGACGGATCGGCTCCGATCGTCTACGCGCAGGTGACGCCGGGCACTGTGCCCGCTCCGCTGAATGTCGGGATTGAAGCCGGAGCCGGGGTCAACACCCTTTCCTGGACGGCTCCCGAATATGAAGGCGCGGCTCCGCAGTCCTACCTCGTGTATCGCGGCAACGAGCTGATAGGCGACAACGTCGCCGATACCTCCTTCACCGACGGCGATGCTCCCGCAGGCCGTTATTCCTACGGCATTCATGCCGTATATGCCGACGGCACCGTCTCCCTCCCTGCCTCGGTGACTTATGGCGACGAGCCCGCCGTGGCTGCCCTTCCATATGTGGAGTCGTTTGACGGAGCACACCTCCCTGCCGACTGGACCGTCGTGCTTTCCGATCCCAGACAGACAGTGAAGGACATGTACAGCTGGCGCTTCGACAACTGGTTTGATATCGCCGTGGCCGAAGGTCTTGGATTCAGTGGCGATTTCGCCTCCATCAGCAGTGTGGCCGCAGGCATGAACCGCCTCGAGTCGCATCTCGTCACTCCCCCATTCGTGCCCGAGCTCCTCACGGCCGTGAAGTTTGTGAAATATTACGACGGACCGGTGGCATCCGAGAGCACCCTCTTCCAGCTCCAGGCCTCGGCCGACGGCGAGACATGGGATCTGCTTGCCGACCTCACCTCATGCGACAACGGCCCGTGCATATATTCCCTCGCCGACTACGAGGGGCAGCGGATTCAGCTGCGCTGGAGCGTGCTGAGCCGCAACGCCGGTGTGGCTGCCGTCGACAATGTGGAGGTCTGCGAGTCTGTCTCTGTCGATGAGGTGGCTGTGTCGCCGCTCGACGATGTCGTGGATGTATTCACTCCGGCCGGTGTGCGTGTGGCTGAGAAGATGCATAAGGAGCAGCTGAAATCGCTCGCCCCGGGTCTCTACATCCTCCGCGGCCTCTCCGGCTCCCGCAAATACATCGCCCGCTGATCTCATCAGCATCCTATGGCATCCTATAAAAGGAATGCGCACGACCATCAAGGCCGTGCGCATTTTCTTTTATGGGTATCCTTTCGGTGTCTGGGAATCGGTAGGGCTTATAGACCAAATGACAACAGGGCCTTTCGGAGGTCATCCATATTGCTGCAATTGATAGTCATGCTGACCTTCGCTTTGGATTTATGGGTTCGCGGCATGCTTCTTCCTTTGCGCACTATTCCTAACATTATCTCTACATCTTCAGCTAATTCACAAAATGCTATCGAGGGGAATCTGTCTGAGATATTGCATAGCTCATCAGCCACGGAGCGCGAGATAAACGTTATGCCTGCCATATTGACTGTTTCTGTATCGTCATCAACAATGTCGTATAGCTTCCTTGCATTTGCCCTGGACAATACTTCTTTACCGCATAAATCTCTAAGATTAATCGTCTTCATAATTCAGACATTATTATTTCCTGTTGATGCGAAATTACTAAGAAATTCTATCGCTACCAAACCCTTACATAATAAATGTCTCTCTGGCGCCCGCAAATGCATCGGCTGCAGACCCGAGTCTGTATCCATACATACTCGCAAGAGCGCATGAAAGAAAATCGCACGACCAGAGAGCCGTGCGATTTATTTGATGTAGCCCTGACTATGTGTCAGGGCTGGGTATTACCATCTATAGATTCTGAATCCACCTGCTTCAAGAGTCCGTTTCACCATCAGGGAAGTCGGCTTGGTGGATGTGCCGGGAGATACCACCACATTGTTGCCTGAAGCGCCCAGTTCCACTACCTTCATAGCGCTGTTGAAGTAGAGGGTGATATCCTGGGATGCCCATGGACTATGGCTTACAACAACGAGATAGTTATTCTCTTTGTTCGTCAGATGGGTTACCAAAACTCCTATGGAGGTCGTGCGAAGGTTCGTCAGCGGACCCAACTTGTCGATAAAAGGATCATAATATGTAACTTCATCGCCCGGTTTCTTTTCTCCGGTATGACGAGCCATCACTAACGACGCACCGAGAAATACCTCCTGGTATGCCAGAATCAAGTTGTTGACGTCGCGGACATCATACCATATCGAGGTCCTTTTCTGGTTTACATCTATCGGAGCTTCTCCATGATGATCCTTATCAGAATTCTCATTCCGTTGGAATGACCAATAGTTGATTCCCTGTGCTCCATATGCAAGAGCTGAGAATACTGCATACCTCATCCTCTCAAAATTTGGCAATGCTGTTTTAGGAGATCCATCCTCGTTCAGCAATTGTTGGCACTGTGCGAATGCCCAGAATGGTCTTTGTGTTTTCTTTGCCTTTTTTGAAAACAATTCAAGGTAAGGATAAAAATTGCTTTGAACATGGAACGTCCCGTTGTCCTCTCTTAACGGGTATTGGTCGTAGCACCACACAGGAAACTTGAATTGCTGTTCAAGATAATCGAGATACTCTCCGTAGTCGCTGAAATCTCCGATGTTGTATTCTTTCGGATCCACATTGAGATTGACATAGGTCATGATATTTTTGAACTGTCCCCATGCCTCGATGGATTTTATATAGGAGTCCCGCCAGTCAGTAAGATCGTCATATTCTGGCTCATCTCCCAGCAGCCATGCCGTAATCTGATCTATATTGCAGTGATTGACAAAGTCCTTAATGAAGGAATACATTTTGTCTGCCGGATAGACTTTGCCATCATATTGGGCAGGACTTCCAATCACCTTCAACCCGGAGTCTGCGATGAATTGTTGTTTGGGTTGGTAGGTGTCCCACCAAGCAGTGGTTGCAACTGCATTGAATTTTGCATCCACCATATTCTTGATTTCCTGTTTTACGAATCCCTCGTACTGTCGTTTTTCTGCCTCGGTCCCGTCTAGAAGGTTTTTTTCTTTTCCAATATTGAAACCGCCCCAACATATTATAGGGAATGCTCCTGGTGTGGGAGTGAGATACAGTTGGTTGATCATTGGTGGATTTGGTAATGAATTTTTTAATTTTTCCATAAAACTAAAATTTAAATTTTAAACAACTTTAAAACAGATCGGAATGGGAACTGGTTCTATGTTTACAAAATTTAACAGTTCAATTTGCTACTGAACTTGCCTATTTTGTTGGAAATATGTATCTTTGCCTCAAATATCGTATTCTTAATAATAAGAGCTTATGAGACTAAATTACACAGGCGTATTCCTTGTTTCTGCCTGTTGTGCCATGGCTCAGACCCCTTCCCCTCAATCCTCTATAGCGGTAAGAAGTCTGGTTGATTGGCCTGCGGCAGAGGAATCCAGAATCTATCAGCGTGATTATGCCGGCCTCCAGATCAATGACGATGGCAGTCTGTCGGAGTATAATGGCTGCGACTTCGTGCAGCTTGCAAATCCGAGCGTGACCAATGCCTATGTCGATGGACTGATGGGTGGCTCCGACATCAGAATGTGGACATACGGCGATTTCGGCAGCGAAGATAATTATACGAATTATCTGACGTTCACCAACAACAACCAGTCCACTTTGGATGACGGACGCCGCATATTCCTCTATCCGGCACATCTCGTGACAGACGCCAGCGGTGATTATACCATACAGCCGATACCGATTGATTATGAGAACAGACATCAGTATTACGGAGTGAGGTTCTCCGTCAATACCGGTGAGGTCGACCCTGGCCATTCTCCGTGGGTCGAAATCCCCTACGACAGTCTCACGAATGTAGATTCATACTCCTATTTTATAGAAGATCATGACGGCTCCCTGCATCCTTACGGCAATCGCATCGAGACCTACAGCCGGCTGGTGCTGACAGATGATGTAATGCCGTTGCCCCCCTCCGACATTACTCCGGAGAAATATCAGTTCGTCTCCTCCTGCTGCGGAGATGTTGTTTCTTTCTCCGGCACTCCGGATATCAAGAAGCAGGGAAGGTTTGCCGATGTGATTGTCAGCGACGGGTCTTTCTATGTGTGTGGTTTGTTCCCTAACCTCGGCGACGGCTGGATGCGTGGCGTTATCGATGGCGATAAGGTGACGTTCAGTCGTGGCTGCACTGTCGCGGCCGGCTCCACCATCTCAAAGCTCGGAGTATATTCAGTGGAGGTGAAGAAAATGGGAGGTCATGATTTCAGCATCACTGCCACTCCGGAAGCATCTGACCTCGTTTTTAAATTCGACCCTGCTACACATTCCCTTTCCGGGGTGAACATGGCTTTCATGGCGACCTGCAAGCTTGACGAAATAGTTATATACGAAGGTAACGCGGATGTCCCAGCACCACTGCCTGTATTCGTGGATACCCAGGCGAAACCTTTCGTCGACAAACCCATGAAGCCCTCGAAGCCATACATTCTGCGAAGCGAATGCTATGAGTCGCAATCACTATGTTTCCTTGAGTTTATGGTTTCCGACATATCCGAAGAGGGAGACCTGATGCCGCAGGATAAACTCTATTACGAGATTAAGGTCGGAGGCGAGACCGTTGAGATCTCTCCTGAACAGTGGCCGGCTCTCGAGAGCTCCACAATCGACATCCCTTATGATTACACGACCTATATGCTCCGTGGTGATGGCGACTGCATCTGCGACGGATTCTGGAGGGAATGGATGTTCCATGGTGATTATCTGGCCAATAAGACGGTAGAGATTTCCCTTGTGTACACCGGTGGCGGCAGCAAGACCGTCTCGGATGTATGTATGGGTGGCGATCCCAATGGCATTGATGACGTGGAGGTGTCCGGTGATGCCATGCCCGCGGAGGTATTCGACCTCCAGGGTGTCTATGTCGGCTCAGGCGTCGAAGGACTCGACAAGGGAGTCTATCTGGTGAAGCGCGGAAGCGTCACAAAGAAAGTCTTTGTAAAATAGATTGAATCTGATATAAAAGGAATGCGCGCGGCCCTGATGGTCGTGCGCATTCTTTGTCACGGTAGGAGAGGGGAGGGACGGTCAGATGGAGAGGCGGCGCAGGGTGGCCAGCAGCTCCTGGTTGATCGGCTTGTCGTTCTTGATGGCGCGCGTGAACGGCACGTAGACGATCTCGTCGTTCTTGATGCCGATCATCACATTGCGCTGGTCGTCGAGCAGGGCGTCGATGGCCGCCGCACCCATACGCGAGGCCAGGATACGGTCGTAGGCCGTCGGCGAGCCGCCGCGCTGCAGGTGGCCAAGGATGGTGACGCGCACGTCGTAGTCGGGATACTCCTCCTTCACGCGCTGCGCCAGACCCATGGCGCCGCCCGTGATAGGCGATTCGGCCACCAGCACGATAGAGCTGTTTTTCGACTTGCGGAAGCCGTTCTTGATGAGCTCCGAGAGCTGGTCGACCTGCGTGGAGATCTCCGGGATGATGGCTGCCTCGGCGCCCGAGGCTATCGCGCCGTTGAGCGCCAGGAAGCCTGCGTCGCGTCCCATCACCTCGATGAAGAAGAGACGCTCGTGCGACGTAGCCGTGTCGCGTATCTTGTCGACGCACTCCATGATGGTGTTGAGCGCCGTGTCGTAGCCTATCGTGCTGTCGGTGCCGTAGAGGTCATTGTCGATTGTGCCCGGCAGGCCCACGATCGGGAAGCTGTATTCATTGGCGAAGATGCGCGCGCCCGTCAGAGAGCCGTCGCCGCCGATCACCACCAGCGCGTCGATCTCGTGGCGCTTCAGCACGTCGTAGGCGCACTGACGCCCCTCCGGAGTCTGAAACTCCTTGCAGCGCGCCGTCTTGAGGATCGTGCCACCGCGCTGTATGATGTTCGATACATTCTGCGTGGAAAACTCCTCGATCTCATCTGTGATGAGGCCGCGGTAGCCACGGTAGATGCCATATACCTTGAAACCTGCGAAGATCGCCGCACGCGTCACCGCGCGTATCGCCGCGTTCATCCCCGGCGCGTCGCCTCCCGAGGTGAGGATACCTATTGATCTGATTTTCGACATAGCGGATTTGAATATTGTTTGGGTTAAAATTCCTGTTACTGGGTATTGTCTCTACAAAGTTAACGTTTTGACCCGGTTTTGACAAAATAAAATTGTAATTTTGCACCCGCAACCGTTTTTCCTTACATCGGTAGCCCTTAAACCACGACAATGAAACACTACGACAATATCATCTTCGACCTCGGCGGCGTCGTGATCGACCTCGACCGCGACGAGGCCGTGAGGCGCCTCCAGCAGCTCGGCATCGCCGATGCCGACGTCATGCTCGACCGCTACGAGCAGCGCCCCCCGTTCCTTCATCTCGAGACCGGTGCCCTCTCCGCCCCGGGCCTTCTCGACCAGCTCCGCGCAATCGCCCGTCCGGGTGTCTCCGACTGCGACATCCAGGACGCCTTCGAGGCGTTTCTCGTCGACCTCCCCTGCGAGCGCCTCAAGATCCTCCGCGACGTCAGGAACGCCGGATACCGCACATTCATGCTCTCCAACACCAATCCCATAATGTACAACCACTGGATCGCCGACCGTTTCCGTCAGGAGGGGCTCACCGTCAACGACTATTTCGACGGCACGGTGAAGTCGTTTGAGGAGGGCACGTGCAAGCCCGACAAGGCCATCTTCTCCATGCTGCTCAGCCGATACGGCCTCAATCCGGCCGACACCCTCATGCTCGACGACTCCCCGGCCAACTAGCATAAATTGTCCA
>OGQO01002526.1_pt1 | contig 14096 bp, 10 predicted proteins | sample 1553241 | NCBI WGS metagenome assembly OGQO01 (sample SAMEA2579933, study PRJEB22360) | human gut metagenome | biome: human gut; feature: human-associated habitat; material: faeces | place: Denmark | collected 2008/2010
GGATTCTTACTACATTTTTAATTGGGATTGCGAACGTGTTTCGCAATTACCTATTCAAGGTCTCTTTGTTTCTGTTCTAGATTATACATTTTCCTCAACTTTTTAATATGTATTTTTTCATTTTTTGTATGGTAATTTGATTACTCTTTCATTTTTCTGCTAAGAACTGTGATTTTTTACAATCCATACTTTTTGCGGTACTCGCTAGGTGTCATTTTAGTCAGGCGTTTAAATGTCTTTGTAAAATAATAATAATCTGAATATCCCGTCTCCTGTGCAATCTCTCCCACTGTCTTTTCTGAATATCGCAGCAGCTCCTTTGCTTTTTCCAATTTCTTTTGTTGGATCAGTTCTGAATACGTTTTTCCAGTCTCTTTCTTAATTAGCTGGCTTAAATAGCCCTGACTGATACCAATCTCGTTTCCCAGCGCCGCCGCAGTAAGATTTTCCATATAGTGGCAGTCAATATATTCACGAATTTGCTCCATAAGCTTAGCAGCTTCATCAAAAACTAATTTATTTTTCAGCATTCCAAAAAACATACTAGCATTTTTGTACTCCACAAGAAGCTCCTCAGCACTCTCACACTCTCGCTCATCTATATACTTTCCATTTTGTGACTCTGCATAGATGCGGTTCATCTGTACAAAATACTTCCACAGCTCATCAATCAAAATTTCTCCCGAAATCACTAAATGCTCAAGTGCTTCAATTGATTCTGATATACTGCTTTTTTGATACCTTATCTGACGAAGCAGTTCATTTTTTCCTTCCCACTCAACTTCCTTGTGATCTACCATCATCTCCAGATTTACAAATTGCGCACTGTCACAGGCATTCTTTGCTCGTCCAAACATTTTATATACTTGAATTTCTTCCTCATAAATCTGGCTGCATCCACAGAAAATTAAAGTTGAAGATGCATCACACATTTTTTGAACATAATCAAGAATACGCTTTGCATGATACTGTGGCAGTTCGCAAAAATCACTTCCAATTACAGCAAACAATTCATTTTTTGCAATCGGAACAATACTTGCATCAAATACCGTCTCTGAAATATTTTTTGCGCAAATCAATTTCTGATCATCTTCAAAGCGATACAGACAAGCCATATAAAAGCGTCGCTTGTTGATCTTTGCCTTATGCATATCACAAAGAAATGCCCATGCACTGCTTGCGTTTTTATATTTGGAGATCATATCGATCATTTCCGACACCGCTAGGGTATCTGTTTCTGCTTTCAGAGCTGTTAACTCCTTACTAAGCCGCTTCATGCAATCTGACAGCTGATCCTTACTCACTGGCTTGACTAAATATTCAAATGCGCCATCCCGAATTGCAATACGCGCATACTCAAATTCAGCAAAACCGCTCACAAGCACTACCTTTGTATTTAAATTTTCTTCCCGTATCTTTCCAAGCAAATCTAGTCCATTTAAACCTGGCATACGAATGTCAGTAACCACTACATCTGGCTTTAACTGTGTAATCTGACCCCATGCCTCCTTGCTTGATGTCGATTTTCCCACTACACAAAATCCATATTCCTCCCATGAAATAAGGCGTTCTAACCCTATCAGCACCCATGGCTCATCATCAATCAAGTATACCTGATACATGTTCCTCTCCTTCCATTTTCCTGTCAAGCGGAACAAGAATCTCTATCCTCGTTCCTTCGCCTTTTTTACTTGTTACATTAAATTCTAACTGATCTGAATAAAACAGCCTAAGTCTTCGATAAATATTGACCATACCAATTCCATGCTTTTGCATAGGAAGAAGACTCGTCCTGTCAAATTCCTTAAGCTTATTTTTAAGCGTTTCCAGCTCTTTTTCATCCATACCGCATCCGCTGTCCCACACACGAATGGCAAGCCGCTCTTTTTCCTTTCCCACAAAAACACCGACTGTTCCGCTTTCTTCCTTTGGCTCTAATCCATGAAATACAGCATTCTCAACTAATGGCTGTATAATCATTTTTGGCATGCACTGCTCCATCACATCCTCTTCAATTTCAATTGAAATAGTATATTTGTTCATAAAACGATACCCAATAATTGATGCATAATCATGAATATGATCTGCAATTTCACGAATCGTTGCATAGCCCTTTCCTCGCACATTATAAGAGAAAAAGCGAGACAATGCTTCAGAAATCTCTGCTATATCCGGAACCTCATACAAAAGTGCCATTCCTCTGATGCATTCAAATGTATTATGCATAAAATGCGGATTAATTTGATTGCGGTATGCCAACAGCTCCGATTGTTTCTTTTGGTAATTGGCTTCTAGCACCTGCTCCTTGCTTTTTAAATTTTCCTCTGTCAACATGTCAATATCATCAAGCATTGCATTAAGATTTTCTGCCAAAATTCCCATTTCATTATGTGATTTTACTTCCATACGGCTTTTTCTGTTTTTTGCATAATAATTCATAAACAATGTCTGCTCACGTATTGGGCGAAGAATACTCACATAGATCACAACAAAAAATAACAGTAACAGCAATCCTATAATCACATAAGTAATGCCATTTATTCGCTGCATATAGTTTAAATTTTGATACAGTGTATGATTTGGAACACTAAGAATCAAATCCCAGCTTGTTTTTTTAATTCCCCCCTTATAAATGCTCCATCCTCGATCAAATTCTTCATTTTCACCAGATCCATTTATAGAAGTATCAGCCACCAAACCTCTTTGCACCATAACCTGATTATCTCCGCCTTTTAATACAAAGCTGGAATCACTCGTTGGAAGACGACCTTCAAGCATTTCATCAAGATATAACATATTTATCAAAATAAAGCATTCTCCACATCGTCCCTTAATCTGTGTCTTATTAATATTATACAGAGGGATTGAAATACCAAAATAGCGTTTCGTTCCAATTTGAATCAAGCTTGAAAAGGTAATAGCATCCTCTGTTGTCTCTGGAATCATATCTTTATAGAAAGTACCCATATTTGCGACTAGCTTTCCATCTCCATCATACAGAGAAATAGTCTCAATGCTGCTTTTAATCGCCTGAATGCTGCTGAACTCCGGACGAATCACCTCTTCCAAAAGCCTGCTTCTCTCACTCAATGATTTTGTATTCAGATATGCATTTACCTCTCTGTCTGACATAATATTATACGCAATTTGAATCAATTCCTGAATGCTTCGCTCCATCTCTGCCTGTGCCTGCTTAAACAGTGATTCATTATACTCCTGATATTCTCTCTTTACACCCTTCTTGGCAATTGCATTTGTTACTGACAACGATCCCACAAATAAAAGAATCGTAATCGCTAAAATCCAGTAATACATAGTCAAAAAACGGACTTTTCCCAAACAATCAAGTAATGCTTTAAATTTACTTTTTATGTTTTTCATTTTTTTCTTCCTCTCAATACTTATTTCCAAAATATTAGTCTCAATTACCGTTTCTGATACTCTCCTGGTGTACAGTGCATGTACCTCCTAAATGTCCTGTTGAAGTAGCTAATGTTATTGTAGCCGCATTCTGTCGCAATCTCACTGATTGACAAAATGCCATCCTTTAACATGTCACAAGCCACGCCGATACGGTAATAATTTAAATACTCAATTGCAGTCATTCCTATCTGTGATTTAAAGAAACGACAAAACTGTCCCTCACTCATATGGAAATATGCTGCAAGGCCACACAAAGTTAAATTCCTTGCATAATTTTCCTGTATATACTGCAGAATCTGCTTGATCATACGCACTCGTTCATCATCCTTTTTCTTTAGAGTAAATGACGTTGCTTCTGCATCCAAGCACAGATAATGCCATATGCGAAGCAGATTTGATTTAATCAGCAGCTCATTTTTTGCCATTTTCTGGCTGCAAAGAGCACGTATTTCTTCAAGCGGTTCTTCGATATGCGGCCACATAGCATCATCCTTTTTGAAATGGTCTCTGAAAATAAGCTCACCATTTGCCTGACGGCTGATATATTTTTGCTGAATATCATCATTGCCATAGCTGCTTATAAGCTCTCTTCCAAAATCAAGCGCATAAAAAGCCAGTGGATTTTTTTCATCTCCCCTAAAGGAGTGTACAATCCCAGCATTAATAAATAAAATATCCCCAGGCTCAATATGCATTGTTCTTGTATTAAGACAAGCCGTTCCAGTACCTCTTGTAATCACCAGAAATTCATACTCTTCATGCCAATGCGGCGGTACTGGCTCTGGCCAGAGAGGTTCCTTTGTCATTTCATGAAGACGCAGATGAAATCGAATATCTCCGTGAAACTGCATTTCATGAATACGAGCAAATTCTAGTTGGTTCATATGTTTCTCCTCCTTTGTTGCAGTTCACAAGAAGCTCATTTGCAAAATCGCACACAACGTGTGAACTGTAAAATCAATTTTGTGTCAGAATCTGTGAAAAATGGTCAAGTATTTTCTTTCTTTTGTTAGTATAATACAATCAGAAGAAATTTGCGATACTTATCGCACTATTTATAAGGAGGTTTTTTATGCAATTTGAAACAGCAAATGGCGTTCTAATAGCCAGAAACGGCGGCGAAATGCTTCGTATTGAGCCGTGGGGCAAAAATTCTCTTCGTATTCGTGCAACCATGCTCCCAGAATTATCAAACCAAGCTTGGGCACTTACAGAAACACCAGAGAGCTCACATGCTGAGGTTGAGTGTCACGAAGTTGACCACTGGGTTGGTGACGGCACTATTGATAAGCGTGAGTCTGCCTCTATCACAAATGGACGCATATGCGCAGTTGTTAACTTTGCAGGTGTTATCACATTTTACCGTGACGGCAGACAGTTTTTACGCGAGTATTATCGCAGCTACGATGGCACATTAAGCCGCGAAAGCCGCTGCTTAAAAACTGTAAACCGCGAGTGGAAGGGCATCATTGGAGGAAGCGAATTCAGTCTGAATCTGAAATTTGACAGCAATGACGGTGAGAAGATCTTCGGTATGGGACAATATCAGCAGCCATATATGGATCTAAAGGGATGTACCCTTGAGCTTGCTCAGAGGAATTCCCAGATAAGTGTTCCTTTTGCTGTATCAAATCTCGGCTATGGTATGCTGTGGAACAATCCAGCTGTCGGACAGGTTACATTCGGAAAGAACTATACTGAATGGACTGCACGTTCCACCAAGCAGATGGATTATTGGCTTACAGTTGCTGACGGACCAAAGCAGATTTTGGAAAATTATACAGCCGTGACAGGACGCGCACCGATGTTTCCTGAGGACCGTATGGGACTTTGGCAGTGCAAGCTTCGTTACCGCACACAGGATGAAGTTCTTAGCGTTGCACGTCAGTACCAGAAGGAAGGCATCCATATTGACCAGATCGTAATCGACTTCTTCCACTGGACTGTTCAGGGTGACTGGAAATTTGATACCACCTACTGGCCTGATCCTAAGGCAATGGTAGATGAACTCCACTCCATGGGCATTAAGGTAATAGTTTCTGTATGGCCATCAGTTGACAGAAAGAGCGAAAACTTCCAGCCAATGATGGATCGCGGCCTTTTGATCCGGACTGAGCGAGGTGCAGCACAAACTTACGACTATCAGGGTGACTGTGTTGAGATTGATGTATTTAATCCTGAAACAAGAAAATACGTATGGGAAATCTGCAAGAAAAATTATTATGATTTTGGCATCGATGCATTCTGGCTTGACAACTCCGAGCCTGATTACGGTGTATACGATTTCGACCATTACCGATACATTGCAGGTCCTGCTCTCTCCTGCTCTAATATTTATCCGCAGCTGTACAGCCGCGTTTTCTATGACAACATGAAGGATCTTGGCGATGGCACTGTTGTTAATTTACTTCGCTGTGCATGGGCTGGCAGCCAAAAATACGGCAATGTTGTATGGTCTGGCGATGTTCCTAGTACCTTTGAGGCATTCTATGACCAGCTTCAGGCAGGCTTAAATATGGGTCTTGCCGGAATCCCGTGGTGGACAACAGATGTCGGCGGCTTCATGACTGATGATGTAAATGATCCAGATTTCCAGCAGCTTTTAATTCGCTGGTATGAGTTTGCTGTTTACTCTGCAGTTCTTCGTATGCACGGTGATCGTGGTCCTTACAACATTCCACCGCTTGATACGCGCGACTGGGGCGGCGGCTACCTTCATACAGGACAGCCAAATGAGCTATGGAGCTACGGTGAGGAAAATTACCGCATCATGAAGAAATATTATGATATCCGTATCGAGATGCATGATTACATCAAACAGCTCTACGAAGAAGCTTCATCAAACGGCTCTCCATTAATTCGTACAATGTTCTATGAGTTCCCAGAGGATTCAAAGTGCTGGGAGCTGCAGGATCAGTACATGTTTGGAAGCGACTACCTGGTTGCTCCAATCTTCCACTTAAACCAGTTTGAGCGCGAAGTTTATCTGCCAGCCGGAAAGTGGGAAGATACAAGAGACCACAAGGTTTACAATGGTGGCCAGACAATCACCGCAGACGCACCGCTTGATTCGATGCCAGTATTTAAACGCATTTAATTTTTTCATACAAAAAGTGGAGAAGCTCATTCGCTCCTCCACTTTTTATTGTTTCCTTATTCAACGATGACATCAAATCTCGGTGTTTTATCCTGTTCAAAATAGACACGTCTCATTCCACTTGACACAATCTTTTCCTCAAAGCTTGTAACCGCGTGATAGGCGATCCACAAATTTTGATCCCGATCCCAGAAAAATGAATTGTGCCCCGGACCATACTCGCCTGGAATGGTTGCAAAGCTAGCTATCGGTGTCTTCGCTTTTTCCCACACAGACAAATCACAAAGATCATCTCCATCATTTGCCGTCAACATGCCGATTGCATACAGATATCCTCTCGCATCGCCTCCCGAATAGGCCAAATAAATTTTGTTATGGTAATAAAATGCATACGGTCCTTCGTTATTAATTGTATGCTCCGTATTTTCAAAGCCATACAGTGGTCTGGACAAGCACTTAGGTTCGCTAATCAGCCGTTCTGGATGCACTGGATCAAATTCGGCAATCATTAACATCGAGCCTGTATCAAGCGGTGTTCCAATGTTCTTTCGATGAGACCACACGTAAAAATAGCGTTCTCCCGACTTTACAGGTGTCATATCAATATTAATGCCTTTTTCTGACAAAAAGCCTCCATTTGCCCTTCTTACACGGATTGGCTTTTCCCAATCTTTCGGATTTAAGATATCGCCATTTTCTTTTAACTTCATAATATGGCACTGCGGATTCCATTCAGAATCACTGACTGTAAACAGCAAATACAAACTTCCATTCAGCACATGAAATTCCGGTGCCCAAAACAGCTGAACAAACCCATTTTCCGTATCCTTATCAAAAATCTTATACGTCTTTACATCTTTTGCAAACAAATCCTCTAGCTCATGCGCTTTTCTCACATAGAAACCAATGTCATTCTCATTGTCGTTCGTTGCAATAAAATAATAGTCATCCTTCCATAACAAAACCACCGGATCAGCAAGTCCCCGCGCAAGTGGGAATTTTAATTTTGGCTCTGTCATCTGCCTTTTTGCATGAAGTGCATTCCAATGATGCTTAATACATTGTGCCATTTCATCCGGTATTGCAATCTGATCGGTCATTCGAATTGCCTCAAGCGTCAAGCCTGTTTTTTCACACAGCTGTGCCCCTGAGCAAATCCCCCATTCGTCAAAAGTCAGAAAATCATCTGTGCTCCAACTCCAAAAAGATCCCTTGTTTTCGCTGTTCACACTTCCATCAGATTTCCAGTCTTCTCCCGTAATTAAATAGGTAACTGCCCCATCCTTTTTTACTGCTGCTACTTTTAAATTGCCAACAAAGCTTGGTACAATCACATTATCCTCATTCACCCATGCTTTTGGAAATACCAAACCATAATTGTTGTGCAGTGGACACTCCTCTTCATTTTCCTTTACCGACAGATGTACGCTATATGCTAACCCATTCGGATACTGTCCTTTTACCGTCTTTCTGTTATACACCCTAAGAACTTCTTTTTTTCTCTCCTCCATTGTTTTTCTCCCTTTCAATTTCCGATAAAACCAAGAGCAATCTTTATCTGCACGATCTTCTTGGATTGCTGCCAGTCTCTGCACTCAGCTTATCACACACAAATTAAAAACGCAAGTAAAAAGCAAGTTGAAATCCTTGATGTTTTTATGTATAATCAGTCTTGGAGATGGCCTTTGGCATGACCACATACAACGCGTCATGTACGGTGCCACCTATATAAGGAGGATTTTATTATGGCAGCATGGAAAAATCTGGATACACTTGCTTCTTATGGCGAGCTTTCCAAACTGAAAAATCATGTCGATATCGCCAAGGCAATGTCTGGAGAAAACGGAGCTGAGCGTGTCGCAAAATACAGCGTACCGATGGCAGCTGGATTATGCTACAATTACGCTGCAAAAGAGGTTGACGAGACTGTTCTTGCCGCTCTTGAAAAGCTGGCTAACGAGGCCGAGCTTTCTGAAAAATTTGAAGAGCTTTACAACGGTGCCGTTATCAACACTGGAGAAAACCGTATGGTTCTTCATCACCTTGCTCGTGTACAGCTTGGAAAGGCTGTTGTTGCAGACGGCGTTGACAAGCGCGAGTTTTATGTAGCACAGCAGAAGAAGGCAGCTGATTTTGCAAACAAGGTTCACGCAGGTGAGATCACCAATGAAAACGGCGAGAAGTTCACCACCGTTGTTCAGATCGGTATCGGCGGAAGTGATCTTGGTCCTCGTGCTCTTTATATCGCACTTGAGAACTGGGCAAAGGCAAACAACACCTTCAAGATGGAAGCAAAGTTCATCAGCAATGTTGATCCAGATGACGCAGCAGCAGTTTTAGCAAGCGTTGATCTTGCACATTCCTTATTTATCGTTGTATCCAAGTCTGGAACAACACTTGAGACTTTAACTAATGAGGCATTCGTAAAGGACGCACTTGTAAAGGCTGGATTAAATCCATCCAAGCATATGTTAGCTGTTACAAGTGAGACATCTCCTCTTGCAAAGAGTGATTCTTACCTGACTGCTATCTTCATGGATGACTACATCGGCGGACGTTACTCTTCCGTTTCTGGTGTTGGCGGTGCAATCCTGTCTCTTGCATTTGGACCAGAAGTTTTCGCACAGCTGCTTGACGGTGCTGCCGAGGAAGACAAGCTCGCAGCAAACAAGAACATCTTCCAGAACCCAGATATGCTCGATGCACTGATTGGTATTTACGAGAGAAACGTTCAGGGTTATCCGGCTACTGCTGTTTTACCGTACTCTCAGGCATTAAGCCGTTTCCCTGCTCATTTACAGCAGTGTGACATGGAGTCAAATGGTAAGACCGTAAACCGCTTCGGTGAGCCAGTTGACTACCCAACCGGTCCTGTTATCTTTGGTGAGCCAGGAACAAATGGACAGCATTCCTTCTATCAGCTGCTTCATCAGGGCTCTGACATCGTTCCGCTGCAGTTCATTGGCTTTAGAAACAGCCAATTAGGTGTTGATGTTGACATCGAAAACAGCACCAGCCAGCAGAAGCTGTGCGCAAACGTTGCTGCTCAGATCGTTGCATTCGCTTGCGGAAAGAAAGATGACAACTTAAACAAGAACTTCAAGGGACATCGTCCATCAAGTATCATCACCGGTGATGAGCTGACTCCTGCTTCCTTAGGTGCACTTCTTGCTCACTTTGAGAACAAGATCATGTTCCAGGGATTCGTATGGAACTTAAACAGCTTCGATCAGGAAGGTGTACAGCTTGGAAAGGTTCTTGCAAAGCGCGTTCTTGCACATGAAACAGACGGTGCTTTAAAGGCTTACAGTGATCTGTTAAATATCTAATTTGCGTTTAAAAAAGACCAGCGGGAGTTCTCGCTGGTCTTCTTTTACGAATCATCCTGATTATCTTATTAGATTGAGATAATATTTAGTTCATTCTTTTTCCATTGCTTTTATTAAGAACGTCCTCATTCCTGTTCCAACCCACTGATGCCCACCTGAATGTATGCTGTGAATTGGATATGTATTTTCATTAAAAATATGATATGCCTTACGAGTAACGTCTAATTGTGTGGTAACATTATTCAATCCTGATTTTCCATTTAGTCCATCCTTTTCTCCACTCTCCACGAAGAACGGACGCGGTGCAATCAATGCCCCTAATTCACCCATATCTGCTGTTTCAAACATATGTGGAATAAAATTACAAGCACAATTTTGTGGAAGCTCAATTAGTGATTCTTTAAATCCATAGAAATATCCACTTGTAATCGCTGCCTTTACCCGATCATCCATAGCAGAAAACCATACCGTTTGCTGTCCGCCTCCTGACATACCTGCACAAGCTAAAAAGCCATTACTTTCTGAAAGTGCAAGTAAATAATCTGCAAGTCGCATCAAATCCCAAACTGCCATTCCAATTACACTTTGTCCAAATCCAATGCAAACCTGAAGTAGTTCACGATGTGAATTCATACGGATTTTCTCTGGTTCGTCTCCTTGCTCTGGAAACTCTCTGCGATCACCACTTCCTCGTTCATCTGGACAAACTACCAAAAAACCATCCTCGAGTGCATCACGAATAAATGCAGTCTGAGATTGAATAGTGCTTTCCTTTCCTCCACCATGTCCATGCGGAGCAATCAATATCGGATGTTTTTTTTGTTCAAAATCTGGTTTTTGCTGATCTGGACGCAGCAAATAAAATGGCATCTCAATTTCAGGCTCAGTTTTTATAACCCAATATTCCGCAATCAAATCGTTTACGCGATCAGTGCGCAGATATTGTGCATCTGGTTCACAATACACACATTTATTCATGCCAGTAATTTCCCTTAAACGGTCACGTAAACTCTTTTTCCATGCCTCATGTTCCCCTTTTGTTTTCGCACTATATGCGTGTGTTAACGACCTGTTTTGATATTTTTTCTTATAAGTCTCTAATGTTGTGTAATACATATATACCTCTCCTGATCATCTAATGATCTATGTAGTTTTTAAAAATAATCTAGTGTTACTGGTCCAATTAAACCAGATGGCTCTATTGGCATTGTCATTGAGAAGAAATCTCTCTGTCTATTTGCCAATGTATTTGCGACTTCTACAAGTATACGATTTTCTCCTTCATGAAGCAACTTACCAATCTCAAAACTATATGGCAAAGCTACCCTTACACCTGCCTCCTTTTCATTAACAAGCACATGTGCAGTTTCATATACTTCCCCAAGATTTAACTCGCAACTTTTAACCTTTGGTAAAAATACAGTTGTTTCATATCGCATGACTCCACAAAAATAAGGATGTTTGCGGCAGAAATCTCCAGTTTTTTCTCTCTCCTGCAAAACATATTTTTCTGTTCCCGTCTCTTTTATCCAAAGTTTCCATGCAGCTGGCGTAATCTCAATTTTTCCAGTCTGCAAATCAGTTGCTTTTTTCAACTTCATTATCTCCTGTTTTTCTGCGAGAATTTTAGCATAAGGTGTACAATCACCCATATACAAAACCTTCATCTCACCTGGCACAAGCTGCAAACTTAAATCATTGTTTTCATCCCATTCACAAGGTTCAACAGTATTTTCCCATGCCTGATACCAACAGATACATTCTTTATCCATTTTGTGTGAATCCATCATCCCATCTTCAAAACAAAGTGATGTGTTAATTTCTTCCGTCTCTGACTGATTCATAAATAGCCAAAATTCTCCGTTTTGATGCTTATAATGATAATAGCGTAGCCACGGTTCATATTTTTTTGTTTTAATTTCATCAACTCCAAATGAATATAATATATCTGCTAAATCTTCCTGTTCACAAATTGTCAAATTGTCTTTTATCTGACTAGTCCACTCTCTTAAAATACCATTATTATCCATTGCAAGTGGTTTTTGTCCTACTACAACTATTTTGAGACCTTTTTCGGCTGCCTTGCAAAGCCAATCTGCCAGCATTTTTGTAATACATCTGCTTCCTGATAAAATAAGCACTGGAACCTGCTCATTTTCCCATTTAAGCTTTCCTTCCACTACTGTCATTGTCAACAGTACATCGGTTGGCAAAATCTCATAATCAATCTGATTTCTAAGCAATTGCTTTCCAATTGCCTCTACTGGAAGATATTCTCCTGCCCATTCCTGTTCAGCTGGATATACAACTGCCACAGCAGGAATATGTACTCCATTTGAAATCAAATGACTGACACGATTACAATATTCCATCAAATTTTTAAAATACGGGAATTGTGGATTCATTCCACGTGCATAAAAATGCGGCGGACAATCCGGATCTGGAAAGTCTTTCATTGAAAATGCATGTGGAACAAAATAGTTGATACCATTAACAAGCATATGGTCCAACAGCCATTTCATAAGTTTCAATCCCTCAGCCCATCCATATGCACCAAATACCTCACACAACGCTCTTCCCTTTTTTTTAGAATCCATATGTGCAAGAGATGCTGCCAGTTTTGCAAGTGCATAATGATATAACTCGCCATGATAGCCAAGATTTCCTCCAACACTATGGAATTTGCAGTCATCCAATCCTGGACGAATCTGCTGAAGCACAACATCTATTCCAGCCATATCCTGCCCCCAAAGCGCATGAAAATAATGACCTGCTCCAATTCCCATATGTGCATGCATTCCTCCGTCTTCAATTACATGACCAATATATTCCACACCATGTTGACGACACCAATCTCCAATCTGTTCACAGAAGTTCTCTCCATATAAACGAGCTGCAATATCAGCAAACTGCATACGACACAATCCACTTTTATTTTCGTTTGAATTTCTATCAGGTGTTGTCCAAAGTGCCATTAAATTTTCTGCAAACTCAGATCCCCACAGTTCTTTTAGTCTTTCATGCAATGTCTGACTCCACGGCATCTTCATATTGAATTTTCCAATATTAGCATCATGACCATATTCGCCGCCAAAGCTTCCGATTTCAGGCTCATCAGAGAAAAATCCTGCAAATGTTTTTCCAAAATCATCTTTATAGTGTGCATAATGAGGCTCATATATCTGATCAATAAAATAACGCACAGCATCATGATCAATCGTATTAATATAATTTTTTCTTCCAGTTCCTTTTCGAGTTGTTTTTATTACATTGACACACCAAAGTCCATTCGGCACATCTACAAACACTCTTCCATCCGACACCTGACTTGTCAAATCCTTTACTTCTGTCAGGCTATCCTGATTATCACGATCACGTTTTCCCATCGTCACTGCAACTAATTCTTCCCCTTGTTCCAGTATAATAAGCACACTTCTTCCCTGCTTTGGTCCAACAATATCAACACCATACTATGTCAAATATATTTTACCATATGGCGAATCTGGTGCAATTTTTCCGTTGCAAAAGCCAGAAGGAAAGTGTGCATCATCTAAAACCCAGACACGCATATTTAATTCCTTTGCCTTTGCCATAATTATATCCAAATCTCTCCACCAGCCTTCTCCTACAAAATCTGGGTGTGGACGTGATTCGACGCAAACAGCTTTTATACCACTATCATAAATTCGCTGCATTCCCTCTTCTAATAATTCCTTTGATTCTCCATGCTGCCAGAAAAAGGGTAAAATATAATTATCTTCCTTTCCCTGTAGCACATCCATTAAACGCGGTTCCATCTACTTGTGCAATCCTTTCTGCTTCGTAAAATTTTGTAATCTCAGTATATCACACTTTTCATTTTCATCTAGTGATATTTTTACTCAAACATAAGAGCCTGCCATAAGTATGCGTAAAATTAATGCATACCCATGACAGGCTCCTTTTTCTATAGTAGTATTATTTCTTTTCTCTGAAAATTGCGCGGAAAATCAGCCGCACTAGCGGGCCGCAATAAAACATCTGATACAAAATTGCCATCGGAAAATTCATAGCCCAGGTCTGTACCCATGTTGGGAAATCCTTTGTATCCTTAAAAAGAATCGTTGCGATCAGGCTCATTATAGGGCACATGATGCAGCAAATACAAATGGAAATTGCGTATGTAATAAACTGCGGACGATCATCTGGTCTCCTGACTTAACCCAGCGGCAAGCCACTGGGGTTCCATTGACGGAGTTCTAGTGCCT
>OGQO01002528.1_pt1 | contig 14087 bp, 8 predicted proteins | sample 1553241 | NCBI WGS metagenome assembly OGQO01 (sample SAMEA2579933, study PRJEB22360) | human gut metagenome | biome: human gut; feature: human-associated habitat; material: faeces | place: Denmark | collected 2008/2010
TTACGGACGAGGCTACGATCACGGTCGTACAGAACGAAGGCGGCTCGACGGACGTCGAAACCAACGTGAAGGAGATTCGCACGAAGATGGCAGCCATTGCTGCTGACCCCGGTGTCACCATCTCGGAGGATCTGACGCTTACGGGTATCGTCGTTTCCGATGTCGAGGCCGGCGGTTTCGCAGGCAACCGCAACTGTGTTGTCGTGGACAATTCGACCGAGGCAGGCGCGGGTATCATTGTCCGCTTCCCGGCTTCCGGCTACAAATTCCCCGTAGGGCAGGTTATCACCGGCTCCATCAAGGGAGCGAAAGCCGCTCTTTTCTATGGCGTGCTCCAGATCGACCTCGATGGTTCGTCCGTATCGTTCTCGGCTGTTGAAGGTTACACGGTAGACGTTCAGCCTATCGTGGTCCCCGCAGCCGATCTGGCTACCTATGAGTCGCAGTATGTGAAGGTGAACGACGTACAGCCGATTGCATCCGCACGCGGCGGCAAGTTCTATCAGGGTACTTCCAGCTACACGACGACCAAATTCGAGACGAAAACCGGCGGCTCGCTGGATATTTCGATCTACAAAACCAACGATTGGGCCAAGACCGCGGAAGTTCCCGCCAAGTCGGGTTATGTTTGCGGCCTTGTCTCCATTTACAACGGTGTCGGCCAGGTTGCTCCCCGCAATGCGAAGGACGTAGCTGGTTTGACGAACGACCTGTTTACGGAGGCCGGTCCTGTGACCTCGACGATCGCAGGTATTACCGAGGCAGGAAAATACAAGGTTGAGAATGCAATCGTGGCGGCTAACTACGAGAGCGGCTTCGTGATGGAGGACGCAACGGGTCAGATGCTCGTTTATCAGTTCATCAAGGGTGCGACTATTACTATTCCTGCCGTAGGAGCGAAAGTGACGGTGACCGGTACGGTTGAATCGAAGAACGGCATGCTGCAGTTCTCGCCCGAAGGACTGACTGTCGCTGCGAACGGCACAGGTACAGTAAAGCCCCAGACGGCAACGGTGCTCGACGGCGCGGCCGTAACGGCTCTGTTCAATTCGCCCGTTATGAAGTATGTGAAATATACGGGAAAACTGACCGTTGACGGCAACTATTACAATGTGGCCCTCGATGGTACGGAGGTTATCGGTTCGATTTCCTATCCGAATGCCGACCTGAACGTCGCTTCGTTCAACGGCCAGACGATTGATGTCGAAGGCTGGTTTATCGGCGCAACGACGGCCAAGGACGGCTCGAAATATTTGACGACGCTGGCTGTTAAGGTTTCGGCAAATGCCTCTGTACCCTCTGTGACTTTCACGGATCAGCCGACGCAGTTTGCTGCTACGAGTCCTGCAGAGCAGACGCTCAAATATACGGCAAATGCAGCCGCAGGTGCGGTAACGTTTGAAATCACCGGTACGGATGCCACTAAATTTGCAGTTGTCAGCAATACGACCTCGCAGGTCGTTATCAAGGCTGTCGGCAACAATACGGGTACGATTGCTTTTTCGGCTACGTTGAAAGCCAAGGGCGCCAATGGCGGTGAGGATACGGTTGAACTGAAGCAGGCTGCGCCTGTGAGCGGTGATGGAGGTACGGTCGAAATTGATTTCTCGGCCAAAGGATATGCTAATGGGGTAGATGTTACTACTGTTACCGAATCTCCGTTGACACTGACTTTTGCTAAATCTACCGGTAATAATCCTCCGAAATATTATACTTCCGGTACAGCTGTCAGAATGTATGCTGCCAATACGCTTACGATTACAGGTGCTACGATTACCAATGTAGAGTACACAATGGTAGACGGTTATAATAATCTGATAGTTACCGATGGAACTTATACCGGTACGACGTGGACCGGCAGTTCGAGCAATCTTGTATTTACCTCCAATCCGGAACAGGTTGGTGGCAAGTATGTGCAGACTCGTATCCAGAAGATGACGATTACCTATAAAAAATAGTCGAGGAAACCGACTTGTAAAACCAACCACTCTTGGCGGGGATAACTCCCCGTCAAGAGTTTGGTTTCTAAATGGGTCTGCGGACCAAATGTTATACTTTATTCTGAATGATGTTGAAAATTAAACAGATAGGCATGCTGCTCGTGACGATGTCGGCGATGCTTGTCCTGTTTGCGGGATGCGGCGACAAGGACGACGGGGGCGACAAGGAGTCCCTCGCGACGCTCGTTGCAGAGACCGTGAGCAGTTCAACCACAACGAACAAGATTTCGACCCAAGGCCCGTCGGGCATCACCTTCGAGGCGACGATCGTCTCGCAGGGCGGGGATGCGGAGTGGTGTTCGTTCGATTTGAATAAGCAGGTATCCTCCGCCGGCGGAAACGTCGGGGACCCGGCCTACCTCTATTTGGACAAAAACAATTCCGACGACGACCGCACGGCGCGGATCGACGTAACCTATACCAACGGTTATTCCACCTCCCTGACGCTGACGCAGAGGGTCGCGGGCTTCATCGACTACGACCGTTCGTGGGGCGAGCAGCCCGAATATCGTTCCGACGACGCTTATATCTATAAGACCTATTATGCGACGTTTGTGAGCAATCAGTTCTTTCCGGGCGGAAAACTGCGCAACTATTCGGTATGCTACGATGTCGATCGGCATATTTCGCATTGGGTGGCTTATCCGATCTTCAAGAAGGTCTACGAAACGCCCGTTTTGAGCCGGGTCAACGATTTCAATTACGATCCCAATGACCAGCTGCCCGTGATTCCCACCCGCGACCAGCAATACATCGGGACAGGCGGCAACGGCCGCGGTTACGGTGCAAGGGGTTACGACCGCGGGCACATGCTTCCGCAGGCTTCGCGTTACAACAATTACGAGCCGAACCGGATGACTTACTACGGCACCAACATGATGCCCCAGAACAGCACGCTGAATCAGAATATCTGGGCCTCGCTGGAGGGTAAAGTCCGTGGCTGGGGAGGCTTGCAGACCTACGATACGCTCTATGTGGTGACGGGAGCCGCTTTCAAGAGCACGAAGACCATCGACAATGCCAACGGACCGATCGCCGTGCCGTCGCATTGCTGGAAAGTGCTGCTGCGTCAGCGGGGCAACCAGAACCGGCAGATCTCTCAATTCAAGGCGGATGAACTGAAAGCCATCGGCTTCGTGTTCACCAACGATGCCGCCGGAGCCGCCACGTCGATCGAATCGGCTGTCCGTTCGGTGAAGGAGATCGAGGAGTTGACGGGCTTCAAGTTCTTCCGCAACCTCGACCCGGCCGTGGCCGATGCGGTGAAAAGCCAGAAGAACCTCGCCGACTGGTAGGGATTATGATACAATGAATTGAACCTTAACAACAAAAATCGTTTATGAAGAGAATCTTTTTGACAGGACTGTTTGCCTCGCTGATCGCAGTGGCATGCTTCGCGCAGAAGCCCTACAAAGTGGTCTTCTACAACTTCGAGAACCTGTTCGACACCATTCACGATCCCGGCGTCCTCGATGAGGAGTTCACGCCCGAAGGACCCAAGAAGTGGAACTCGGCCAAGTACACCAGGAAAATCGGGAACCTCGAACGGGTGTTGTTCGACATCGCCGCCGAGGATAAGGATTATCCCGTGGTGATCGGCGTTTCGGAGATCGAGAACCGCTCGGTGATGGAGGATGTGATCGCGCAGCCGAAACTCGCGCCCGGCAACTACCGCATCGTGCATTACGATTCGCCCGACGCACGCGGCGTCGACGTGGCGTTCTACTACCGTCCCGACGTTTTCAAGCTGGAGGGAAGTGCCGCCATTCCGTTCAAGATGCCGGAACTGCCCAACTTCAGGACGCGTGATTTCGTCACGATGTGGGGCACGATCGACAGCGAGCCGTTCTTCTTCCTCGTGAGCCACTGGCCTTCGCGTCTGGGCGGCAAGGAGGCTTCGGCCCCCAAGCGTCTGGCTGCCGCCAAGCAGGTGAAGCACATCGTCGACTCGGTGACCGCCGCCAACCCGGCCACGAAGGTGGTCGTCATGGGCGACCTGAACGACGATGCCACGGATGACAGCATCGTCGAGGGGTTGCGCGCCAAGGGCAAGATCAAGGAGGTCGGCAAGGGCGACATGTTCAACCCCTTCATCAGCCTGCTGAAAGCGGGTTACGGCACGCTGGCTTACCGCGACGAGTGGAACCTGTTCGACAACATCATCGTTTCGGAGAACCTCGCCACCGGTTCCACGGGCAGCCTGAAAATCCAGCCCGCCGGCAACTCGAAGTTCTACGGCGGCATCTTCCGCCGTCCCTACATGATCCAGAAGGAGGGCCAGTACAAGGGCTATCCGCTGCGTACGTTCGTGGGCAACGATTTCCAGGGCGGTTTCAGCGACCACTTCCCCGTATATATCTACATCGCCAAATAAACACTCTAAAATATTTGTATGAAACTCAAAGTTCTACTTATTCTGATGCTCGCCGCCGTGACCTTCACGTCCTATGCGCAGGACGGAGGCATCCGCGGTAAGGTGGTTTCGCGCAACGGTCGCGTGGCCTTGAGCAATGTACAGGTGAAGATCGAATCGCTGGGTCTGACGGCCATGACCGACAAGGACGGCAACTTCATCTTCGAGAATCTTCCTGCGGGCAGCTACACGGTGCTCTTCTCTACGCCCGACTTCGAGGACCTCAACCTGATGGTCCGCGTGGGCAATGAGCATGTGCAGGACCTCAAGTCGGTGATCATCGTGCCGTCGGGGCAGAGTGCGGTTCTGGACGACGCCGTTTTCGCCGAATTCGACAGCGACTCCTCGTCGTCGGACACGCAGGCGCTGCCTTCGTCGCTCTCTTCGTCGAAGGACCTCTTCAACAACATCGCATCGTACCGTTTCAGCGAGATGCGTTTCAACGTCCGCGGCTACGATTCGCAGTACTCGGACATCTACCTGAACGGCATCCGCTTCAACGACGCCATGACGGGCTACGGTCCCTGGTCGCTGTGGAGCGGACTGAACGACGCGACGCGTAACCAGGAGAACTACACGGGCCTCGAAGCGTCGGATTTCGGCATCGGCGGCATCGGCGGCATGACCAACGTCAACGCCCGCGCCTCGCAGATGCGCAAGGGATTCCGCGTGAGCGTGTCGAACGGCAACCAGATGTACCGTTTCCGTGCGATGGTTTCCTACGGCTCGGGACAGTTGGACAACGGCTGGTCGTACGCCTTCTCGGTGGGAACCCGCCAGGGCGGCAACGGCTATGTGGACGGCGTTTACTACAACTCCTATTCCTATTTCGCTTCGGCCGAGAAGCTTTTCGGACAGAACCACCGCCTTGCGTTGACGCTGCTGGCTTCGCCTTCGGAGCGCGGCGCGCAGCAGGCTTCGACCGACGAGGCTTACGCTCTGTTCGGCAACAACTACTACAACCCCAATGTGGGTTACCAGGCCGGCAAGCTCCGCAACTCGCGCGTGCGCAACACCCACGAGCCGATCGTGATGCTCAACTATACGTGGGACATGTCGGAGAACACGCGCCTGAACGCCGCCACGTCGCTGCGTTTCGGCAGGAACGGCTATTCGGCCCTGACGTGGAACGCCGGAGCGGACCCCCGCGGCGACTACTACCGCTATATGCCGAATTCGGATAAGACGCAGATCGTGCCGGGCATAACTACCGACGAGACGATCTATTTTTACGCGATGGATGGCGCCATAGCGAAAGGCGTGTGGGACGGTATGCTCGACTACGACAAATTCTTCCAGACGAATATGCGGAATATCGACACCGATCCGGTGCTGTCCAAACTGATGGGCAATAACAGTCGTTCGAACTACATGATCGAGGAGCGTCACACCGACCAGCTGGACTACAACCTGGCGGTCAACGTGCAGCATAACATGCGCCACAACATGCGCATCGTCGGCGGCGCCAACCTGCGCGTCAACCGCACGAATTACTACTCGGAGGTCAAGGACCTGCTGGGCGGCGACTATTGGTATGACATCGACAAGTTCGCCGAGCGCGACATGGCCAGCGCCGAGGCTTACCAGAACGACCTGGATTACTACTGGGCTACGGGGCACGCCCGCATTGCCCGTGTCGGCGACAAGTACGGTTACTACTACCGGGCGCACCTGCTCGAAACCAATGCCTGGGCCAACTACACGTGGGGCATCGGCGGTTTCTCGCTGGGCGTCTCCGGATCGGTCGGCTACTCGAACATGTACCGCGAGGGCATGTGGCGCAAGGGATTGTTCCCCAACGATTCGAAAGGCGATTCGAAGAAACTCGACTACCTGACCTACGATGCGAAACTTGCGCTGGGCTACAAGTTCTCTGGAGCGCATTCGATCGAGGCCAATGTGGCTTACATGCAGCAGGCGCCCAAGTTCGCGACGGCATTCGTGTCGCCCCGTACGCGCAACACGACCACGCCGGGGCTGAAGGCCGAGAAGGTGTTCGGCGCAGACCTCACCTACAACCTCAACCTGCCCTACATCAAGGCGCGTCTTTCGGGATACTATACGACGATCGAGGACCAGTCGAAGGTCATCTCGTTCTACGACGATACCCGCAGTTCGTTCACCAACTTCGCCATGAGCGGCATCGACAAACGCTACTACGGCGTTGAGTTGGGCCTTTCGGTTCCCGTATGGAACGGCCTCTCGGTCGTGGGTGCCTTGAGCTGGGGCGACTATACCTATACGTCGAATCCCAACTTCGTGCAGACGGTTGACAACGTGGACAAGATCGTACTGAAAGATAAGGTCAACTGGGACGGTTATCATGTGGAAAGCTCGCCGCAACTGGCTTTCAACATCGGTCTCGACTACCGCGGACCGCGCAACTGGTTCGCCGGTGTGAACTTCAACTACTACGACAACATCTATCTTTCGATGAACCCGATGTACCGTACGGCTACCGCCATTAAGTATTATACGAATGTGCTGACTTCCAATACGGCCACCAATGCGCAGAAGGCATCGGCCCTCTCGTCGATCAAGACCCTCCGCAAGCAGGAGAAGTTTGACAGCGCATATACGTTGAGCGCCAATATCGGCAAGAACTGGTATATCCACCGGGTCTACATGCTGGGCTTCAGCCTCGAGGTGAAGAACATCCTCAACGATCAGGACATCCGCACGGGCGGTTACGAGCAGATGCGTATGAGCAAGGTCCGCGGCGAGGGCGGCGAGCAGATTTACGGCCGCTTCCCCTCGAAGTATTTCTACCTGTTCGGTACGACCTATTACCTGAATGTCTATTTCCGTTTCTAATCGCGCAAAGCATAATTTATGAAAAGTCTTAAAATAGCATTGGTGGCTCTCGTCGGTCTGGTGGCCGTGAGCTGCTACAACGATTTCGACACTCCGGCTCCGCAGAAGCTCTATACGGCCGACGATATGGCCGCAATGGGGCTTACTCGGATCACCATTGCCGAAGTGAAGGAAAAATTTGGTCCGATCTCCAATACGGGAACCAACGACAATTTCTCCACGACCAAGACCCTCAAGTTCGGAACCCGCACGTCCGAGGAGGCCAAGTTCGACGGCCTCATGGAGTGGCCCGAGGCTTCGAAATACTACATCAAGGGCAAGGTGATCAGCAGCGACCGTCAGGGCAACATCTACAAGTCGCTCTATATTTATGATGATGGTGAGTGGGATGGGGATGACCAGACCGGAAAAGCCGGTATCGAGCTGAAGCTCTACAACGGCCTTTATCTCGACTTCCTGCTCGACCTGGCTTCGAAGCCGATCAAGAGCCAGTGGGTCTACGTGCGTCTCGACGGTCTCTATCTGGGTAACTATCGCATGATGCTTTCGATCGGAGGCGCTCCCTCGGACGGCATCAACACGGCCGGCAACCACAAGTTCTACGCCAACTCGAACCTCGACAACCCGAAGGTTGCCGCCCTGAACGTCTTCCGCGGCGAATACACGACGCTCGACGACTCGGACATCAAGGAGGTCGACGGTTCGAACTACACGTCGCTCGGCGAGGCCGATCTGGGCCGGCTGGTGCGTTTCAACAAGATCAAGATCCGCTATGCGGGTGTGAAGAATCAGGACGGCGTGACGCCTCCGAACCTCAAAAACGGCGGAAATGCGAATCCCTATCCGAGCTGGATCGTGACCGACTGGGGAACGCCCATCTTCGGCGCGTGGTATCGCTGGGCCTACAACAACAGCGAGCAGAATATCCGTCTCTACGGTTCGGTGCTGATGAGCTACAACGATGCGGCGGAGTACACTTCGGACCCGGGCGTTTACGGCATCCGTACGAGCGGTTACAGCCAGTTCGCCATGAAGCCCATCCCGAAGGACGGCACGGAGGGTACGGTGCTGGGCATCTACGGCATCTATGCGAAGAAGAGCGATTTCACGGGAGGTTCGGAGGACTGGGCGCAGTACCAGATCTCGGTGAGCCGTATCGAGGACCTCGGTTTCCCGCCCGAGTCGCTGCTTTCCGAGGAGTGGATCAGGGCCAATACGCCCGCCTCGTCGCTGACGCCTCCCGTGAAGAACGGCGGCGACGATTACGAGGGTGACTGATCCCGCGTTTGAGCAATAAAAAACTGCGGCCCCGATGGGGTCGCAGTTTTTTTGTGCCGCGGCGGCAGCGCTACCGCTTGTTCCATTTGCAGGAGGTCTGGTAGTAGCCGATCGCGCGGTCGACCTGCACGGCGTCCTTCCGCTCCATCGCTTCGAGGTGGTGGGGATTCTCCTCGGTGGGAACCACGCGGGACTGCTCGAAGCGGCGCACGGGCGACAGAATCGTGAAGGTGTCGCCTTCGAGGTAGCCGAGGTCCTGATAGGTGGCGATGAACGCGCGGTTGACATATGCCGGGTCGAAGATGCTGCGGCCGTAGAAATGCGAGTCGTAGCTCATGTTGAGCAGCGACAGCAGGGTGGGCATCAGGTCGATCTGCGAGACGATGCCGTCGACCACTCCGGGTTCGATAAGCCCGGGGGCGAGGATCAGCGCCGGGATGTGGTATTTCTGCAACGGAATCTCGGTGCGGCCGGCGCTAGAAGCGCAGTGATCGGCCGTGACGAGGAAGATCGTGTTTTCGAACCACGGCTGCCTGGCTGCTTCGGCGAAGAACCGTCCCAGCGAATAGTCGCTGTAAAGCACGCCTCCGGCGCGGCTCTTCGAATCGTTGGGAATGCGGATTCGTCCGGCGGGGTAGGTGAAGGGGCGGTGGTTGCTGACGGTCATCACGTGGGCGAAGAACGGCTTGCCGCTGCGGGTCTCCTCGTTGAGCGTGCGGATGACCTTCCGGTAGGCGTCTTCGTCGCAGACGCCCCAGATGTTGGCGAAGGTGATCTCTTCGGGTTTGTAGCTTTTCTGGTCGACGATGTCGTATCCGTTGCCCGAGAAGAAGGTCTCCATGTTGTCGAAGTAGCTGTTGCCTCCGTAGAAGTAGTAGGCATCGTAACCCTTCTCCCGGAGTACGGCCGCCGTGGAGTGCATGTTGTCGTTGCGGGGACGTTTGATGATGCTCTGTCCGGGGCAGGGCGGCAGCGAGAGGGTAACGGCTTCGAGTCCCCGCACCGTGCGGTTACCTGTGGCGAAACACTGTTCGAAAGCGATCCCCATTTTGTAGAGAGAGTCCAGGTGGGGCGTGATCGCGTCCGGATAGCCGAAATGCTGCATGAACGAGGCGCTCATGCTCTCGATGGTGATCAGCACGATGTTGCGGCGCAGCGTATCCGGGTTGCCGGGAATGTGGCGCAGGTTGTCGCCGGTACTCCCGTAGATCGCGTGTACGTTGGCTTCGGCCTCTTTCTGCGGTAGGGTCAGGTAGAACTGCGGATAGCTGAGTTCGTTCTTCATAAATGCGTCGTAGAACTTGTAGGCTCCGGTGGCTTGCAGCTCGTTGGCATAGGTGTTGGCGCTTTGCTGGAATCGGGTGTTGAACTGCAGGAGCAGGCAGCAGCCCAGGGTGAGCAGCAGGTAGGCGGGCGATACGGCCGCTTTCCATTGCCAGGTGCCGAACTCTCCGGCACGGCGGATCTCCCGTCTGAACAGCAGCCAGGTGCATCCTACGGTCAGCAGCAGCACGCCGGCGAAGAGCGGAACGACCGGATAGGACTCCATGATGTTGCCGACCACTTCGTTGGTATAGACCAGGTAATCGACGGCGATGAAGTTGTACCGTACGCCGAATTCGCTCCAGAAAAACCATTCGGAAACGGCGTTCAGGATAATGCCGCCCGTGTAAAGTCCCGTCAGAACGGCGAGCCAGGTACGTCTCCATCCCGGACGTATTTGGGGAAGGAACAGTCTGAGTCCGAAACTCACGGCCCAGAAGCCGAAGAGGATCGAGGCGATCAGGGGTACCACGCTGCCGTATTCGTCGAAGATCGTATTGAAGAACGTGACGTAAATCCATGCGACCGAAAGGATGCCGAAGAGGATGTAGCCCAGCGGCCGGGCGTATTTGCCCGGGGCGATACTCAAGGCGAAGAGCCACAGTACGGCGAATCCGATCGTAAGGGCGCACCAGTCGTTCACGGCGCCCAACAGGAAGATTTTCAGCCATTGGCCGAAAGTGAACGAGATGTCGGAGGTCTGTTCGTTGAACAGCAGGACGATGCGCAGCAGCGTGCCGACGGCTACTTGCAGCAGAACGAGTTTGAGGTAGATTCTCGAGATGAGTTTGATGCCGGATTGCATGGAGTTTGCTTGTTAAGTCGGCACAAATATATATATTTTAACCGCTTTTGATGCGCGGGGGCTTTCTGCGGGGCTAAAAAAACGGTCGGGCGGGAAGGATTTGCATTTTTTTTGTAATTTTGCATAATTATTTCGCATACAATGGCAGAGAAAGATAAAGAACTTATAGAAAATATCGAGAAGCAGGAGTACAAGTACGGTTTCACTTCGGATATCGAAACCGAAACCATTCCGCGCGGCCTCAATGAGGAGGTGGTGCGCCTGATCTCGACCAAGAAGGGCGAGCCGGAGTGGATGACCGAGCGCCGCCTGAAGGCTTATCGTCACTGGCTGAATATGGTGTCTCCTTCGTGGGCGCATCTGACGATCCCTCCGATCGACTTTCAGGACGTCATCTATTATGCGGCGCCGAAGCCCTCCAAGAAACTCGCGTCGATGGACGAGGTCGATCCCGAACTCAAACGCACGTTCGACAAGCTGGGTATTCCGCTCGAGGAACAGATGGCGCTGGCGGGTGTCGCCGTCGATGCCGTAATGGACTCCGTATCGGTCAAGACGACCTTCAAGGAGACGCTGGCCGAAAAGGGAATCATCTTTTGTTCGATGTCCGAAGCGATCCGGGACTATCCGGAGTTGATTCAGAAATATCTGGGAAGCGTGGTCCCCTATACCGATAATTTTTATGCGGCGCTCAACGCGGCGGTCTTTTCCGACGGTTCGTTTTGTTACATTCCCAAAGGCGTGCGTTGCCCGATGGAGCTTTCGACCTATTTCCGCATCAATGCGGCGGGTACGGGCCAGTTCGAGCGGACGCTGATCGTGGCCGACGAAGGGGCTTATGTCAGCTATCTGGAGGGGTGCACGGCGCCCCGCCGGGACGAGAACCAGTTGCATGCCGCCGTGGTCGAAATCGTCGTCGAGAAGGATGCCGAGGTGAAGTATTCCACCGTCCAGAACTGGTATCCGGGCGACAAGGAGGGAAAGGGAGGCGTCTATAATTTCGTGACCAAACGCGGAATTTGCCGCGAAAACGCCCGTCTGTCGTGGACGCAGGTCGAAACCGGTTCGGCTATCACCTGGAAATACCCGAGCTGTATTCTGGCGGGCGACAATTCGGTCGGAGAGTTTTATTCGGTGGCGATGACCAACCATTTCCAGCAGGCCGATACTGGTACCAAGATGATCCACGTGGGGCGTAACACCCGCAGCCGCATCGTATCGAAGGGTATTTCGGCCGGTCGCAGCGAGAACTCCTACCGGGGGCTGGTGCGCGTGGCGAAAGCGGCGGAGAACGCCCGCAACTATTCGCAATGCGATTCGCTGTTGATCGGCGACAAGTGCGGGGCACATACTTTTCCGGTGATCGAAAGCGGCAATCCGACGGCAGTGGTCGAGCACGAGGCTACGACCTCGAAAATCTCCGAGGAACAGCTTTTTTATTGCAACCAGCGGGGGCTTACGACCGAGGATGCCGTGGGGCTGATCGTCAATGGTTACGCCAGGGAGGTGCTCAATAAACTGCCGATGGAGTTCGCCGTCGAAGCCCAGAAGTTGCTGGCCATCAGTCTGGAAGGTTCGGTAGGGTAGTTTGTCGGAAGAATTTCCGCCGGTTTCCGGGTAGAAACGGAGTCGGCGGTGCGTTTATGAATGTAAAAAAAGTAAAATAGATATGCTTTCAGTCAAGAATTTACGGGCGCAAGTCGCCGGAAAAGAGATATTGAAGGGCATCGACCTCGAGGTGAAGGCCGGCGAGGTGCATGCCATCATGGGACCGAACGGCTCGGGAAAGAGCACGCTGGCTTCGGTGCTGGCCGGGAACGAGAAATTCACGGTCACGGGTGGCGAGGCGACCTTCCTGGAGCAGGATCTGCTGTCGCTGCCCATCGAGGAGCGTGCCTGCATGGGGCTGTTCCTCGGATTTCAGTACCCGGTGGAGATTCCGGGCGTGTCGATGGCCAACTTTATGAAGATGGCCGTGAACGAACAGCGCAAGTTCCGGGGTGAGAAACCGCTTGCGCCGGCCGAGTTTCTGAAGCTGGTGCGGGAGAAGAGCGCCATCGTGGAACTGGACTCCAAATTGATTTCCCGTTCGGTGAACGAAGGTTTCTCGGGCGGCGAGAAGAAGAAGAACGAGATCTTCCAGATGGCGATGCTCGAACCGAAGTTGGCGATTCTCGATGAAACGGACAGCGGTTTGGACATCGATGCGCTGCGCATCGTCGGTACGGGCGTCACCAAGTTGCACCGGTCGGACAATGCGACGATTGTCATCACCCACTACCAGCGTCTGCTGGATTACATCGTGCCCGACTTCGTGCATGTGCTCTACAAGGGGCGCATCATCTATTCGGGCGACCGTTCGCTGGCGCTCAAATTGGAGAAAGAGGGGTACGACTGGCTTATCAACGATTATAAGGAGTAGCTATGGAGTGGACCGATATTTTCAGCGGTCCGGCTTTCGAGCCGGTCAAGAGCCGCGAACTGCACCTCGGAAAGGATTGCGACCTGTCGCGTCCGCTGGTGGTGCGGGATACCGATAAACTGACCGTCGAGGTCGCGGGCGGAGCCGCACTCCGGCTGGTCGTACTGCATACGAAGCCCTGTCAGGCGGAGATTCGTATCAAGCTGCTCGAAGGGGCGGATGCGGAGCTCGTCCAGCTTTTCTCGGCCGAGGCATTCGTCGATTTTCAGGTCGAGCAGGCCGCCGGGAGCAAGTTTCGCATGACGGCGTGCCAGTTCACCAGTGCGAATGTGCGTTACCGGTTCGATCTGAACGGACGGGAGGCTTCCAATGAGTTGGACGTGCTGTTTCTCGCGTTGGAGCAGGATCACTGTGTGGTCGATCTGCGTACCAACCATCTGGTCCCGGACTGCACGAGCCGGTCGCTCATCAAGGGCGTCGCTTCGGGGACCGGCCGCGGTGAATTCTGCGGATTGGTTTATGTGGCACCGGATGCCCAGCATACCGATGCCCAGCAGCAGTGCCGTAATATTCTGTTGAGCCGCACTTCGCGCATCGATGCGCGTCCACAACTGGAAATTTACGCCGACGACGTGCGTTGCAGTCACGGGGCGACGGTGGGGCAGATGGAGGATGAAGCGATCCTCTATATGCGTCAGCGCGGTCTGAAAGAGGAACAGGCACGCCGTCTGCAGATCGAAGGTTTCGCGGCGGACGTGGTCGGGCGCTGCCGGATCGAGGCCGTGAAAGAGATATTGACCGATGCCGTTGTCCGGCATTTGGATAAAATATAGCGTTATGTTCGATGTGGAAAAAGTCCGGCGGGACTTCCCGATTCTCGGGGTGCGCGTGTACGACAAGCCGTTGGTTTATCTGGACAGCGGCGCTACGGCGCAGAAACCCGAGTGCGTGATCGAAACGGTCGATCGCCTGCACCGGGAGTCGAATGCCAATATCCACCGGGGGGTTCATTTTCTTTCGGAGGAGGCTACC
>OGQO01002547.1_pt1 | contig 14008 bp, 17 predicted proteins | sample 1553241 | NCBI WGS metagenome assembly OGQO01 (sample SAMEA2579933, study PRJEB22360) | human gut metagenome | biome: human gut; feature: human-associated habitat; material: faeces | place: Denmark | collected 2008/2010
CTCATCTACTTTAATATGTTCCTTCTCGCGAAGGTTCTTCATGGCAACGCTGACGCTGGATTTCTTGAATCCAAGCTCATTGGCAATATCTACGGAACGCACTACAGGCAGTTTCTGGCTTAAAATCAGAATCGTTTCAAGGTAGTTCTCAGCAGATTCATTTAATACATTGCTCATAATAAGTCATTCCTTCCTTCATACGTTAACATTGAATTTAGTATAGCACAGTTCCAAATTACTGGCAAATAAAAGAAAAATCTTAATGAGAAAAAATAATCAATAAAATGAAATAAAGTGGTTGACAGCTAACGAACGTTAGCATATACTAACTATTACAGGAGATAATGAAAACATTTATCATTATCAAAATCATTATCAAAACAGGCAGAGAAAATGCAAAAAATCATACATAAAGAAAACGAGGTGTTATTATGCCGCTTACAATGGCCGGTATCGGTGAAACAAACACAATCTCACGTATTGGTGGAAATGAAGAGACAAGACGTTTTCTGGCAAATCTTGGATTTGTTGCAGGAGCGGAAGTTGTTGTACTGTCGAAGATCGGAGGCAATGTGATCGTAAATGTCAAAGACTCCAGAGTGGCAGTAAATGAGGATATGGCGCGGCACATCATGGTTTAGTACCGGGGTGTCTGCTGTATTATAGATACTAACAATCTAAGGAAAGGAGAAACAGCAATGACTTTAGGTGATGCAAAAGTTGGAAGTACAGTTGTTGTAACGAAGATTGAAGGGGACAGCGCATACAAGCGCCGTATTATGGATATGGGCATTACAAAAGGAAGCGAGCTGTATATCAGAAAGGTAGCTCCACTTGGAGATCCTGTAGAGATTACAGTAAGAGGCTATGAGCTTTCAGTAAGAAAAGACGATGCTCAGTGTGTCCAGGTAAAATAAGACTTACCGAAGGAACTGACAGATACATATTGTCGCATTAGAATTTACACGTTCAAGGAGGTAAATAGGAATGGGAATCAAGATCGCACTTGCAGGAAACCCAAACTGTGGTAAAACCACAATGTTTAACGCCTTAACGGGTGCCAACCAGTATGTTGGTAACTGGCCAGGTGTTACAGTAGAGAAAAAAGAGGGAAAATTAAAAGGAAAGAGAAAGAACGATGACATCATCGTAACAGACCTTCCGGGTATCTATTCTCTTTCGCCATATACACTGGAAGAAGTAGTTAGTCGTGATTATATCTTAAATGATGATCCGGATGTTATCATTGATCTTGTAGATGCAACGAATATCGAGCGTAACCTGTATCTTACTACACAGCTTATCGAGACAGGTGTGCCGGTAGTTATCGCACTGAACATGACAGATCTTCTGGAGAAGAGAGGAATCAAGATTGATACAAATAGGCTTTCAATGTTATTAGACTGCCCGATTGTTGAAACTTCTGCTCTGAAGCAGACAGGACTGGATACTCTGATTGAGACAGCAATCAAAGTAGCTAATAAAAAAGAAGTTGATCTTCCAAGAGAAATCTTCTCTAAAGAAATGGAAGCAGCAGTTGCAGACGTGAAGGGAGTTCTTCCGGATACAATCTCAGAAGACAAGAAGAGATGGTATGCTGTGAAATTCCTTGAGAACGACAGCAAGGTTGTAGAAAGTATGAACCTTTCCGCAGCAGCAAAGGCAGCAGTTGATAAAGACAGAAAAGAACTTGAGACAAAGCACGACGATGATATGGAAAGTATCGTAACAGATGAACGTTACAAATTCATCCAGAAGATCGTTGAGACAACTGTCAAAAAAGGAAAAGACAAATTAACAACATCCGATAAGATCGACAGAATTGTTACAAACCGTATTCTTGGTATCCCGATCTTCATCGCAGTTATGTTTGTTGTTTACTACATTTCCGTAACAACAATCGGTACAATCGTTACAGACTGGACGAATGATACATTCGTAGTTGCAATTCAGGATATCGCTTCAAAAGGACTTGAAGCAGCCGGCGTAAGCAGCGTGATCGAAGGATTGGTAGTTGATGGTATCATCGGCGGTATCGGAGCTGTTCTCGGATTCGTTCCGCAGATGGCAATCCTGTTCCTCTTCCTTTCTATCCTGGAAGACTGCGGATATATGGTACGTATCGCATTCGTTATGGACCGTGTATTCAGACACTTCGGACTGTCTGGTAAAAGTTTCATTCCACTTCTGATCTCATCAGGTTGTGGTATCCCTGGAATTATGGCTTCTAAGACCATTGAGCAGGACAATGACAGACGTCTGACAATCATGACAGCAACATTCATCCCATGCGGAGCTAAATTACCGGTTATCGCATTAATGGGTGGAGTTATGACAAGCTATGCAACAGGAAGCTACACGGCAGGTGGATTTATGGCACCTATCATGTACTTCGTAGGTATCGTAGCAGTATTAGTAGCAGCAATCATCCTGAAGAAGACAAAACCATTCTCAGGAAAACCGGCACCATTCGTTATGGAGCTTCCACAGTATCATGTTCCACAGGCTAAGACAGTTCTTCTTCATGTATGGGAAAGACTGAAAGGCTTTATCATCAAAGCCGGAACGATCCTGTTCCTTGCATGTGTAGTTATGTGGTTCCTTGGCGGATTCGGATTTACGAACGGCGGATTCGGACTTGTAGATGACAGTGCAGACAGTTTACTTGCAGTAATCGGTGGATTTATTGCACCAATCTTTGCACCACTTGGATTTGGAGAGTGGCAGCCGGTAGCAGCTTCTCTTTCTGGATTCACAGCAAAAGAAGCAATCGTTTCAACAATGGGTGTACTTGCGAACGTAGCAGAGAGTCAGTCAGAAGATACTGTAACAGTAGCTCAGGCTATTCAGGCATGGTTCCCAAGTGCAGTAGCAGCGTTCTCATTCCTGCTATTCAACCTGTTAGATTCCCCTTGTCTGGCAGCCATAGCAACGATGGCACAGCAGATGCAGTCTAAGAAATGGTTCTGGTTTGCAATCCTGTTCCAGAATGTATTCTCTTATCTCGTAACACTTTGTGTATACCAGATCGGTACATTAGTAACCGGCGGCGGATTTGGAGTTGGTACAGCAGTGGCATTTGTGGTAGTAGCAGTCATGCTGTTCCTGTTATTCAGACCTGATCCGTATAAAGATCAGAAAGTTTATTCCAAACGTTCTGTAAATGCATAAGTAGAGCGGACCGGACGTAACTCACTTACGTCCGGATTTCCCTTTGAAGGAGGCAGTTTTCATGGTAGCCATTTTAGCAGATATCATTATTTTAGCATTAATATTAGGGTATTGCGCATACCTGGTATACGGAATTGTGAAGAGATTTAAAAATGGAGTCATCCAGGGATGTGGCGGCAGCTGTGCCGGATGCAGTGGATGCGGTGGTGGATGCTGCAGTTCAGATCCTGATGAAGTGAAAAAAATGATCGAAAATATGTATGGTAAATAAAGGAGTTGGCAGTCATGGGCAATTCGACAGGCTCTATGTTCTACCTGTTCGTGATCGTGATCGTCCTTTACATTGTCGGTGCTTCTATCTATCAAGTATTTCTCTGGTTCAGGAAATGGCAGGAGAAAAAAAGAGATGAAAAGTTCAGCATGGATAATGAGGAGAACAAAGAATAGAGGGATAGAGATATGGCAGATATTATAGTTGTATTAATCGTGATCGTTCTTCTTGGATTTGCATTAAGAGGAGCAATCAGGCATTTTAAAGGTGACAGTCCCTGCTGTGGCGGCGGAACCGGTATCATCAAAACTGACGATAAAGAACTGAAGAATCCGGTGATCGGAAAGAAGATAGTTCATATCGAAGGTATGACCTGTGAGCACTGCGTACAGTCAGTAAAGAAAGCGTTAAATGAGATAGAAGGTGTTTCGGCAAGAGTGGACTTACAGAAGAAAGAAGCAGTGGTGTCTTATGACCGTGAGATTGCAAATGATGTTTTGAAAAAAACAGTTGAAAAAGCAGAATTTCAGGTTGCTTCTATTACAGAGTAGATACGATAGGAGGATGACAGGTGGATAAGGCAAAAGAAGCGATTGTACAGAAACTAAAAGCCAGTGGATGCAGGATCACCAAGCAGAGACTGATGCTTCTGGATATTATACTGGAAGAAAACTGTTCCTGTTGCAAAGAAATCTATTACCGCGCATCTCGGATCGATCCAAGCATCGGAACAGCAACCGTATACCGGATGATCAACAAGCTGGAGGAAATCGGAGCGATCAATCGAAGAAATATGTATAAAGTAGCATGTGATCCGGACTGTGACCTGCAGAATGCATGTACGGTTGAACTGGACGATGATACGATCAAGCATCTGTCTGCAAAGAACTGGAATGCTGTGATACAGGCAGGACTGAAAGCATGTGGTTATGTAGAAGATCAGAAAGTACGGAACATAACAGTGCAGTCATAAATATGCAGTTGATAAAATTTATCAATAGCCTGAAAATATTTGAAAAGGACATTCCTTGGTGTTATAATTTGCAGAAACAAAAACGACTGCCGGACACAAATGAAGGGATGTCCTTTTTGTTATAATGTTTGTAGTGATGAATTAATAAATATACAATGGAGGGAATACATATGTTAAATTTAAAAGACATTAATTGGAAAAAACCAGGACTTTTTGCGGCAGGAGTAGCTTTCGGAACAGCGGGAATCAAGATCCTGACAAGTGATGATGCAAAGAAATTATATACAAACTGTACAGCAGCCGTATTAAGAGCAAAATCTTGTGTGATGAAGACTGCAACAAGCGTTCAGGAGAATGCAGGAGATATTTTAGCAGAAGCAAAGCAGATCAATGAAGACAGAGTAGCAGAGGCAGAAGCAGAAGTTGTAGATGATTTTTGCGAGACAGAAGAGACAGCAGAAGATACTGCTGAAGCAACAGAAGAATAAAAATCCGGCACTGAAGATAAAGAAAAGTTGCCGAAAATACATAGACACAGGCACCTGCGGAACATCTGCAGGTGCTTTTGTAAGACTAGCAAGAGGTGACAAGAGTGAAATTTAAGATTAAGCATGAGATAAGAGGAAGAATCCGTATCCACATGGAGCAGAAACGCATGACTCATGAACAGGCGGACATTCTTCTCTTTTATCTGCAGAATATAGACGGCGTATTCCGCGCAGATGTCTATGACAGAACGGCGGACGCAACGATTCATTATAAGGGAAACAGAGAAACAATCATCGAAGTACTCCGCAGATTCCGTTATGAGGAAGTAGAAGTGCCGAATGGCCTGTTAGAGACATCCGGAAGAGCAATGAATGCAGAGTATCAGGAGAAACTGGTGGATAAGATTCTGTTCCATTATGGAAGAAAATTCTTACTGCCATATCCGATCTCGGCAGCATATACAACGATCATGTCGGCAAAATATATCTGGAAGGGCATCAAGACCCTGATGGAAAGAAGGATTGAAGTTCCGGTACTGGATGCAACAGCAATCGGAGTATCAATCTTCAGAAGTGATTTCAGTACGGCAAGTTCGATCATGTTCTTGCTTGGAATCGGTGAACTCTTAGAAGAGTGGACACATAAAAAGTCTGTAGATGACCTGGCAAGAACCATGTCATTAAATGTAGGAAAAGTATGGTTAAAGACCGGAGATCAGACGGTTCTGGTTTCTTCTAATCAGATCAAATCCGGAGACCAGGTTGTCGTACATATGGGAAATGTCATCCCGTTTGACGGAGAGGTTGTGGATGGAGAAGCTATGATCAATCAGGCTTCACTGACAGGAGAATCTGTTCCGGTAAGAAGAACTACAGGAAATTATGTTTATGCCGGAACTGTTGTAGAAGAAGGAGAAGTGACAGTCGATGTTAAAGCAGTCGGCGGTTCCAGCCGTTATGAGAAGATTGCAGCAATGATCGAAGAATCCGAGAAATTAAAATCCGGACTGGAAAGCAGGGCAGAGCATCTTGCAGATAAACTAGTTCCGTATTCGCTTGGCGGTACGGCCCTTACCTATCTGCTTACAAGAAATGCAACAAAGGCACTGTCGATTTTGATGGTAGACTTTTCATGTGCATTAAAGCTCGCTATGCCAATCTCCGTACTTTCTGCAATCCGTGAAGCAGGTTTGTACAAGATTACTGTAAAAGGTGGAAAATATCTGGAAGCGGTTGCCGAAGCAGATACGATCGTATTTGACAAGACCGGTACACTGACAAAGGCAAAACCGACGGTAGCAGAAGTGGTATCATTTAACGGAATGAGTGAGGATGAATTGCTCCGTATTGCTGCATGCCTGGAGGAACATTTCCCTCACTCAATGGCAAAAGCAGTGGTAAGCGCGGCAAAGACAAAACATTTGGATCACGAAGAAATGCATTCAAAAGTTGAGTATATTGTTGCTCACGGCATCTCAACACAGATTGAAGGAAAGAAAGCCGTAATCGGAAGTTATCACTTTGTATTTGAAGATGAAAAAGTAGTAATACCGGAAGGCATGGAAGAAAAATTTGAGAATCTGCCCGAAGAATATTCACATCTTTATATGGCAATTGAAGGAAAACTTGCAGCCGTGATCTGTATCGAAGATCCACTGCGTGATGAAGCAGTAGAAGTGATTCGTGAACTGCGAAAGGCCGGACTTAGCAAAATTGTCATGATGACAGGTGACAGTGAACGTACAGCAAAGGCTATTGCAAAGCGTGTTGGTGTAGATGAATATTATGCGGAGGTATTACCGGAAGATAAGGCAGAATTCTGTGAAAGAGAAAAAGCAGCCGGACGTAAAGTTATCATGATAGGTGACGGTATCAACGATTCACCGGCACTTTCCGCAGCCAATGTAGGAATCGCAATCAGCGATGGAGCAGAGATTGCAAGAGAAATTGCTGATATTACAGTTGGCGCAGACAATTTAAAAGAACTGGTTACATTAAAAAAAATCAGTAACGGTCTGATCAAGAGAATCAGCCACAATTATCATTCAATTGTAGGATTCAATGCAGGACTGATCGCACTTGGTGTAGCAGGTATCATCATGCCGACAACATCCGCATTACTTCATAATACATCCACTCTGATCATTGGACTTAGAAGTATGCAGAATCTGCTCGATGAGTAAAGATACAATATGAAAAAATATCTAAAAAATAATGGATAAAGAAATGAACAGGGATGACAAAAGTCGTCCCTGTTCATTTTAATACGTGCGCCGCAAGACGCACGTTTCTAACGGGTGAAAGTCCCTAATCCGCCCTAGTAGTGGGAATAATTATTGACCTCCTACCCGATCAAAGTATGCAAGAGAAGTTGCCGGTGGCAAGTTCTCTGTACGAAGGAAGAATAACTGTTGACTTTTGCGAAGCGCAAGTGTAGATTAAAAGATAGTCAATTTTGGAAGAACAAGACAGAAAAGAGGAAAAATATAAATGAAGAAAACAGGAAAACAAAATATCAGATGGAATACCATGAAAATTCTGGCAGTAGGTTTTCTAAGTGTAATTTTTCTTGGAGCGGTGCTTTTATGGCTGCCGGTATCTAACGAAAAATCAATCAGTTTTCTGGATGCGCTTTTTACATCAACATCATCGGTATGTGTGACCGGATTGGTTACAATTGTTCCCAAATTACAATTACAGGAAAAGTAATTTTGCTGATTTTAATTCAGATTGGAGGATTGGGCGTGATTGCATGTATTACCGCATTTTTTATGCTTCTGAAAAGAAAGATTACGGTAAAAGAGAGAGTTGTTATTCAAGAAGCTTATAATATGGATTCTCTCGGTGGTCTGGTAGGTCTGGTACGTAAAATTTTGATTGGGACAGTAGTAGTAGAAGGAATTGGGGCCGTTTTTTACGCCATACAATTTATTCGGGACTATGGGGTTGCAAAAGGAATCTGGTATGGAATTTTTCATTCAATTTCTGCATTTTGCAACGCAGGAATTGACATCCTTGGAGATGACAGTCTGGCAAGATACGCAACAGATCCTTTGATTAATATTATAACAATGCTGTTGATTATCCTTGGCGGAATTGGTTTTACCGTGTGGTATGACGTGATTGATAACGGAAAGAAGATCTGGCATCGGGAAATTCCCGGAAAATGCTGGTTTACCAGACTTAAGTTACATTCAAAAATAGCGATCATTACAACGGGATTCTTATTGATAGCAGGGACAGTTTTGAACTTTGCACTGGAGTATCATAATCCGGCAACGATAGGGCATCTTAATACCGGACAGAAATTGATGGTTTCCGCATTTCAGGCTGTGACAACAAGAACGGCTGGGTTTAGTACATTTCAGCAATCTGGGATGTACGAAGAAACTGGTTTTTTAAATATTATTTTGATGTTTATAGGAGGTTCTCCGGGAGGAACTGCAGGTGGTCTGAAGACGACGACATTTGCACTTTTATTTCTCGCATTTCATACAATGCTTCGGGGAGGGCATGATATTGAATGTTTCCGGAGAAAAGTGGATGAAAAAAACTTCCATGTAGCATTTGTTACAATTATGTTGGCATTAGCTATATACATAACAGGAACAACATTTGTTGCTGTTATTGAACCAGATACAATTTCATTTCAGAGAATCATGTATGAGACCGCATCTGCAATGGCGACAGTTGGACTCTCGCAGGATCTGACAACACACTTGCGGACGGGAAGCAAGATTGTGCTGATGATATTGATGTATATAGGACGTGTCGGGCCTATGACCATTGCATTATTATTTGCAGGAAAGGTGAACTTAAAAGAAAAGATGCGGACACTTCCAACGGAAAAGATTATGATTGGGTAACAAGGAGGAAAAGATTATGAAGAAACAATTTGCAGTATTTGGTCTGGGAAGTTTTGGAGAAAGCATTGCATTAGAATTACAAAAACTTGGATGTGAGGTAGTTGCTGTAGATAAAGATATGGAGCGGGTAAATGGAATTGCTGATTCTGTATCATATGCGATGCAGGCAGATATTGGAGATCCAGAATTTATCAGATCTCTTGGAACAAGAAATCTGGACGCTGTTGTGATTGCTGAAGCAGAAAGTCTGGAAGCAAGTATTATGGCAGCACTTGAGTGTAAGGAAATTGGAGTACCGAACGTAATCGCAAAAGCAAAAAATAACCGTCATGCAACTGTATTAAAGAAAATCGGTGTGGATACCATCATTTTTCCGGAGAAAGAAATGGGAGTCCGTCTGGCAAAGAATCTTATGTCGGCCAGTTTTACAGATTGGATTGCACTATCTCCGGCCTATAGTATAGTGGAAACTCCAATGCCGGCTAAATGGAGTGGAAAAACTTTGAAAGAACTGGATGTGCGCCGGAACTATGAAGTGAATGTCGTAGGAATTAAAAGTGGGGCGCATGTAGAAGTCAACCCGGATCCTTTAGAAGTATTGCGAAAAGATATGGTTTTGATTTTGGTTGGATCTAATACAGCGTTAGAAGCATTATAAGGAAGAGTTGTATTTGGAATATTATACATATGAGACGGTTTTGCTAAAAATATTTACAATCTAAGAAGTTTAATGAGGATTTATGTCATTAAGCTTCTTTTTTTATACATAATTCTTGACAGCAAGGGAAGAATGATATAGTATTCAAATATAGATTGTTAGATATAACTAACGCTTGTTAGGAGGTGCTAATGTGATGGACAGATATCTGATTGAAAAATGTCTGGTGGAACATTGTTCGGCAACACTGGCATCTATGAAATCAGCAAATTTATTTAATATGACATTTGCAGATGATACAGACGTGGAAGATCAGATTGAGTTCTGGAATCAGTGCATGAAAGAAAAAGGAATCCGTCTCTATATATTACAGAGACAGGATAAACGTGTACTGGTCTATGTCTATCGGAAGAAACAGCTCGAGGTCAGTCTGAACCGGCCGGGAGTAGCAAAGTTCCTGAAGAAATACGGCTATGAAAGCACAGAGATCAAATATGCATTGAGCCGGTTAAAGTCAAGAATAGGGGAAAATAATGAATTTCCACATGAAATCGGAATTTTTCTGGATTATCCGCTTGGTGACGTGATCGGATTCATTGTGAATCAGGGACGCAATTTCAAATGCGCAGGATGCTGGAAGGTATATTGTGATGAGTGTGCATGCCGGAAAACATTTGCAAAATATAAAAAATGCAGAGATGTCTATGTACGTCTCTGGCAGCAGGGAAGAAGTGTTTTGCAGCTTACGGTAGCTGCCTGACATATAAATTTATCAATGAAAGAGGTAGAAACAATGAGTAAAATTGCAGTAGTATATTGGAGCGGAACAGGTAACACAGAGGCAATGGCCAACGAAGTAGCAGAAGGAGCAAAGGCGGCAGGAGCAGAAGTTGATGTATTAACGGCTTCAGAATTTGGCGCAGACAAGATGGACGCTTACGATGCAGTGGCATTCGGCTGCCCGGCTATGGGAGCAGAAGAACTGGAAGACAGCGAATTCGAGCCAATGTTCTCTGACTGTGAAGGAAAACTTGGAGGCAAGAAGATCGCACTCTTCGGATCTTATGGATGGGGAGACGGAGAATGGATGAGAACATGGGAAGAGACATGCAAGGCTGATGGAGCTGTTCTTGCATGTGATAGTGTACTTGCAAATGAAGCACCGGATGATGATGCGGTTGCGGCATGCCAGGCACTTGGAAAGGCTCTTTGCTAATCTGTTATAATTGAAAAATCCGACATACATATATAGCCTTTGGGCGGTGATCAGAAGAGATTCTGGGCACCGCCTTTTTGCGTTATATATTCGGAAGAAGCTGATAGTGGAAAATCCTGTATATGAATTAAAATATACAGTTTGTGAATCAAAAGTGCCAGGAGATGGATACTGTGTTAGAATGTTGAAAAATGGATGATGGAAGGAGATTGGAAGAATGAAACAACAGGCGTTTAATCCATATTTACCCGGGTGGGAGTACATACCTGATGGGGAACCTCATATATTTGGTGACCGTGTATACATATATGGTTCACACGATTCGTTCGGAGCACACTATTTTATTTGAAAGCTATTTTGAAAAAGTCAGAAAATAAAATTATTTTGGCCTGAATTGTGATAAAATAAAGGTAAGATTAAAGACCAGAGGGGAAAGAAAAAAGGCCGGGAAACCCCGTCCCCACTGGCTCGAAAGGAAGGATCGGTATGAAAAATTATTCAGAAGATATAAGCAGACAGTATCATATTCAGGTTGCCAAAGGTGAAGTCGGACGTTATGTGATCATGCCGGGAGACCCTGGAAGATGTGAAAAGATAGCGGAATATCTGGAAAATCCGGTTCTGGTTGCAAGTAACCGGGAGTTTACGACTTATACGGGAATGCTGGATGGTGAGAAAGTCAGTGTGACATCGACAGGAATCGGAGGACCATCGGCAGCAATTGCAATGGAAGAACTGGTACGCTGCGGAGCAGATACATTTGTCCGGATCGGAACCTGCGGTGGAATGCAGCCGGAAGTAAAAAGCGGTGATATTGTGATCGCAACCGGTTCGATCCGCATGGAAGGGACAAGCAAAGAATATGCACCAATCGAATATCCGGCAGTTGCCAGTCTGGAGGTAACGAATGCACTGGTGCAGGCTGCAAAAGAAGATGGCTGCACTTGGCATACAGGAGTGGTACAGTCAAAGGATGCATTCTACGGACAGCATGAACCGGAAGCAATGCCTGTCGGCTATGAACTGCTGAACAAATGGGAAGCATGGAAGAAGATGGGATGTCTGGCTTCCGAGATGGAATCAGCGGCACTTTTCATAGTGGCCGGTAAATTGCGTGTCAGAGCAGGTGCATGCTTTCTTGTTATGGCAAATCAGGAAAGAGAGAAACTCGGACTGGAAAATCCGGTGGTACATGATACTAATATGGCAGTCCGGACAGCGGTCGGGGCAGTCCGAAATCTGATCCGGCAGGATAATGAAAAAAATAAGTAGAATCATTCGGAAAATCATGTATAATACTGATTACCAGAAATGGAATACGAATATAAAAGCGGGGAAACAAGATGGGGAAGACAGAAAACAGCAAAACATATCATACAAGTCAGTTAATTGAGACGGCGATAGAACAGTTGAAATATTCTTATACACCGTACTCCGGCTTCAAGGTCGGGGCAGCACTGCTGGCAAAAAATGGAACGGTTTATACCGGATGTAATGTTGAAAATGCGGCATACACACCGACAAACTGTGCAGAAAGAACAGCATTTTTCAAGGCAGTAAGTGAAGGCGTGAAGGAATTCGATGCAATCTGTATCGTGGGAGGAAAAGACGGAGTTCTGACAGAATATGCACCGCCGTGTGGAGTGTGCAGACAGGTGATGATGGAATTCTGTGATCCGGAAGAATTTCAGATCATTCTTGCAACGGATGTAGAACATTATGATATCTATACGTTGAAGGAGTTATTGCCGTTGGGCTTCGGACCTGGAAATCTGAAAGAAAAATAAGGAGAAAACTATGACAATAAAAGAATTAACAGCACTGCCCAAAGTAGAACTACACTGTCATCTGGATGGATCTTTGAGCCGTGGATTTATAGAAAAGAGGCTGGGGCGGAAAGTATTACAAAGTGAACTCAGTGTATCCGAAGACTGCAGAAGTCTGAATGAATATCTGGAAAAATTCGACCTTCCGGGCAAATGCATTATGGATGAGACAGGACTGAAAGAAGCCGGTTATGATGTATTAAAAAGTATGAAACAGGAAAATGTATGCTATGCAGAGATTCGTTTTGCTCCGCTTCTGTCCGAGACTCCGGATATGAACTGCAATAAAGTGATCGAAGCCCTGCTTGCAGGACTGGAAAAAGGAAAACGCGATTTTGGCGTAGAGTACGGAGTGATCACGTGCGCGATGCGCCATCACAGTGAAGAAGAAAATGCATGTATGCTGCGGACTGCCAGAGAATATCTGGGACACGGCGTGTGTGCGGCAGATCTTGCCGGGGCGGAAAGCCTGTATCCGATGTCAGAATTCATGGAACTGTTCAAAAAGACGAAAGCACTTGGCATGCCATTTACCTTACATGCCGGTGAATGCGGAAACGTACAGAATATCCTTGATTCTGTGGAAGCCGGAGCTGGAAGAATCGGACATGGAATCGCAATGAGGGGACATGCAGATGTGCAGAAAGAATTGCAGAAAAAAGGTATCGGTATTGAGATGTGTCCGATCAGTAATCTGCAGACCAAGGCAGTGGGAAGTACAAAAGATTATCCGATGCGAGAGTTCCTGAATGCCAGATTAAAGGTAACGGTGAATACCGATAACCGTACAGTCAGCAATACGACCCTGACCAAAGAACTGGAATTTATCCAGAAGACTTACGGAATCACAGATGAGGAGATTCATCTGATGATGAGGAATGCAGTGGATGTGGCATTTGCGGATGATGCGGTGAAAGAAAGGATGTTGAAGTATGTATAAAAAACTGGAAAAATGTTTAAAAAGCATAAGAGAAAAGACAGATTTCAAACCAGAAAAAGCAGTCATCTTAGGCTCAGGTCTCGGAGATTATGCCGAGAAGATCAAGATAGAAAAGATTGTAAAATATACAGAGATTGAAGGATTCCCGGTATCGACCGTTCAAGGACACAAAGGACAGTTTGTGTTTGGATATGTGAAAGATGTCCCGGTCGTACTGATGCAGGGAAGAGTGCATTATTATGAAGGATACTCTATGCAGGATGTTGTACTCCCAACCAGACTGATGGGGATGATGGGAGCAAAGAAGGTTCTTCTGACCAATGCAGCAGGCGGAGTCAATCCATCATTCAGACCGGGTGACTTTATGCTGATCACAGACCACATCACGACAGCAGTACCAAGTCCGCTGATCGGACCGAATATAGAAGAACTCGGAACCAGATTCCCGGATATGAGTGAAGTATACAGTAAAAAACTGCAGGATATCATCCGTAAAAGTGCCAAAGACTGTGGAATACCACTTCAGGAAGGCGTATACGTGCAGCTGACCGGGCCAAACTATGAGACACCGGCAGAGATCCGCATGGTCAGAAGCTGGG
>OGQO01002549.1_pt1 | contig 14002 bp, 6 predicted proteins | sample 1553241 | NCBI WGS metagenome assembly OGQO01 (sample SAMEA2579933, study PRJEB22360) | human gut metagenome | biome: human gut; feature: human-associated habitat; material: faeces | place: Denmark | collected 2008/2010
CGGTGGAGCCGATTGTCAGTTCGGTGCTGGCCGGAGTGACAGTGACGGTCTCAACCTCAATCGGTTTGACCGAGACATTCACAGAGCCGGAGACAGAACTGTTGTCAGTGGAGGTGGCGGTTATGGTGACAGTTCCCGGCTTTGCGGTGGCTGTCACCTTGCCGTCTGCATCCACAGTCGCCACGGTCGTGTCGCTGCTGCCCCACGTCAAGCCGGTCTGCGTTGTATTCGAGGGAGTGAGTATGGCGCTCGCGACAGAGGAGCCGTTGACGAATATCTCCGTCGGCGAAGCCGTTAGAGATATGGATTCGACAGGAATGACTACCTCAACCTCCGAAGGGGAAGAGGGGGTGCCTGCTAACCCGCTGTCGGAGAAATTGAACTGAGGTGTGCAGGCATAGACTTCGCCGGTAGAGTTATCCCAGACCTTGACAGTGACCTTTCCTGAGGGCTCGTTGCTCCTGACACGGAGGTAGAGCACCGACTGCGAATCATCACCGAAAGTCAAAACCTCGCCGATGCCGCGACATATTCCGTCATCACCGATAAACGCGCCGACAGTGTAGCCGCCGTAATTGATTTCGGTATCATGCAGCGTGACCTTGAGATATAAGCTCATGTCATACCGGTAGTCGTGAGGATTGGGAGGAGTCCATGGGCAATTGCCGGCCGATGCCTGCCCCACGCCCCACATCAGCAGGGTGAGGAGCAGCATCGTCCGCCATAAAGATTTCATATTCATATCCTGGTTAGAGTCTGAGTTTGGTGTAGCTCCAGCCGTCGGGTGTCTCCACGGCCACGATGTAGATGCCGGGCTGTATGCCGTCGAGCGGGATGCAGCGGCATGCCTCGCCGCGACGCGAGAGCGTTTTCAGTCCGTCGGTGTCGAAGAACGTCACCGAGAGTGCACGGTCGGCGAAGAGGATGCCGCCGTCGATGCGGAATCCCTCGGGAATCCCGCTGCCGGTGGCGTCGATGCCCGAGCGGCGCATGTCGAAGACGTATGGAGTGGTGAGGCTGCCGAGCGGCTCGTCGCCGAAGACTGCTGTCTGGGCGAGCGTCATCGTCTCGCCTGTCTCCTTGTCGAGCACGCGGAATGAGAGCGCGTCGCCGGGGTTGCCGTAAACGCTCATCATCAGCATTCCGTCGACGAAGACTCCGGCGCCGCGGCACTCGGTGTCGCAGAAGGCGCCGACCTCGACATCGCCGCGCCCGGCAATGCCGCCGTCGATGCGGACCACCTCGGCGATCACCGGCATCACGGATGGATAGGCGTATCTGTCGGGACGCCCGGGCGCGTCGGAAGAGCGTGACGGCGACTTGCTCACCGGCGTGAATGCGGTGGAGGTGTTGAGCCGGAGATCCTTCGAGGCACTGGCGTTATAATAGAGATAGCCGAGTCCGGGTGTCACGTAGGTGAGGTCGCCTGTCCAGCCGTTGTCGCCGTAGGTAGTGAAACCTCCCTGGCCCACGATCATGTCGCCCTGTGTGGCCACGCCGTCGGCGAGCACCTCAGCCACATTCACCGGCTGGGAGAGCGGGAAACCGATCCATGACCAGCCGCTTGCAAGGGAGGCCGTGTTGGCCGGATTGTAGGCCGCCCCTGTCACCGGCACCGAGGCGCCGGTGCTCTCCACCTTATAGCTGACGGCCGGGTCAAGGGTCATCAGTGTGCCGACGAGTCCATACTTGCTGTCGCGGATCGCCTCCTTCTCCTGCGAGAGAATACGGGTCACGGCAGTGACGTCGCCGAAGAGCTGCTGCACTCCAAGGCCTAAAGCTATATCGTGGGCAATCCATGTCCATCCCTTCCCCTCGCTGCCCGAAGCGGAGCCGTTGAGGGTCATGGTCTGGAGGTTGCTCTTCTTAATTGTGTATGGGAAGGTGGCCACGGTGGAGACGCGTGAGGCGCCCTGCTCCATCTCTGTACCTTCCGGCACCACCGAAATGGCTTTGACCGTCACATCTCCATTAATGGTGATCGCCTTTCCGTAGAGTTCGCTCTGCGCTGTCGGCTCCGAACCGTCGAGGGTATAGCGGATCTCATTGCCGCTGCCGCCGTTGGAAAGTTTCACTTCCGAGCCATAGTAGACCTCTCCGAGGATGTCAGCCGAGGGTTTCAGTACACCGATCTTCTCGGCGAGGATCTCCACGGGATACACGGCGGAGGCGTCGGTGCCATCGATTGCGAATGTCAGCGAGGCGTTGCCCTTCATGATGGCGTCGACCGTGATCTTGGCCTGACCGTTCTCGTCGAGGGTATAGGCGGCTGTAACACCATCCCCGCCGACCGAGAGAAGGTCGGGGGAGTCGTTGGTGACGGTCAGCGTCCTGCCCCTGGCTGCGTCTCCCGGCGTGGCGTTGACGGTGAGGGTCACATTGTCGGTATCCATCTCGAGGTTGATCACGTACGAGTTGTCGCCTTTCTCGGCTTCCTGCACTGTGATGGCCTCGATCTTCCGCTGAATAGAGAACTCCTGGGATACGTCGCCATTCATCGAGACGCCGGCGTAAGACTGCACCCTGCCGCTGACGAAGAGCTTGAGGGAGCTGCTTGCTGCCGGGAGGTTATCTTTCGGCTGGAAATGGAAACGCTTGTAATACCCGGGCTTTGCCGCATTGCCTTGGGTGGCGTTGTCGGCTGCCGTGGACTCGCCGTCGGTTATGGGGGCGACAGTTCCTTTAAGTATCGAGGGTTTTGTTGTGCCGTCTGTGCCGTTGGTCTCGTATGTGACGTAGATGTTGTCGCTGTTGAGGGTAGCGGCGTTCATGTAGGTGTCAAACTCCATATCCACGCCGGCGGCCTCCGTGTAGGCGAGCACCTTGGAGAGCGACGGGGCGCCCGTACGCTTCAGCCCGACATTGATCTCGAGCTGCGGCGGAGGCACGGGAAGCCATGCGGTGACGGCCGTCTCGTAACCCTCCTTCTCGAAGCGCACCTGCCACTGGCCCTGGGGCACATCCCAGGCATAGCTGCCGTCCTCGCGGGTGAAGAGGGGATTCTCCTGGGCATATTCCTCCGCATCCCATTTCACGGCGTGCCACTCGATTTCTCCGGTGGCGGGGTTTGTCTCCCCCTCGCGGTAGTAGATTGTAGCCTCCACACCCTCGACGCGGTTGCTCTCCACGCCCTCGTAGACAAAGCCGGAGGGGTCGATGATGGGCACCACGTCGGGCGCCACGAAGCCCATGCTGTAGTCGCGGGTCGCAGGGTTTCCCTTGCCACGGCTGTAGACTATCTCGATGGTCACGTTGACGGGTAGGCGGTAGGAGTCAGGATAGTCGACGGCGGCGATCCAGCTGTCGCGTGAGGGAGCGTAGACGCCATCGATGATCCTCTCCGTGCCGTCGTTGTTGAGGATATGGAATTTGAGGCTCTTCACGTTGTCCTTGTTCTCCTCGAAGGTGGCAATCAGCGAGAAGATGTCTGCATTCGGATTGTATGAATACGACTTGGTGGAGGTCTTCACCCTCGTGTGGTCGAAGTCGACGGTCTGGCCGTTGTGGATCATTCTGACGTATGTCAGCTCGGGGTAGTCCTTGTCATACTCCACGATGTTGACGGACGTGGAGTAGCGTGGATTGAGCGTGTTGATCTCGCCCCAGATGCGCTGCGTTGTGACGGGAGTGCCGCCGCGTTTCTGGAGCTCCACCTTCGACGTCCAGGAGCCGTTGGGGAGGGTGAACGCCGAGCCGTTGGAGTAGCCGTTGGCGAAGAGGGTCATGTTCTTGAGCGACGGGGCGCTTCCACGGGCATAGATGTAGTCGCGGCAGGTGCGCGACGGCGACATCAGCGAATAGTCCTCGCCACGGAAAAGCACTGTGCCGAGCGGCTGTTCCATCCGTGTGTCACCTACATAATAATCGGCGTAGACGGAGATGAGCATGTCGCCGCCGTGGTCGGGCGTCATGCAGAAGCGCACGAGGCTGCCGGTGGCGTTGCCTTCGTAGTTGAGAGTGTATGAGCGTGAGTTAGTGTATCTCCATACGTTATCCAGCACATTATCGTTGAGCATCAGGGAGCCGGGCACATATTTCACATGCTCCGGAAGCTCGAAGCGCAGGCGGAGGTCGCTAATCTCCACGTTGTCCGATGTCTCCTTGACGGCGCGGGCGCGGAGCGTCACGGGCTCGCCGACAAGGGCGTGCGTGCGGTTGAGGTCGAGCTGTAGCACCTTGATGCGGTAGAGCGACTCCTCGTCGAGCGCCGGAACCTTGTCGAAGCTGCAGCTTACAATCCTGCCGTCTTCCACGGTCACTTCCTTCTTCATGTAATGCTCGTTCTCCACGAGGCCGGCCGGCTCATACTTGTCAATATGGCTGATGCCGTTGTAGTAACGGCTCTCCGACATGGCCACGACTGTATAGCTGCCGGCGCGTAGGTCGGAGAACTGTGTGGCGTCGTTGTAGAACTGATAGCGTCTCATCAGATAGCCCTCGCTATTATAGAGGATGGCCACATAGCCCTTCGAGGGGTCGACTCCGTCGGCGCGGGTCATCGTTACGGCGATGCCGCCATGCTCCACGAGCGTCATCTCCACCTCGGTAGTGTCGTTGGGCGCTACCGTTACTGTCTGTGTCGCCGGCTCGAACTTCGAGAGTGAGCTGGAGACGGTGAGTGTAATGTCCTGCTCGCCGGTGGGAAGCTCGTCGGTAATCTGCAGATACGGATAGCGGTTCCTTATATTGAGCGTCTTGCCGGAGTTGTCCTTGACGGCAAACCGCAGGTAACCGACCTGTGAGGTGGGGAAGGTCTCCGTAGTGGCGGTCGCGCCTTCCTTCACCGCTTTCTGCCACTGAAGGTAAAGCCGGAGGGCTGTCTTCGGTATCTTCTTGACTACTATCGGCTTGTCGATGACAATGTCATCCGGATTGTCACCGCCGCCGGGATTGTCGCCGCCGGGATTGTCTCCGCCCCCGGGATTGACATCAGGAGGAGTTATTTCTTCAGTTACAGGGAAATATCCGTCCTTCTCAATGGTAATCTCCGTTTTTTCGGATGGAACTATAATCTCCGCTTCAAACCGTCCGAGGGAGTCGGTTTTGACAGTGGTGATTATCGGCGTTGAAACTCCCGGTATCTTTTGGGTGATTGTAACGTTCCCATCACTCAATGGCTTTCTCTTTTCAGGGTTTTCGGGGTTGTCAGGGTTGTCAGGGTTGTCGGGATTGTCGGGGTTGTCGGGATTGTCAGGGTTATCCGGATCGTCGGGGTTATCCGGATTGTCGGGATCAGTGCCGCCGGGGGTGTCGTCATCATCGTCGGCGGGATAGGTGATGGTGCCGGTAATCTTGATGGTGTCGTGTGGCTTGAGCGTCACTGTCAGATGGTTGGCATCTGGGGAACCGGCGGGATCGGTCGAGCTGATGGTGGCGTTGTCGGGCTTCTTGTACGAGCATGCCAGGTCGCTGTAGAGCGAGATCCTCACCCCGAGGGTCTTCCCTTCGAGCACGTTGCGGCGCGTCGCTCCGTAGCCGAGATAGCGGGAGCCGTCATACCACGAGATGGATGTCCTCGATGTCACGTCCTTTCCGTCGGGTGTGAGCACCGTGACGGAGAGGTCGTGGCTCGACATGATGTTGTCGAAGCGGTAGATGGGATGCATGCGGGTGTTGGTCACCTCCACATATGAGACAGGGCCGATGTCGTTCTCCTCCTTGTCGAGGAGGATAAGGTCTTGCGACAGTATGTCGTTGCTCTGACTGCGCAGTTGCCCCGAATAGGTGGTCTTCACCAGGCCTGTGGATTTCAGCACGTTGGAGTACGTGTATCTCTGCTCGTTTTCCTTAACGAGAAACTCACGGGGGTAGTTGTTCTGGAGCTGGCGGAGCACAATCCTCGAGCCCTTCAGATCCGCGAGGCGGTCGGCGGGAAGGAGGAAGGTGACGGTGCCGTAGATGGTGTCCGTCTGATTTACGGGGTCATCCGGATTATCGGGATTGTCGGGGTCATCCGGATTCGGGTTGTCAGGGTTATCCGGATTATCCGGATTATCGGGGTTATCCGGATTGTCGGGGTTATCCGGATTATCCGGATTGTCGGGGTTATCCGGATTGTCGGGGTCGCTGTTGCCGGGGTGTGGCGCGTAGAAGAAATGACGCCATCCCGGAGCATTGCGGTAGAGGGGTTCAGACTCCGGTGAGACCACGCAGCGGATGTTCTTGCTCACCTCTTCGAGTCCTTTGAAAAAATCATCCTCAGGGCCCGTGGCATCCGGATTGGTGTATGTCGGGGGCACAGCAGCATCGCAGTAGATGGTCTTCATACTGGCGGCCTGAGCCTCGAGTCCCCGCTCCTCCACCGATTCCGTGCAGGCAGGGAGCATCAGCGTCTCGACAGAGGCCGGGAACATTCCCTCCCTTACGGTCGGGAAGCCGCTGACTCGGCGGATGTCGATCCGCTTGCAGCAATCCATATATTGGGCAAACCATTCGTCATCACCTTCAATGGCGCCCACCACTATCGCGTCTTTCACAGTGGAGAGGGAATGGGATTCACCGGGATGCAGGTATTGCTCCATCACGGATTGGATGGTCTGCTGGAGCTGGCCGGGCTTGAACCAGTCCATGATCAGCTCGCCGGTGGCGAGGTTGAATTTGTTGGTGCCGGGCTCGTCGGGCGTCGTCGGGTCGTAGACGAAACGGGCCACGCAGTCGATGTTGTCGTCGCCCATCGTGATGGTGAGAGGATTGACCGGTGTGCCGTCGGGCCGTGGCGTTACAGGTGTGCCGTCCATCTCCCATCCGGAGAAGCGGAAGTTGGGATTGGGATTGGCATACACCTGACGCTCCTCGCCGCGCCGCATGATGAAGTACTGCTCATCGACCGTGCCTCCGCCGGAGGGGGTGATGAAGATCCTCACGCGGTGGATGGTGTCGGAAGGCTCCTCGGGAGCCTCCGGGTCGTAGTCATACCAGGCGGTCAGTACGGAGCTTTTGGCGGGCACCGTATACTGAAAGCAGGGACTGGAGGATATGATTTCTTTCCCGTCTCGCCATTCCCTGAAGATATAGTTGGGGTATCTTCGGGCGCGGATATTGACCACGCTTCCGGCATCGAAGAGTGCGCCGTCGCCATAGAGCTCATACTCATTGCTGAAGTCGCCGTTCCCGTCGCCCGGTTCATAATAATCATAGTAGGAGGTGTTGCGCAGATAGTTTGGCGCTGTGGCCAGCTGCACACGGTATTTCACCCCCGGCTCGGGAGGCGGGGTTATGTCGTTGCCGTCGCCGCTGTTGTAGGTGCCGGCCACCGTCGCGAAGACGGCCGCCAACATCAGCCCGGCGAGAAGGCATAGGTTTCTTTTCATTCTCAAGACGATGATTAAGAATTGACTGATAGCTAAAACGAGATAGAACAGCGGTTTACTGGGCGATGACGGCTTTCTTCACCATATTGCCGGCCTTCACCACATAGACCCCTGCGGGGAGGGTAGCGCTGATTGAACCAAAGCCTTCGGCCACTGTCTTGCCGTCGATGGCGAAGATGGCGATGGTGCCGGGGGCGGTCACTGATATCTGAGAACCTTCCACTGAGACGCCCGCATTCTGAGCATCCACGGTCTCGACACCGGAACCACGGGTGAGGCGCAGCGTGAAGCGGGCGTTGTCGGAGCCGGCCTCGGAAGTGAAGGTATAGTCATGCTCGTTGAGGTCGGTCACCTCGCCGCTTCTGTTGTCGACAAGCTCCACGGTGTAGCCGGCCGAATTGCGGGAGTCGGCGCTGACGGTATAGGAGCCGGGCGAGGAGATGCGGACGCCCACGGGATATTCGCCGTTGCCGAACGGGCGCTCGTTGATGGCGTAGCTCACGGAACCCTGCGTCGTGAAGATCTGGGGAGCGTCGCTCATGGAGAAGAACTTCGAGGCGTCGCAGGCGATCTCATAGTCGGCCGAGGCTTCGTCGTTGACCACCAAGCGTGTGCGGTCGGCGCCGGAAGCACCCGTGATGTGGATATTGAAGATGCTGCGGGGGGAGCCTCCTGCGCTGAGCGCCGGCATCTCCGTCTGGTTGGGGGCGTTGACGAGCTCCTGTATTCTGGTGGCGTCGTGGCGACCCTCCTTCCTGAAGGTCATGTCGCTGTCGTTGAGCTTCTGCACGAAGAATGCCTCGAAGGGCCGGAGCGCGAAGTTATCGTCGACAAGCGAGAATGCCTCGTAGGTATAGTTGTCGTTGAGATAGCGCCACACAGTGATGGGCGTCATGTAGTCGTCGCCGCTGTCGGTCTTGACATTGTGGCGGCATAGGAAGAAGGCGTCGTAGGGATTTCCGACGAGGTTCCACGAGGAGTTGTGCTCAAAGCCCACTACAGCGTCGTTCTTCGCGAGGGCAACCTTGACATCCTCGTTGGAGAAGGCGGTGTTGGAGCCCATCGCGCTGTTCCAGCTGAAAGTGAAAGGGCCGTCGGCGGGATCGGCATGGTTGTCGGATGTCAGCACATAATGGAGTATGTAGCCCTGGCCGGCTTTAAGCACTGCGTCGGTGGAATTGGTTTCCGGAAGCAGCTTCACCCATGCCGACTGGCTCTGTTCCTCCGACTCGTTGCGGGTGGCGCGGATATGGCCGTCGTAGCGCATCACGGTCCAGAGGGCGTCTTCGGGGGTCTTTATGTCCTTCATGTTCACATTGAAGGGGAAGGAGATGAAATTCCATGCCTCGTGAGTCTGCGAACCATCGAGGAGCCGGAGGTTGACCTCCATATTGTCGGCAGTCACCTCACCGTCTGAGATGAAAGTGGAGGTGGGGTCGATCTGGATCTCGATGCCGTAATTGTAGGCCGGACTGTAGCTGGCGTTCTGGGTAAGTTTGGAGATGTGTATGGCCTCCGTGGACTTGTTGGTGAAGCTGCCATACCGACTGTCGCTGTTGTAATAGTCACTGTATGTGGCGGAATCACGGAGCTTGAAGCTGACAGGGTTGGCGATGCCGTTGACGGTGGTCACTTCCATCGGTCTCACGGCCTCGATATAATCCACCGCCTCATCAAGAGCCTTGTGGGAGATAAAACCCTTATAATTATCGTTGTTATAGAAATCGAGAGCGAATGCCGGCACATAGAGGGTAATCTGGTTGTTGTTTTCCCGATTCATGTCGAGGTTGCCCTGATAGGGATATGGATCAAAGCACTTAAATGACTCCAGAGAGTTCATGTGGACAAAAGAGTCATCGCTGATCTTTGAATTGTCGCGCACCGTGAGCTCCCTAACAGCAGAGTCATAAAAAACCTCGACGCTTACCTCGCAACCATGAGGAATGTCGAAAGACTCGAGGCCTGAACCCATGAAAGCCTGGCCATTGATTTTTTTGAGACTGTTGCCGACAGTGGCAGTGCGGAGACTGGAACAATATGAGAAACAGTTTGAACCAATTGACGCGATATTAGGAAGACTCACTTCTGTGAGGCTTTTACAGTGGCTGAAAGCATAGTCTCCAATTGAGGTAATGTTGTCGAGGTTAATGTTGCTGAGGTTGTGGCATTCCTTGAAAGCATTGTCGTAGATTCCCTTCACCTCAGATGATAGTGTGACGGTTTCCATCCAATAGAGGTCTTTGCATCCCCAGATATATGGCGCGTTACCGTCGCTCATATTGATTGTCACGTCGCTGAGATCGAGGGATATGAGATTGGGGAGCTGGCTGAAGACATTCATGTCGTTGGTCTGGATTGTGCCGGTGATCCTCAGGTTGTAGACATCGCGGAGGTCATCGCCTGCGACGGCTTTCACGGCATCAAACAATCCCCCGGGATTGCTGTTGACGTCTGTTTTCTTCGTCCTGTGGCTTTTCGCGAAGATAGTGAATGATGACTGCCATCCATCCTCGTTGTTGTCGCATTTGACGCGATATGCCGCAACGTCATTGTCGTTGACTATGATTTTCGGAGATGCGCCGTAGGGGTTTCCCCATATTATGGCCGGAGCGGAGGCTTCAAGTGTTATCTCCCGAATTCGACCGCTCATCAAAAAATCACCCGTCATGTGGGTATAACAGCCGGGAACAGTAATGGAAAGATTCTCTGAATCACACCAGTTGAAACCAAATTGCTGATAGCTGCAGTCTGTGAGGGTAAATGTCTTCCCATCAAGTCTGGAATCGTTTGTGCTGAATACGAATTTCACAGCTTCCGGAAGCGTGACCGATACTCCGTCAGAAGCGTCGATGCCGGAGATGTGGGGAACCGGTGTCCAGATCTCGTTTCCGTCGGCGTCTGTTCCGCTATAGATGTCATGGGTAGAGATGAGGATTTTTGTGGTTCCCTCCTGGTTGTTGTCGAATCCATAGTAATCGTTATAGTTGCCATTCCATTCATGGCGTCCCTTGATCTCGAGGGTGTAGGCATGGGCAGGTGTGGTCGTGGCTTGCAGCGCGAGGAACGCGCAGGCTGCCGCGACCGTGATTCTGATGTCGGGTAGTTTCATAATGGTAGTCGTTTTAAACGCTAAGCTGAAATCGTTTGGTTGGGTGATACAGGCCCACGGGAAACGGTGAGTCTGTATTTTCTGCAAATATAATGAAAAATTATGTAATATGCTGTAAAATCGGAGGAAAACCCGCGAAAAAATAACAGGATACGGACGCGGGGTCAGAAGCGGAGGCCGATGTTGGCCTGGAGGTTCTCGATGGAGCTGAAAAGGCTCACTGTGCGGCTCTTATACCAGTGGCCGTTGAGCTTGCCTATGAGGCTGAAGAAGATGTCGCCCATATTGTAGGTGAGCGAGGAGCGCCCGGCGATGTTGAGCGACAGCATGTCGCGTCGTCCCTCCCAGTTGTCTTCGCGGCAGTGGGTGAGCCCTACCGACGGCATGGCGCTGATGTTGAAGAGGAGCCGGCTGTTGATCACCCAGTTGAAGCCGTAGCCGAAGAGCAGGGCATAGCTGTCGTAATGGAACTCATACTCGCGTGGGTCATGCTTCAGATAAGGGAGCACCGCCGGGGGAAGCTTGTTGAAGTCGAGCGAGAGGTCGAGGTTGCAGTAGGAGAATCCGATGAGCCAGGAGCCCTGGCTACGCTTCTGGTATTTCGAGAAGTTGTAGGACGCTCCCTGCGAGTAGCGGCGGTTGTTGAAGAAGTAGTAGATGTCGAGGCCGGAGGTGCGCAGGCTGAGGCCGGGAAACTCCTTCTTGAAGAGTCGCCCGTTCTTATAGTCGCCGAATTTGCGGAGGAAGGTTCCTCCGGTGTTCTCCTGATAGTAGACCTCGGCGTTGAATCGGGCGCAGTTGAAGCCGAACTCGAATTTCTTGTGGTTGACCGACTCGGTGCCCACGAGGTTGGCGATGTCGACGGTATATCCGATGCTGACGGCCATATACTGGAGATAGGCACCGATGTTGGAGTAGATGTTGCTCATCATGCGGATGGGCACGTCATCCTGGAAACGCATGGCGTAGGAGTCTACCCAGTTGTCGGAGACGAAGCGGAACTTCCAGCGCTTGCCGGTGCCCACCACGTAAGCGGTGTCGTAGGAGTTGAATACGCGGTCGCCCCAGTTATAGACGTTCATGCATAGCTTCACGAACTTCGGGGCGCGGATGGAGGTGTCTTTCATGGCGAATCGGCCGTCGATGATGAGGCGCCACCACGCGGTGTCGCTCTTCTGCGGCCTCACGGAGTCGGAGGGGAGGGGAGCCACGGAGTCGGCGGGGACGGGGGCCGTGACGTAGTCGGGAGAGGAGGGGAGAGGCGCCCCCTGCGTATTGACACAGCAATACGCCATGACCAGAAAGGCCACGGCCGCCGCCATGCGAGGGGGTAGCGATATTCTCATTGGCGGCTGAAGAGGAGGCGTCGCGCCTCGGCGGCCTGGGCGTCGGGCACGAGCAGCACTATGGAGCCGGTGCCTGAACCGGGGGCCGGAAAGAGCTCGGAGAGGGCATTGGCCTGCACTACGGCCCTGATGCCGTGGCTCTCGAGCATGCCCTTGTCGATATAGGCCTCGGGCTCGCTTGAATATTGATTGATTTCAGTCATATCTTATTGATCCTCACTTTATGCCCCGCCTGTTGAGGGCATGCTGATAGCGCATGGCGTTGTCGAGATGCTCCTTATAGGTGGCGGCGAAGTTGTGGTAGCCGGAAAAGTCCTCGCGGGCGCACATATAGAATTCGTCGGTCTGTTCGGAGTTGAGCACGCGGTCGATGGTGGCCACGCTGGTGGTGCGTATCGGCCCGGGGGGGAGCCCCTCGTGGAGATACGTGTTGTAGGGGGAGTCGACCTTCAGATGCTCCGCGTTGATGCGGCGTATGGAGTAGTCGTTGAGCGCGAATCTCACGGTAGGGTCGGCCTGAAGCTTCATGCCTGCCCATAGACGGTTGACATACAGCCTTCCGATGCGTCCTTTCTCGTTCTCCTTATTGGTCTCCTGGTCGACGATAGAGCAAAGCGTCATGACTTCGGCGGGGGTGAGGCGCATGTTGTCGGCGAGCTGCCGACGGTCGGGATTCCATACACGCAGGTAGTTGTCTCCGATTTTCTTTATGACGTCGCGCGGCGAGGAAGTCCAGTAGACCTCGTAGGAGTCCTCGAGGAAGAGGGAGAGGGCCTGTTCGGGGGTGAGTCCGTAGGGGGCAAGCACCGCAGGGTCGCTGAGCAGGGCGAGCAAGGAGTCGGCGGGGAAGTCGAGCCTGCGGCTTATCCTCTCGGCGAGCACCTCACGGCGGAGGAATCCGTTGAAGGTGAGGGTGACGGGATCCTGGGCGCCGCGCCGCAGGCGCCGCTGCGCCATGAAGGGGCTCATTCCCTTTGGTATCAGGTAGGCCCCGTGGCGCTTGTCATAGTCCACGTGGCGGATGCGCATCAGGCGCATCACCCGGTCGGAATAGCTCTGGCCAAGATATTTCGTGAGAGAGTCGGCCACCATCTGGCTGGTGGCCGACTTTGGAATCCTGATGATCACGTCTCTGTCGGCGCCGGAGAACACCATGGGCATGGCGGTGAAAAACGCTATCACCGCGAAAGCGATAGTGGCGTAGAGCACCACAGCGGGGAGATTGGAGACCCGGCGGTGGTGTGGCGTGGCAGAGTCGCCCGTCTGTGTCATTTGCGTGATTTGAATTTTTCGAGTTGCGGTTCGAGGGCTGCGAGTGCCAGGTCGACTGCCTCCTCAAAGGTGTCGGCGGTCTTAGAGGCATAGAACTCCGGAGCGTCGGCCACTATCACACGGATGCCGGCCTCCTTGTTCATCGCGGTCTCGGGCTTGATGAGACGCAGATTCACGTCGATGTCGCTCACCATCTCGTTGCGGCGGCAGAATTTCTCCACTTTCTTGTTGACAAAAGCCGTGAGCTTCTCGGTGATGTCAAAATGGATAGCTTTGATTGAAAGTTCCATAAGCTGCTGGTTTTGTGGGTTTATTTATGTTGGGCCGGCTCCCGTGGGATGCCTCCCTCACGGAAAGGAGGGCTTCGGGACTCCGACTTTTTACAAAGATAAACAAAAAAATGCGATTTTTGCTTATGTCTGACGGGAAAAATTGCACTCAGCGGGATTTCCCGCCGTCACCGGGCCTGGCGCCGAGGGCCCTGGGATGGGCGGCGGAGTAGGCGCGCTTCATGTCGGCGAAGCTGACGTGGGTATAGATCTGGGTGGTGGCGAGCGAGGAGTGGCCCAGAAGCTCCTTCACGGAGTTGAGGTCGGCGCCGTCGTTGAGCAGGGCGGTGGCGCATGTGTGGCGCAGGGTGTGGGGGCTCTTCCTCGCGGCCGGCGTGGCGGCGAGGGCGCGATGCACCACGTCGTAGATCACCCATCCGGAGGCCGGCTCTCCCTTGTTGACGATGAGCGCGCGAGGCTCCTCCATGTCGGGCCAGAGCTCGTCGCGGGCCTTCATCCAGCGGCCGATCTCGTCAAGCAGCTGCTGCGCCACGGGAATGAGGCGGTCCTTGCCGCGCTTGCCGTGCACCCGTATCTCTCCCGAGTGGAAGTCGATGTCGGAGTCGCGCACGGCGGCGTTCACGATCTGCCACACGGCCTCCTCGTCGGCGAACTTGACCTCGGTTTTCTGCGGGT
>OGQO01002550.1_pt1 | contig 14001 bp, 10 predicted proteins | sample 1553241 | NCBI WGS metagenome assembly OGQO01 (sample SAMEA2579933, study PRJEB22360) | human gut metagenome | biome: human gut; feature: human-associated habitat; material: faeces | place: Denmark | collected 2008/2010
CCGCCGCCGAGCGCAAGACAAAACAGGAAGAGCAGGAAAAAGCCCTGCAAAATGCCAAAGACAGCCTGAAAAATCTGAAAGGCGCTTTCGGCAAATAAACTCCGGCAGTAAAAGCCCTGCATCAACAGCAACAGCCGCCATATTGCGGCACAGACCGCGGCCAAACGTACCGCCGCACCGCCGCCATCCACAGCCTCGGCGGCACCCCGGCACACACCTTCCTCAGCCAGACTGTCCGCCCTGCAGCGCTGCCGCCACTTTCATCTCTCTAATGGGAAACCTCGCCCTACAGCGCCGCCGCCACTTCCGGATCTTTGAAATAGCGCACGACCGACTTCGTTATCGCCTCGCCGAGCTTGCGGCGGTAGGCCGGCTGGCGCAGGCTCTTCTCCTCGGTATAGTTGGAAAGGTATCCGAGTTCAATCAGAACCGACGGAATATCCGGCGCCTTCAGCACCGCAAACCCTGCAAATTTGTGCGCATTGCTGACAAGCTTAACTTTCTGGCGCATTTCATTAACAACATAGCCCGCAAATTTGGACGACTTGTTGCGGCTGTCATTTTGCGACAGGGAAATAAGCACGTCGTTGATTTCCGGCGAATTGTCGGAGAAGTCCATGCCGTCGATGATGTCGGCTTTGTTCTCGCGTTCCGCCAGAGCCGCCGCCTCTTTGTCGGAGGCGGTTTCGGACAGCGTATAGACCGAAAGCCCCCGCGCGCTGCGGTTGGCTGCGCTGTCGGCGTGGATGCTGATAAACAGGTCGGCATGGTAGCTTCGGGCAATGGCGACGCGTTTGCGCAGCGGGATGAAAATGTCGGTGGAGCGCGTCATATAGACCTTAAAGCCTTTCGCCTCCAGCTGTTTTTTCAGCTCTTTGCCCATCGAAAGGGTAATGTTTTTTTCATAAGTGCGGTACGAACGCCCGATAGCGCCGGGGTCTTTGCCCCCGTGTCCGGGGTCGAGCACGACGATTTTCTTGCGCTTGACCGCGCCGCTGTAGGCATTTTTCAGGTTGGATTTCGGCGACGGGTCGGACAGCCCCTGCGAGCTGAGGTCGATAACCAGCCGCCAGTTTTTCTGCCCTGCCTGCGGCTCAATCGTAAATTTCTTTTTGATATTGACGTTGTTGTTGATATCAAACACCAGCCGCTTGCCTTTGATGTCGGGTTTGTTGCCGACGCGGAAATCGCTGATAAGCCGGTTTTTGGCGACTTTCGGCGAACCGGAAACAGTCGCGTTCTTAAGGTCGATAACCAGCCGGTTCGGCGAGTCGAGCAAAAACGCGTCGTAATCAAAATCCTCCGTACCGTCCAAAACGATGCGGATGCCGTCGTTCTGCTGCCCGGTGCGGACGTCTTTTATCGTGTTGAGCGCATACGCCGCCCCGGAGGAAAGCGCCAGCAGCGCGGTGCAGAGCAAAGTTGCCAAAGTTCTTTTTATATTTTTGCAGTTCGTTGTCATAGGTGTCAAATTAATCTGTCGTCAAAACTGTTACAATCTTTTTTAAGAGTAACCCACAAGTTCTTAACATTGATTTAAAAACCGGCTATACATTCGGCGAGGTGCATTTTTTCCGTCCCCGCCGGACATTAATCTTTTTTTTAACTTTTACCGTTATTATATCATAACAACAGCAATGAAACTAGGAGTTAACAAGTATGTCTGTAGGTAAAACAGTCGGCATCCTCGCTGACAAAATGCTGAAACTGACCGGAAAAGCGGTAAAGAAACTGGAAGATTACGGCGCCAAATCCGCCGAGGAAAACAATAACGACAATGCCCGCAAGCTGGCGGAAACGATGAACAAACTCGGCAAAAAGCTGGAAGAACGGCACGACGAATATATCGCCCGGGTGGAAGAAAACGCCGACGAACTGGCTGAAAAGGGCAAAGACGCGCTGGATAAGCTGAAAAAAGTTTATCAGGAGATGAAGACGCGCGCCGACGCTGCCAAGGAAAAGGCGGAAATCGACGCCAGACGCGATGTTGCGCCGGAATCCGCAGAAACTGAGGACAAAGCCGCGGAAAAAAAGGCGGAAACGGCTGAAGAGGACAAATAGCCCCGCAGCGCAAACAGCCGGCAGCGGAAATCGCCGGCAGCGGCAAAACCGCCCCGCCACGCAAATCGCCGGCAGCGCAAAAAGCCGGCGGATTGTTGCGGCAGGCAGCCCGACCGGACAATATTTCGGACATAAAAAAACTTCCCCGCAAGAGGGAAGTTTTTTTGTTTCGAAACGAATTCAGTTTTCTCATGCTGCATTCTGTTTTCTCATACTGTAATAGAACTCGTCTATGGTCTGCGGGTCAAGAACGGCACTCATCCCCACCTTGCAAATCGCCGGCAGCAGCCCCGTTATGGCCAGTGCCAGAATATCCGTCAGCCAGATTGAGTTCGGCCCCAGAAGCAAAGCGCAAAATCCGGCCTGCGAAACTATCCAGAAGCCAAATGCAGCGGCAATGGCGCCGTACAATGCCAGCATACCGCAGGAAACGGCATACAGGCTTCCGCCCAGCAGCTCTTTGTTTTGTCCGCGCGTGATGCAATAAAATGCCACGGCGCCGCAGATGGCCAGAAGCAGTATTATCGGAGTAACGATAAACAACCGGTTGCCTCCGGCGGCTTTGAGCAGCTCGGGCAATTCGGTGAAACGCAGATAATCAAACAGGCTGTATATGGCATACAGCATTATGATTGCCGTTCCGATTGCCCTGACGCACAAGCGGCGCACATAATCCTGCTTAATCATTTTTTCCCACAGTTCCTGCGGAAAGCTTTCATAATATTCCTTTGTCCGGTTAAAGATGCCGAACCGGCGGATAATCTTTTCCCTGAAAGGAACGGAAGCTTCTGCATTTTGGCGGGCCTGTAAGATACGGGCTTCTTTTTCATAAACACCGTTGTGGTATTTATTTAAGATTTTCTGCATATCCTGCTGCATCAAATCTTTTTCTATTTCTTTAATTGTTTTCATAATCTGTATTTTTAGTTCATAATAATTCGGAAATTAAACAGATTATAGCACAAAAAAAGCGGGTGTGCAACAGGAAATTTTCATCAGCGCCGCAGGCGGCGGCAAAACCGCCCTTTGAGCAGGCTGCGTACTTTTTATGTACGCCTCCCGCTCCTGACAGCCGCCCGAACCGGTTCCACGGTTTATCCCGCTCCTGGCAGAGCGGCGGCAACGCCCGAATTTAGCTCCTTACAGTTAAGACTTAACGCCGTTTAAGCCCAATCCGAGCTCCCCCTTTCGACATCCATCCGGTTTAAGCGCGCCGTTTAAACATCCTTCCGTTCCGCCTCAGTCCGAAGCCACCCCTGTTTTAACTTGGCGATAACGAAAATCAGCGTAAACCACAGCATAACGACGGCAAGCGAAAAAACAGCCCCCGACAGCAGTGGCAGTCCGCCGCTCCGCAGCATAAACGCCAGCAGCAGTGTCCCCAGACAGCGCAGCGTCCACATCGCGCAGCCGGAAGCGGGTTTGTCCCGTTTCTGCATAACTTCCACCGCAACGACGCAGCAAAGGGCAAAAAACGACAGCGTCCACGCGGCGGCAGCTTCATCGGAACCGGCAAGAGTAAAAAAGACAAACGCGGCATTAGCGCTTATGACAGCCCCCGCCCAAAGCGCCCAGAAAAAAAATTTATTTTTCATAATCTACAATTTTTAGAAACAATTATATAAAAAAAAATAACTTCGCAGCCGGCATTATACAGCGGATTTTTATTTCTGCAAGCTATATTGTCCGTCCCCTCTCCCGCGCAGCCCCGCTCCGCAAACCTCCCCTTGCCCTCCCCGGATAGATTTTAGTTTATATTCTTCACTTTGTCCTTTACTTTTGGCTGAGCGGCATTAATATCTATACAACTTGGTTTATATCAGCATAAAGGACAGGCGATGAAGAAAATATTATCCTTTTGGATGGCACTTATCTGGCTGGCACTGGCCGCTCCGGCGCAGGCGCAGCTCAATGTCAGCATCAGCGGCGCGCAGCAGGAGCCGATTCCGGTGGCTTTTCCCGAAATCCTGTCGGACAATCAGGGCATCGGCGCGTTTCTCGGCTTTTCGTACGCAAGCAAAGTGCGCGACGTCGTTTTGGCGGATTTGGAGCGCAGCGGCCTGTTCCGCATCATCAACGAGCGCAGTTACATTCAGAAGTTCACAAGCTTTGACCAGCAGCCGATATTCGGCGACTGGAAAGTGCTGAACGCGCAGGTTCTCGTACAGTCGTATATTCTGGAAGAAAACGGCTCCGACCTCAAACTTCGTTTCAAACTCTGGGACATCGTCAGCCAGAAAGAGCTGCTGTACGAAGTTTACAGTTCCTCAAAGGATAACTGGCGGCGCATGGCGCATTCGATGGCCGATGCGATTTACGAACGCCTGACCGGCGACAAAGGCTATTTCAACACCGTCATTGCCTATATTTCCGAAAGCGGCCCCTCGGGCAAACGCGTCAAACGGCTGGCGCTGATGGACCAGGACGGCGACGGCCACCAGTTCCTGACCAGCGGGGCCAATCTGGTGCTGACGCCGCGATTCTCGCCCGATATGCAGTATATCGCCTACCTCTCGTACGTCAACAACAAGCCGCGCGTGTACCTGTATAACCTGCGCACGCAACGCACCGAACTGCTGGGCAACTTCCCCGGCATGACGTTCGCGCCGGCGTTCTCGCCCGACAGCAAATATCTGCTGATGAGTTATGCCAAAAACGGCGTTACCGATATTTACGAAATGGATTTGGCCACGCGCGAAACCAAAAAGCTGACCTCCGGGCCGTCGATAGATACCAGCCCGAACTATTCGCCCGACGGTTCCAAAATCGTGTTTAATTCCGACCGCGGCGGCAATCAGCAATTGTATGTGATGAACCGCGACGGCTCCGACGTCCAGCGCATCAGCTTCCGCCAGGGGAGCCGCTACGCGTCGCCGGTATGGTCGCCGCGCGGAGATTACATCGCGTTTATCCGTATGGAAGGCAACCAGTTTAACCTCGGCGTTATGTATCCCGACGGCACCGGCGAACGCACCCTCGCCACCGGGTTTTATATCGAGCGCCCCACCTGGTCGCCCAACGGCCGTGTGCTGATGTTTTATCGCCAGAACCGCGGCACTGCGACTTCTGACGGCGCAACGCAGCTGTATTCCGTAGACATCACCGGCACCAACGAACGCCTGGTGCTGACCCCCGGAGACGGCAGTGACCCCGCCTGGTCTCCGCTGTTGTAAAAAGAAGCCCCGCCCGCTCCGGAGACGGCACCCGCCCGCTTCTCCGCTTTGTCAGGGCGCCGGCATTGTTGTAAGCCGTCTGTATGGGCGGCTTTTTTTTATTTGACTTTTGAGCGGGGACGTATAAGATAGCTAATCGCCGGATGGCGGTGAATAAGCTTTACAAATAAGCCGCGCTGTTTCTCGAGCAGATTTCAACATCCGGTCTTACTACGGATTGGAAGGCGGTAAAATAAGCATATGCATATATGTGAATATACCCACTGTTTCTATGCAGGTTCTAACTTCCAGTCATCTTATGGGTGGAGAGCGCGAATAAGCCTATGGCAAATAAGCGCAGCTGACGTTGTACAGTTTTTCAGTCTCCACCCACCCTATGGGTGGAGGGCACGAATAAGCCTATGGCAAATAAGCGCAACTGACGTTGTACAGTTTTCCAACCTCCACTCGCTTTAAATAAGCTGCCTGTATAGGCGGCTTTTTTTTATTTGACTTTTATAAACGGGTATTGTATATATTGCAATATGGAATACCGATAGGTATTTCTGAGGAGTGGAAGCCTCTTTATTGATTAACGACGTAGCATAAAACGATATTTGTGCCCAACAGTCTTGTGACTGGGGTTTTTTTGTGTAAGCAAAAAACTGCTATTCTCGTTAATAGCCTTCCAACCCCAGTCATCTTTATTTTTCCATTGTTTTTTTACTTGTTTTTAATACTTAGGTATTATTACTATAAACAGGGCAATTTTGGAATATTCCGATTTTGGTTAGCACCAGAGGTGGTGCGGGTTTCAACAGCCTTTTATACTGGAAAACTCCCGGAAACAGCTTGTTAGTCTGCGTCGGGAAACCGATTTTTACCTCGGGATCGGGGAGCTTCCGGCGTATGTCCAGAACTCCGGTTTAAAGGCCGGAAGAGTCATTTATCCAGTATGATGATTGTTGAACTCCCCGACCACCTTTTAGGCGGCTTTTTTTATTTGACTTTTATAAACGAGGATTGTATATATTGCGGTATGGAATACCGATAGGTATCCTGAAATCTGAAAAATTTCTGTACGTCGCGTTAGCGTGAAACGATATTTACGCCTGACAGCTTTGGGCTGGATGGCGCGAATAAGCCTATGGCAAATAAGCGCGAGTTGGCGACGTACAACTTTTTCACATCCACCCACTTTAGCTGAAGATTTTTTGTATCTTGTTAACTTCATCTTAAGTTTTAATAAGCTAGCCTAAAGATGGAATGCCGAGTTGGTGTTCCTGGGACTGAAAACCCGGTACGTCGTGTTCATATATTATGAACAGAGCTTTTATGCCTTTTGGTCTTAGACTGGAAGGTGGTAAAATAAGCGTATGCAAATATACCACGCTATCGACGTATAGTTTTTCAGCTTCCAGTCACCTCTTTTTCTAAGAAGGTGGCTTTTCTTTTACATATTAAAGAGAGGAAGTCAGGATGACTAAACTGATGATATTAGCAGGCATATTTACCGCAATCGCTTACCAATCCGCACACGCTCAACTGTATGATTATGCTTCAGAACAAGCATACGGCAGGCGTGTGGAACATGGCGCCGCTTATAGACAAGACGGGGGCGCCGTGCGTTACCGTTCTGCCGGCGAGGGGCGCTATGTTCGCATTCCGCCTGCGCAGAGAGAAGAATACGGTTACGCCACAAGACAACGGGAGACCGCTGCCGGACAGCCGCTTATAACCGCACAGCCGGCAATAGTCGCGCAGCCGGTCAACACGCTCCGTCCGTATTTGGGCGTGGATGCGGGAACAACGGATATCGGCTACAGCGGTTCAGAGGAAAAATATTTCTTAAAAGACCGGGCAATGTTTGTCGGCGGTGCGGCAGGGCTGCGCATCGGCAGAAACTGGGGCGTAGAGGTGTTTTACCAAACCTCAAATACGGCGAAAAAAACGGCTGACGACGAATGGCGCACCGAAGGCGATTATACCGCGTACGGCGTGGACGCGTTGGGCTTTCTGCCGTTGAACGACCAGCTGGAACTGGTAGCGGCAGCGGGTGTCGGCAAATATGAATTTGACGTTAAGCTGAAATACAGCGACGGCATCCACGAGTTCAGCGGTTCGGACGACAACGTCGGCTACCGCTTCGGCGCCGGCGCACAGTATAACATCACCGGCCATTGGGCGCTGCGGGGCATGGTGCGCTATGTCGTGCTGGACAGCGAATATATTGACGATATGCTGGAGTTTTCCCTCGGTATGCGCTATACGTTTTAACCCCGGCACATTTGCCGATAAAGAGCGGCAAAATCAGAAAAACACTTTACCTTTCCGGCGGCGGCATATTGCGCCAGTTCCCCCTCGCCCATAAATTTTCCGTTGCCGATAACAACAGGCAAAACACCGGCGGCAAGGGCGCAGTCAGTATCCTGCTTTGAATCGCCGACCAGCCAGACAGTTTCGCGGTTGATGGCAAAATCCGCATTTTTCAGGGCGGCAAAAACAGGGTCGGGCGCAGGTTTGTTGCGCGGAGCATCGCCATTGCCGAGGACTGCATTAAAAACAATATCAGGAAAAAAGTGCCGCACTTCCGCCGTCAACAGCGCTTTTTCCTTATTGGAAACAACGTATATGCCGACACCTGCGTTTATGCAGCTGCGCAGGAAATCTGCCGCGCCGGGAGCCGGAACAATCCGCCGCATTCCGTGTACCCGATAATATGCAAGATAGTCATCGTATGCCCGTACGCTTTCCTCACCGAAAAAATTGGGGAAATTTTCTTTCAGCGATTTTGACGTATCACGATACTTCCGTTTGGTCTCGTCCCACGGCTCCCTGCCGTATGCGACCAGCGTATGCTCCATCGCGTCAACAACGGCAGGGCGTGTCTCGGCCAGTGTCCCGTCCCAGTCAAACAAAACCACCCGAGGAAAAACGGTTTCAACAACTCTCATCTGAGCAAACTTTGAAAAACAAACTATATTCATAAAAACATTCCTTGTTACTGCCTGTAAATCATATTTAATTCATCAATCTCACTTTGAAGATTGCTAATTCCCCTATTTAAACTTTCCTGATCATTTTCAGTCAAAATGGTAGAAACCGCTTCAATTTTTCTATAACTAATCAAACAGGGCATTTGGGCATAGCCGTTTGCCTCACATCGCAGCAGTTTCCGATTTAAAGGAAGCTGCAACCTTTTAAACTTCTGAGTAAATGCCTCAATTATATTATAAAGCGCTGCAGCCGGAAGTTTGGAAGAACCGCTGTTTATTTCCGGATAGTTACAATCTTTTTGCATATCAGAAATTTCCTTTCCTCTCAAAATTGTTTTCTGCAATGCAATACTTTTTTTACGATATAAATCTGAAACGTCTTTCGATATATAAAATTCTGTCTCTGATATGAACATATCTTTATTATGAAAGCCCAATATAGTAGCATCAAATTCATTCAAAGCCAAACCCGTTATTTCAGAAAATATTTTTTTGAATCGTATAGTATCTAAATAACACCCCAACCCATATACCTTTTTTGAAGTCAAAATATCCCTCGCTCTCTGCGTAATAATATCAACCTGATTTGTCACTATAACAAATGTTGCAGTAGAAGCATAAAATTCAACTTGCCGGCATAATTCCACAATAAGAGAATAATTTTTTAATGATTGCACATTTCGTCCGCTTGAATCAGACAGATAATATTGTTTTTTTTCTTTCTCATCAGCAAAAAGTCCTGCACAAATAATTACCAATTCAGATTCTGATAAACTGCTAAAATTGTTTGTCGGCAAAAATTTTACGTTATGAGAAAATTCCTTATTTCGTATAAAAAAAGCCTCCTCTAAGTCCATAAGAAAGCCCTGAATTTTTTGTACATTGTGCGGCGTAAACAAGACAACTTCCAGTTTCTCTCTAAAATAGTCTTGCCCGGCCAGCAATCGTATTACCTCTGTTCCGACTTTACCGGAAGCTCCGAGTATGGATATTTTCATAATGAAATTTCTTCACGTCAAATTGAACATTGTTAGTATAGCATACTTTATTATTCCGTCAACACAAAAATAAAAAGCCATTCCGCCCTGCCGCAACATCCGCGCCGCACCTGTCGGAGACAAAACTTTCGTCCGTTAAACGTTGGTCTGCCACCCCTTGACGCTCGTATCCTCGCTGCCCTGGTGCACCACAATCTGCGGATAAGCGATGTTGATATTCGCCTCGCGGAACCGCCGCAGGATTTCGTACCGCACGTCGCTGCCCGCCGACCAGCCGCTCCAAATGTCGGAAACATAAATCCGCAGCTCAAAATCCAGCGAAGATTCGCCGAAATTCTTAAACAGCACATACGGCGCCGGCACTTTCATCACCTTTTTGCAGCTCCGCGCGCATTCCAACAGCAGTTTCGTTACCTGCTCGGCGTCCGAATCATACGAAACCCCGACCGCTATCGTCTGCCGCTGCCAGTTGTTGCCGTGCGTCAGGTTGGTCAGCGACGACGAAATCAGCGTCGCGTTCGGAATAATCACGCTCGCCTTGTTAAAGGTTTCCACCTCCGTCGAGCGGATGTTAATTTGTTTGATTTTTCCTTCTTCGCCGCCGATAAGCACCCAATCCCCGACCTTAAACGGCCGCTCAAACAAGAGGATAATGCCGCTGACCAGGTTTTTGATGACGTCCTGCAGCCCGAAACCGATACCGACCGACAGCGCACCGGCGATAACCGCAAGGTTGGACAAATCCACGCCCATCGCCACAATCGCCAGAATGGCGGAAATGATAAAGCCCGTAAAGCTGAACCCGGAAATCAGCGAGTGCTTAATTCCCTCGTCCATGTTGATGCGGTTCAGCAGATTGTTCGAAAGCCGGTTTTTCATCATCTTGACCAGCGTCAGCGAAATCAGGAAAACCAGCAGCCCGGTAACGATTGAAATCAGCGAAATGTTGATGCCCCCGACCTTAAAGCCGAACACCAGTTTCTTTACCGCCTGCAACATAAACGCCCCCGGCATTCCCCACAGCGTCAGCAGCGAATAGATAAGAAACAGCACCAGCAGCGGCGTTACCAGCAGCGTCATCAGAAAATCCGCCTTCGACAACAGCTGTTTGCGCAGTTTGAACGTCTTAATCCAAAAGACGATGCTCCGCCTGAGCAAATCGGAAATAAACCGCCGCACGATGACAAACGCGCCGATAAACAGCACTGAGGCGATAAAACGGTTGAAAATAAAGGTCGCCAGTTCCGGATACCCGAACAGCGAAATGCCAAACGTCAACACCGCAAAAATTGTCGTAAACACGATGATTTTGGAAGAAAGGCTCATATTCTCCGGTTCGTCGTCCGCCAGCAAAGCCGCCGCGCTCCCCGCCGTCGGTGCCGAAGTAACGATTTTCTCGCTCGCAACAGCCGCACCGCTCGCAGCTGCCGCCGCCATACCCGTGATGCTGCTACCACTGCCTGTGGCGCTGCCACTGTTGCCCGTGGCGCTGCTACTACTGCCCGTGGCGCTGCCACCCACCGCGCTCCCCACGGCTCCTTTTATTGTCCCGGTTCCGACGGTACCCTCCCCCGCCGTACCTGTAGCGCTGCTACCACTGCCTGTGGCGCTGCTACCACTGCCCGTGGTGGTGCTACTACTGCCCGTGGCGCTGCCACCATTGCCGCCCGCACCGTCCCCCCGGCTCTCCTCCTCATTTTCTTCATCGCCGACTCCCCGGTTTCTAATCCGCCCCAAAATCCGCGATGTCATCAAAATAATGACAAACGCCTTAATTGCGTCGCCCGCCACTTCCAACAACAGCGTCAGCGCCTCGCTCGCTTCAAAATAAGCCGCAATCTGCCGGATGCACCCGACCGCCCCGAGCAAAATAAGCGACAGCGTCGTCGCCGCAAACACGCGCTCAGCCCTCTCGTCGGAAATATTAAACAGCCGCCAGCGCCCGTTCCACGGTGCCAGCGTAACCCGCGCCAGCGCCCGGATAAGCGTAACATACAGCGAATAGTACAGCACATTGGCCAAGACCACGCCGAACTTGCTCTGCGTCAGCGTTTCGTTGGTCAATTGCCACAACAGGCACCCGCCGATAAGCAGCGACGGAATCACCCCGTACGCAATCGCCGTAATCACCGCCACCACGATTTTCTGTCCGTAACGGGGATAATCTTCGGTATGCCCGTACCCCCATTTGTTAATGATATACCGCCGCAGGAACAGCCCGAACGACAATGCCAGCCCCAAAATCAGCAGCACGTACCACCCGCCGTGGTAAACGTTCTCGCGTTCTTCCGCCGAAAGCCCCCGGTACCACTCGACCGGCGAGATTGCAATTTCCCAGAAAAACACCGCTGCGTCGCCGATGGCCGTAAAGAAGTTGTGCGGCGCAATCAAGACATTCTGCTCCGCCACCAGATTGCCGATGATAATCCGGCTCCGCGCCTCGGAAATAATCGAATTCAGCCGCGCCATTTCGGTTTTGAGCAAATTCGCCTCAATCAAACGGTTTTTATAGTTGTTCATCACCGCCGTATACTTGCTGCGCATTTCCGCAATCGCCGGGTCTTCGTTTTCCCCTTCCGCCGGCTCCGGTCCCAATGCGTTTAACGCGTCCTGCACGTATTTGGAGTTCTTTTCAATCCCTTTGGCCGCAAACTCAATTACGATTTCCTGCTGGGTCAGAAATGCCGCGGCATCGTCCAGGCTCTGACGCGTAAACTGCTTTTTCCGGATGGATTTTTCAATTTCCTCCAGCTGCCCCGAAACGGTCTTGTAGTCAAACGCCGCCTCGTTCTCGGAACCGGAAACCTCGCCTTCGTCAACGCCGAGGGCCTCCGTTTCCGCACCGCCGGACTTGCCGCTCGCTTCAGCGCTGCCGGACTTGCCGCTCGTTTTCGCCGCCGTTATATCGGCACTGTTCGTCCCGACGGCATGCGCCGTTTTTTTCCCCGCCGCCAACATCGCCTGAAATAACCGCCAGCCCGGTCAGAACCGCAGCCGCCAGCATAACGCCCGAAACCCAAAGTCTTAATATTTTGCCCATTTGCTTTTCCGTCCTTTTCTTCTGCCTTTTTTCGTTACGTTATGCCGACAGCCCTAAACTGCCGCCGTTTCTCTCGGTGCCCTGCCGTTTCGCCAACCCGCCGGAACATCGGCGGTACAGCCCTTGTTGCCTGTGCTGTTGGCACCGTTTCCCGTGCCGCCGACACCGTTTCCTGTACCGCCGACACCGTTTCCTGTACCGTTGGCACCGTTTCCTGTGCCGCCGGCACCAAAGTCCCCGTCTAAGCTTTCGCCAGCACCGCAGTCATCACCGAAAACGCCAGTTTTGCCCCGCCGGCGCGCAGGTTGTCTGCCACCGTCCAGAAACTGATGCCGTTCTCGACCGAAACATCCTGCCGCACGCGCGACACATAAACGCTGTCTTCGCCCTGAACATCGTCAACGCTGACATAGCCCGCATCTACCGTCTTGTCAAAAACGACAACGTTTTTCTGCGCCTTCATCGCCTCGCGTACCGCCGTCGCATCAACTTCATCGTCAAATTCCGCATTGACAAACGCCGCATCGCCGATAAACGTCGGCACGAATGCACAGTTCGCGTGCACTTTGATGTCGCTGTCAAGAACCTTTTTAATCTCGGCGTTAATCGCCCACTCCAGCGATGTTTCCTCGCCGATGAACTCGCCGACCTGCGGCAGAACATTAAACGCGATTTGCTTTTTGAAAATCTGCTCGTCATCAACCAGCGTTTCGTTCAAAAAGATTTTGCGCGACTGCGTAAACAGTTCGTCCATCGCCTCATGCCCGTGATAAGAAGTGGAGTTAAACGTCGTTACCACCAGCCGCTTAAGCTTGTGTTCTTTGATGGTTCCCGCCAGCGGCAGCAAAATCTGATACACCGCCGACGACGGCACGCCGATAACCTGTGGCAGCCCGTCCGTTGCCTGCCCGTTCCCCCGTTTCAACAGTTCGCCGTTCAATTCGGGAATAACCAGCGGAACCGAACTGTCGCCGAACGTTGCCCCCGAAAGGTCAATCACCCGGCATCCGGCACCTGTCGCTTTCTTGATAAAACGCTTGCCCTGTTCCTTCGTCGTTGCAAATATCGCAATATCGGCTTTCTTAAAATCAAATGTATCCAGTGCAGACACGTCCAATTCGTCATCTTCGCCGTATGACACCAGCGTCCCGAGCGGCGCCTTCGCCTCCAGCGCAAATACGTCGTCGGCCGGAATGCCGCTTTCGTTCAAAAGGTTGAGAAACTCCCGGCCGGTACTTCCTTTAACCCCGGCAACTGCAATCTTTGGCATCTTAACTTCCCTTTCATCAAACTTAAAACTTGCTGAACCTGACGTCCGCCCGGCATCTTATCCGGCACCTGCCCAGCGTTGTACCCGTTGTGTAACGCGGCTCTGTACTTGATACCGTTTAGACACCCGCCCAACGCTGTACCCGCTGTTTAACGCGGTTCTGTGCCTGATACCGTCAGCCCCCCGCCCAACGCTGTACCCGTTGTGTAACGCGGTTCTGTGCCTGATACCGTCAGCCCCCCGCCCAGCGCTGTACCCGCTGTTTAACGCGGCTCTGTACCTGCTGTCCAACTTGGCACTGTTGCATAATTTTTTCAAGTATTTTATCCGACTTTTCCGCTTTTTTGCATCTTCCTGCCAAACTGCCCATGCCGCACCGTCTCACTCTCTCCGCAGCGCCCCGTCCTGCGTCATTGCCGGCAGCGCAGCCGTTGCCGCTCCTTGCAGCGCCGCGAGCCATTTTTCGCGGCTGACTGCGGCGGAG